>Ga0180009_10002127_pt1 | contig 23465 bp, 19 predicted proteins | sample OS_PC_MetaG_FD_123537 | JGI IMG/M metagenome (GOLD analysis project Ga0180009, IMG submission 123537) | Groundwater microbial communities from the Aspo Hard Rock Laboratory (HRL) deep subsurface site, Sweden - OS_PC_MetaG | ecosystem: Environmental > Aquatic > Deep subsurface > Groundwater...
CTTAAAAGAACTTGCACTGAATCGAGCTCGTGAGTTTGATTGGCCCTCCGTTGCCCAAAAGTATTCAAATGAATTCGACCGTATCGTGGATCTCAATCGCGGCGTTTCTAAAATAAAATGAGTACTCTTCTGTTTGATTGCCGGCCGATTACGGAGATCAATATGCATATCTTCGGTACTCGAAAATACATGTGCCTGCTTACTCTAGACGGGGTAGCGGCCGAGCATGTGCATGGTGCATTCAGTGAATGACATAATATTCGTTGACTCACTCAGCGCACACGACGTTGGTGCAGTATCCCGACTCGAACGTGTCTGTCACAAGCGAGAAATGCGAGAAGGCAAGTCATATTTCCGCGACCTGTTGACGTTCGTGGACAAAACCGGCTGGGGAATCAATCTTGGTCTTTATGCAGGAAGGCGCCTGATAGGATATCTTATCTCTCATGAGGCAAAGGAGTCATCCATAAGTCGGATGCCTGGCGAGTATGTCGTTTATGTCGATGACATCGCCATACATCCGGAATATAGACAGTACTTTGGTCGTTTGCTGTCCGCCTATATCCGCTATCTGCGCGTACTCTATCCGGCTCTTCCACTGGAAGCCCATGGCGTGGAGTCTATTCGCAAGCTCTGGATGAAGCATAAGCAATTCTTTAGGCGTAATGGCTATGAGCTGACCGAAACGCAACCCACAGGCAAGATAAAACAGGGCGAGGCGCAATACGCATTTCGCTGGCACCCGCAGGCGCAAAACCAGGGCACTTCCACCATTAGTCGACAACCTCTCCGCCACGACCGGCAGATTTACCACGTAAACGATAGCGCATATTCGGTTGAGACCTGGAGTGACGAGGATGAATGGCATGCGTTAATACCATATTGGAACGATCTCTTGCTTAAGACGCCAGAACCTACAATATTCCAAAGTTATGAATATCAGCGGATCTGGTGGCGTCACTTCGGTCTTTCAAGAAGCTTGCTAATCCTAGTCATTCGCCACGGTGACGAGGTGATCGGTATTGCTCCGCTTCAGGTAGGACCTGTCTTGTACTACGGGAAGATTTTCAGGGAATTGGGCTTTATCGGTATCAATTGGGAGGTGGACCGACCGAAATTTCTGTTCGGTGATCAGGCGGAAATCTGTTCCACGCTCACAGCCAGATTCCTAAAGCAGAATGAGCAACGCTGGGATCTTGTTCGACTCTACGAACAACGGGAGGACAGTTTCGTACTGTCCGGATTTCGCGATGAAATGCATGAGTATGGATATCTTACGGCGGTCACCAAGGATGCTGTTGCGCCATATCTACGAACGGATACCACCTGGGAAGCATACAGTAAGTCCCTATCTGCACGCATGCGCAAAAATCTCAAAGCCGCACGCAAGAAGCTAGGTTCGATAGGGGAATTCGAGTACATTGAGTGCAAGTCTCACCCGGATGTGCTGGAGAAATTGAGTTGGTACGAACAGATCGAGAAAAAGAGCTGGAAAGGCGCGGCCCGTGTTGGTCCCAGCAAGTATGGACACTATTACCGGTTTTATGAGGCGCTCGCCGACGAGTTTGGCAAAACGGGACAGTTCCATATACGATTCCTTACATTGGACAACCAGCCAATTGCCGGCACTTTTGGCTTGGAATTCAATAATACTTTTTACTCGTTACACATTGCACATGATCATGAGTACAACAAGTATTCTCTCGGGACTTTACTCGAATACATGGAGCTCGAGTCCTGCTTCAACGGAAGCTGCGAGGAATACGATTTCTTGGGTAGTTTTCTCAATAATAAACTTCGTTGGACGTCAACCGCACGAACGAGCAAAGAGCTGCACGTTTACCAGAAAAAATGGCAGCTAGTCCTGCTATTCGTGGTTTATCATCGTATAAAACCATTCATCAAGAGCATTATCATGAAAGTACTCAAAGACAAAGTACAGGTACTCGTGAAATTCAAAGAAAAGATGGAGCGTGCCGCCAATCGGCGTCCTACTGATCTATGAATCAGGCGTATAACGAGTCCTGCCGCGGTCTTCATAACAGACCGAGATTGTTAATCATTAACAAAATATTCACCTACTGGCACTCAGGTTGCCGCATCATACCCCCATGTTCCATGCAGAGCTGAGTGTCATTAGAAAGTTAGGCGTCCTGTTGCGACCATATTCTGGGCGCATGGGAATCCTGGCCGTGCTCGGTATCCTCGAATCGCTGGCAGAAGGAATCGGCATCAGCCTGTTCATCCCATTTCTGGCCAGCCTCGACCAGGAATCCTTCGCTCCTGACGACGACAACTGGCTTGGAACTCAGCTCGCGCAGATATTTTCTGCGATACCTCCTTCAGACCGCCTGGCCATCATCTCTCTGTCGATCTTCGGCTTGATATTATTCAGAAGCGTGCTGAGCTATGTGGCATCCGTGCGCGCAGCGAAGATTGATCTGGAAATGGAACAATCCCTGCGTGATCGCGTTATGACACAACTTCTTGATACGGATCTGAGTTACCTCGAACGCATGCGCCCGGGGGATATGCTAAACACATTGGACAGCGTGATCGGTACCGCCAATGCGACAATCTGGACGTTGCTCGGTCTTATCGTCAATTTTTCCATGGTGCTGGTGTTCACGATATTTCTGATGTTGCTATCATGGGAGATGACATTATTCGTTGGAGTCGCATTGGCAGCAATCTCGCTTATCGTAAAGCTGCTGACCTTGCGTGTCGAAGCTCTGTCAAAACAACACTTAGCAGCTGAACAAGACCTTGGACAACGTGCATTGGAGATTCTCAATGGAATGCGGACTATCCGCTCATACACTGGGGAGAAACGCGAGCGCGAGCGCTTTGCAAAGAATTCCAAGCTTGTCAGTGGCATCGAATTTGAGCTGCGCAAAATCGCCGGACTTATCACGCCCGTTGCACAGATGTTGGCAGGAACATTACTAATCATTGTTCTGTACACAGCGCTGAAAGAACCGAGCAACCTGTCCATGGTCCTGGTCTTTATATTTATCCTCTATCGGTTGCATCCGCAGGTACTGGAACTTGATGAAGGTCGGAATACACTTGTCGCCGCAGCCCCGGAGGTTGAGCAGCTGACTCAACTCCTGCATGAGAGCGAGAAACGGTCGATACGCTCGGGGCATATGTCCTTCGATGGATTAACGGATGCTGTCCGTTTTGACAATGTATCGTTCCGCTATAATGCCGGAAGTGACTGGGCACTCACGGACGTCACGATAGAAATTCCGCGCGGGCAGCGTATCGCTTTCGTTGGTCCCTCTGGAGCAGGCAAATCTACCCTGATCGCATTGCTGCTCCGTTTCTACGATCCACAGCGTGGAAGTATCCTTGTGGATGGCATGCCGCTACCCGAATTAGAACTGCATAGCTGGCGCCAGCATTTGGCTGTTGTGAGTCAGGATACGCATATATTCAACACCAGTATTCTCGAAAATATAGGCTATGGTCAGCCCAATGCGGATGAGCAGGATATTGTCGCCGCCGCCCGACTGGCGGATGCGCATGGCTTCATTTCTACGCTGCCACAAGGCTATGACACCTACGTGGGCGATTATGGCCTGGGGTTGTCAGGTGGACAGAAGCAGCGGATAGCCTTGGCACGAGCAATCCTCAGAAAGGCGGACCTTCTTATTCTGGACGAGGCAACCAATTCACTTGACAGTATATCGGAAAGTGTCGTGATGGATTCTATCCGTGCCCTGGGGCGCGACTGTACCGTCATAGCAATTGCGCATCGTTTATCCACCGTGATGCACTCGGACATGATCGTGGTGTTTGAGGGTGGGAGAGTGAAGGAGCAGGGTCCTCCCTCGGAGCTTCTGCGCAATCATGCCTTGTTTGCGCAGCTCTACGAACTCCAGCAGAGTTCCCCCGCTTGAAACCTAATCCGTGAATGCGAAAATGCGGAACTCAGGCAAGCTCACACATGACAGTATGTCCGCATGGGGTCTTCGATCCCGTGCAGGTCGATCAGTTCTACTTGCAGATTCCGTTCGCGCAACACTTCATCGACCCCCTGCGCGAATCCATGCCGTGAATAAACTTGCAAGCACCGCAGACCATCAGTGTAGTAGGTGTCTATCGTTTCCTGCACCAGGGATGCTGACACCTCTGATTCCGCGAACAACACCTTGGCAATGAAGCTATCGTCTACCCGTGTGATGAGTGGGTTGTGCCCCAGATTTGTCAACATAGCCTGATTGATTCGCATCGGCTTCAACAGGATCTGTCCATTCATATCGTCGCAATCCGACAGCATTGCACCCCATTTCCGCTTAAAGCGCAGCACGCCGTCACTGAGGGTAGGGCGGCTGGTAAAGCAATCGACTTCATTACAGCCACGCTCATAAGCGAGCCGAATAATGAAGTAATAAAGGGCGGCAAAGGCCCCTTCGCGCATCGGAGCATCAATGTCCACCGGCGCACCAATCCAGTGAAAGCCTAGGCTGCCATCTATATCGATCAGAATTGCCTCCGCAATCACGGTGTCCGCACGTAGGATATCGATGATCTCTCCATACTCGTGGACTGCTACGATCTTATCCTCCGGCTCAATGAACACAGCGTCTCCGAATCGCATCGTCACGTAGGGGACATAGAATACGTTATAGAAATCCCGAAACGCCTGTTCTGAATTGATCATCCGGAAATTCAGCTGATGTTTCCGAATGGGTCTCAGGTCTGCGCCCTTGACATTCTTGGACCAACGACCGACCACGGCTTCCCACGTCTTGCCAATTGGAATGACCATGTTGACCCACGGAGCTAGCGTGAGAAAACCATCGTTTCGCACAATCCGACAGACTGGCCAGGGTAGGTCAAGGACCACAATATCGACGCCTGCCTGGAACTTCTCACACCAGGCAGTCGCGCGCCACGGACTGACATCGGCAGCCTGTATGTTGTCCTCATACTCACTAAACAGAAGGTCGGCCAGATAGGAAAGGTTTTCACCAAGACCAAAATAAAAAACCCGTAAAGGCTCGCCACTGTGTTTTTCCCTGCCCGTCAGGAGTATCGCATCCGCTTTATAGGTTACTAACGATTTGAGGAATTCAGCCACTCGTTCCCGCGCTGATCCGATTGCGTCTTTGATTTTATCGGCAATGTTTTTGTGATAATCAGGTTGGATAAGTTTTGTTGGGCTTACAGGTCCGAGGTGCGGGATATATCCGGGTTGGTTGTCATCGCGTTTCATGAAACGGGCAGCCGTGCTGGGTGCATGGATTCTAGGCGAGTATCGTATCCACGACAAGCTGTCGTCCGATCATGATATGCAAGTCAATTCGTTGAACGATTGGTATATGCAGTCCGTCGATTTGACCGGCGATTCGAGTCTGTAGACTGTTAATCTCTGTCCAGCCCGCTTACACGATCGAGCCCATGGGGCCTGGAGGTGGCATTGCTGCAGTCAAACATGGTTTGTAGGTGATGCAGAATAACCAGCGTTCCAGTAAGTTTCCTTCAGCCCCTCAGATCTCATCACTTGTTCTCAACCCGCGTGAACTCGGCTAGAAGGCATCGGCGGTGAAATACATGCCATACATGCACGAACCCGCCTATATATCAACGAGTAGAAGTCGACTTGCGTTTACGCGAGAAAGAGACCAGTCCAGCAAGACCACTGGCAAAAAGCCAGGCGGCTGCGGGAACCGGAACAGCTGGAATGTGTTCACCATCTAGGTAGTCGAAAACCAAACCCATTAGAGAGAACTCGTGATGCTGCCATTCGACTCGCCCGAGTGAACTGAATGATATCAAGCTTAAGTCTTGACTCACGTCGACAGAACGTTCCCCATTCTGCGCGCCCTTTGTTGCCAGAAAACCCTGCTCGCTTCCCTGATCCTCTATATCGTAGAAACCCATTTCGTAGTATCCATTTTCGTAGAACAGGTCGCTGACCGAGAACTGCGCTAAGGCCACTGGCTTCGAAAAACTAACGAGCAACTTCTCCAGTCCTTCGATTTCATCTTCTTCGTACGAAGAGGGCGATGTCACACCAAAACCATCTTTTTTGTCCCACCAGAGCACAGCATCTTGCAAGTTGGTCGACAAGGTGATTTGAATCTCGCCTACGCTAAATTGATATGAGGTTTGTCCCTTAGCGCTGGCGAAAGATAAATCACGGAAATCCACAGAAGCCGCATGCGCTGCGGGAACCGCGAATGCCATTCCCAATGCGAGTGTGATCGCCCGTATTTGCCGACTACACTTTGTATAAACCTTTGCATTATTCATTATTTTCTCCTAGCCATGTCTTATGATTGGAATGTTATTTTTGGCTTCATGCCTGTCACATTTCTTCCAACGATTCTGTAACCTTCGACTACATGATTTATGCCTTCATCAAGATCGAAGGTTTCTTGCAATAGGCGTTATGGCCGCTGATTGCTCGTGCAAACTGCGCACCCCTGTTCTAGCGGGATCAGCGGGGCACAACGAAAGAATCTTGCTGAGTTCTGACAAACTGTGAAACGGTTGTCTGTCTTCCTTCTCGACTCTTTCAACCATTCCAATCACGTTGTCAGGATTCTGATCGTCTCTTCTATAAACACGGACGATGTAGTTCTCCATCAACTCTCCTCACACCTAATTTGTGGTTTTTTTAGGGGTACTTCTCTGTGGCGGAAGAATGCATGCAAGGCACTTACAGGTGACTTACAGAATTTCGATATAAAAGCGGATAAAGAGCAGAAATCTGGAACGACTCGAAGTTCACTTCGCGAGCGAGGTAGGAATAGGCTTGAAAGTCCGTCTTATGAGCCGATCAAATAACAACATAAAATATCGTATACTATTGTTATTTATAGATATTATATGTTTTTCTGCGAGAAGACTAAATCACCCGAGAACGGGGAAGATAGGATATGTCCGCTATAGCTAGGGTCTCAGGGTAATGGCGCAGTAGATTGTGTATAGTTGATAACAGCTTAGGTGTGCGGCAGAGCAGGAAGTGCCGGAAAATTACAACTTGTTGATCTGAGTAGTTTTAATGTTGAAGGCCTAAGTCTTCAAAGTGAAGATTTTTATCTGCCACTTACGGGCAAGTCTTCGGCTATCGTGTACTGGCTTTGCCTAAACGAGCCCACAGACAGGCTCCGACAAGCCTGACATACCAGCTGAGTTAACCGCTTGTACCCAAAAACAAGCGTAGTCTCCTGAAGAGAGCCCGAAATCTCTCTGCGCATTGAATGTAATTTTTGCCTTTGAGAGTAACGTGGAAGCCGGAGTAGGGTTCTTAATCAGGCCGTGCCCATAGTACACAAGGTAACCCAGATCAGCATTCGGTACAGGGCTCCAGGATAAAGTCATCGTAGTGGCGTCCACAGAACTTGCCGTTGCTGAGCCACTTGCCGTTGCTGAGCCACTTGCCGTTGCTGAGCCACTTGCCGTTGCTGAGCCACTTGCCGTTGCTGAGCCGCCTCCACGTGAAGCGTCACTTCCGCCACCGCCACCGCAAGCAGTCAGGCTCAATGCAATGAACATGGCTACCAGAGTGCGGGATATTTTCTGTCTAGATGAGTAAGTGCTATCAATGCCAACCTGGGGGCTTGCTGGAATATTTGCCAACTGGCAGGGTAAATTGCTTTGAGTATAGGACCTGGGCATCCACACACCTTCCCTAGTAATAATTTCGAGGCCATCCTAGCGATGTCTAGTAGCGACTACCGAGATGTTGGTCACAAAACTGCTTAGATACCTTTCGGTACTCAAATGCATGCGCCGTGCCACCTTGTCTATTCATTGCCTATGTCGGTCATTGCTCTGACAGGCTGAAGATGCAGATGCGATTTCTGCAAACTGGTTATCAATTCGAACTAGTTAATCAGCGCAGGATTTTCAGTCGCAGGAACTGCACCTAAGCTCTCGCCCCCTTAGGATGGTTTGGATGGCAAACAGAACCTATTTATTACATTAATAATATTTTTTAAATTATTGTATTAATTATATATAATATTTAACACGGGTCCGACATGAAGGGGCAGTCCTCGCGTTACTTAATTTGGAAGGCAGCAATGGAGGTCGAGCGCGGCTAGACATAGCGACAAACCTTCTGATTTAAGAGGCTTGGTAGCGCTATCTTAGGTGGTTTCGTGAACATCAGGTAATTCGAATCAGTAAGTAGTAGGCCTAAATATCTGGTAATATTCGATATCTGATCAAGCTACGAAGAAAAGAGAGGGCAAGCCCCACTTGAATGTACCGGGCAGAATCGTCAATCTATTGGCATATCTCGCCTGGGGCGGGGATGGAACTAGTTCCTGCGACGAGCGGACAAAGTTAGCTCAGTGTTCACTGAGCAACACATATAGGTGATAGCAAAGATAGTAGGTTATGAACGGAACGCTGCTTTTATAACTACTATGTTCATTAATGGGTCTACATGCGACCCCCTCAAGGTCAACATGAAATGACAATGTACGAAGGCTACTATAACTTCACCGCTAAGCCTTTCAGGCTGACGCCAGATCCGAAATTCTTGTATAAAAGCAAGGGTCATGCGCGCGCTTTAGCCTATTTGCAATATGGGCTGCACAGCGGAGAAGGCTTTGTCATCGTAACCGGTGATGTAGGCACCGGAAAGACTACGCTCATGCGTACGCTGATGGAGAGTATCAAACGTGAGCGAATCGCTGCCGCACAAATCACTACAACTCAATTAGATTCTCAAGAACTGCTGCGTCTAATTGTGTCTTCTTTTAATATCCGCCCACAGAATCTTCCTCAGAATGTACCCAAAGCGCAGCTTCTCTACGACATTGAAGCATTTTTACTTGCTCGCGCCAAAGAAAAGAAGAGGGTATTGCTCATCGTTGATGAGGCACAGAATCTTCCTGTGGAATCGCTTGAAGAATTGCGCATGTTATCGAATATTCAATATGGTGATAACGCAATATTGCAGAGTTTTTTGCTTGGCCAACGTGAATTTCAGGATACCTTGCGCTCAGGTTCGTTGGAGCAGTTCCGTCAACGTGTATTGACTTCTTATCACCTTGGCGCGCTGAGTCAGGAAGAAACAACAGAATATATTCATCATCGTCTTGGTATGGTCGGATGGAAAGGCGACCCGACCATTACGGAAATGGCTTACCAAAGAATATTTGAACAAACCCAGGGGATACCCCGAAAGATTAATACTTTTTGTGATCGTCTTTTCCTGTATGGCAGCCTCGAAGAACTGCACGAATTTGACGAAAATACAGTGAATCACGTCATCAATGAGCGACTAAATGAGATTGGGGAGGAGTCCGGAAGCGTCAAAGATGAATCCGACGACGAGTCTCAGTCGCTGAAACCCAGTGTAATTACCAACGAACCTATTCGGCTGCGATTAGCTGAAAGCCCCAATAGTGATATCGAGGGGCGATTGCTCGCATTGGAAAAACGCATAGCAGACCTGGAAGCGAATGCTGGTCCAGATCGGGACAGGATCATAAAATATCTACTCAAAGTTTTGCTTTCTGATGCCAATATCTCAGAACTGCTGGAATCCATCCCGAAGGAAAGGTTGGGCTAATCTAATCAGTGATGTGGGTCGATTTCGTATCTGACTACCTGCCTTGCGAACACCGTAGCAGGCGGGTAGTCCATACAACTTCCAAGTTAATGTCCCTCGCATCGTTGTTCAGGGTGCTATAACAAAAACCGCAAGGTTGACGAAACAAGACGGCCACTAAGCACGCCGCTGCCCATCAGTAATTAGCCTCTCAAACAAATTGCCTTCGGCGTTAATATTTCATGGGGACGCATCCCCATCCCCCTAGGCTACCGTGCCCAGTAGCTTTTCACGCATGGCATTCTTGCAGTCCTGCTCCTAGTGCCGCGTGGCTCCGCAGACGACTACGTCGCCAAGCACGTCATTCCGAGTAGTCGTGCTTGCGGCTCAGGTCTTTGGCTTTTATCCCGACCTCCGCCTGATCCAGCATCCAAGCAACACACAGTTGCTATGCGGCTTTGGCCTATAACACCTCCTAAAAAACTTTAGTAGAAAACTCAGAAAATCGTTGTGAACTGATGAATCTGTGAAGCCGTTATCACAATCGCTGGGACGTCATCCGCACTAATAAATCCGATAGTCCGTCCGTACATGACAACACTGCAATTTCCCTCCTCAAATGAGACGACGTTCTCACTTCATGCCTTTCTGCATTTGTGACTGACATCGCGTTGATGGTGCGATTCGGAACACGAAGTTTTAATCGATTAAAACCGATGATTACCTCAGTACAGATGCACTGACTCTACGGATTGAGAGAAACCTGCAAGGGACATGCAAGCGCAGGCATTTATCTGAATGTAGTTGTAGAGGAATACGTGCATGACGCAACAAGGTATCAAACACCCGCGACTCAAAACACTGGCTGCATATTGCCTGGTAGCAGGATTATCCGCATGCGGTGGCGGCGGAGGCGGTGGTACCTCGAACTCAAACATTGAACCTGCGCAAGTTGATGAGGTCATCCTGAGCGGTAGCGTAGGCGATGGTCCGATTGTCGGTGCGAATGTCTCGGTCTATTCGTCTAACGGGAAATTGATCTCGACATTCAATAGCGATGCATACGCGAACTTCTCAGTCGGCGTGAAGATTCCTAAAGGAAGCTATCCGCTATTGATTGAGGCCAAGAACGGAGTAGACCTGGTTACTGGCTCCGCACCGGATTTCACACTTCTCTCTGTGGTTGAAAAGAATTCTGACACCCAAGTAAATTTGAACCCGCATTCGACGCTGATCGTAGCCACTGCCCAGCAGATGCCCGGTGGATTAAATGCTGGCAGCAATATATCGGCAGCATCGAATATCGTAACGACAAAAATGAACTATGGCTTGGATACTTCGCTTATCCAGGATCCGATCAAGACCCCCATTGATACAAAGCAGATTGCCAATATCGTCAAGGCGAGCGAGGCCTTCGGTGAGATGATTCGCAGAACACGTGATAACGTGTCTGGCAGCGGCTATATAACGAGTGGCAATGACGTTGTACAGTCACTCGCTGCTGACTTGACGGATGGATCACTCGATGGTCGTGGAACTAATGGTGCAAATTCTCGAATTTCTGCAGTCGCAAATTTGGTCGCTGGTCAGGTTACCATCGAGGCGATGAAAAACTCGCTTTATGTCAATGGTGTGAATGCCACATCTGCGATGGATTCGGCCATTAAGACCACTCTACCCAAAACCCCTGACACGTCTCTCACGGGCAGTGTTCCGATCAATGCTGAGATTATTGCCCAGGCGAAATCCTCGATCGCAGCTGCCAATGCCATCGCACCAAGTGCCAGCCTGACCACATTGTCTGCTGCGCTTGACAGTGTTGTTCCGGGAAGTCCTGCAACAACGGTTGCTCAAATTCTGCCGAGCACCAGCAGTTCGGATCTCGTCCAGGTTATTTCGGTAGCCGCTTCTGCAACTACCAGCGATCTGGAAGTTATCAATACGGCGGTCAATGAATCGCCTGCTCCTGCCCCCCAGGAAAATTCTGCACCGACGATCAACGGCTCACCTGCAACCAGTGTGGCAGCCAACAGCGCTTATAGCTTCCAGCCCTCAGCGTCGGATGTGGATGGCGACAGCCTGACCTTCAGTATTTCTAGCCGTCCGAGCTGGGCATCCTTTAACAGCTCGACCGGTCGCCTGAGCGGTACCCCGACCAACGCCAATGCCGGCACCACCAGCGGCATCGAGATCCGTGTCAGCGACGGCACGATATCGACTGCGTTACCAACCTTCAGTCTGACCGTGAGCAGCGTCAACACAGCGCCGACCATCAGCGGCTCACCGACGACCAGCGTGACGGCCAACAGTGCTTACAGCTTCCAGCCCTCGGCCTCGGATGCGGATGGCAACAGTCTTACCTTCAGCATCGCGAACCGTCCGAGTTGGGCGACTTTCAACACCTCGACAGGTCGCTTAAGCGGTACCCCGACGACTGCAGGTACAACCAGCGGCATCGTCATTAGCGTCAGTGACGGCACGAACTCGGCCTCATTACCGGCCTTCAGCCTGAATGTGCTGACCTACGTTCCGCCCAATACCTCCCCGACTATCAGCGGTTCGCCGGCGACCAGCGTCAACGCCAATAGCGCCTACAGCTTCCAGCCCTCAGCGTCGGATGTGGACGGCAACAGCCTGACCTTCAGCATCGCGAACCGTCCGAGCTGGGCGTCCTTCAGCAGCTCAACGGGTCGTCTGAGCGGTACCCCGACCAATGCCCATGCCGGCACCACCAGCGGAATCGTCATCAGTGTCAACGACGGCATAGTCTCAACTGCACTGTCGGCCTTCAGCCTGACCGTAAACAGCGTCAATTCAGCCCCAGTGGTCTCGAATTCGCCGGCGACTTCGGTCAATCAGGGCAGTGCTTACAGCTACACCCCGGCGGCCACCGATGCAGACGGCGACAACCTGACCTTCAGCATCACCAACCGTCCGAGCTGGGCAACCTTCACTTCGTCCACGGGACGTTTGAGTGGTACCCCAGGCAACGCCAACGTGGGCAGCACGACCGGAATCGTTATCACGGTCAGTGACGGCACCGCGTCCACCACGATCGGGCCGTTCACACTGACTGTGGTGAACATCAACGATGCGCCGACCATAACCGGTTCACCGTCATCCTCGGCGACGGAAGGGCAGGCCTACAGCTTCACCCCGAATGCCAGTGACGTTGACGGAAATAACCTGACCTTCAGCGTCTCAGGGAAACCCTCCTGGCTGAGCTTCAATACCTCAACCGGGCGATTGAGCGGTACACCAAGCTCAAGTCATGTCGGTAGCACCGGGCTGATCACCATCTCGGTATCGGATGCAACAGCCTCAACAGCTCTGCCAAGCTTCAGTATCACAGTCAGTGCGGCACAACCGGTAACCCGAAGTGCAACCCTGAGCTGGAATGCGCCGACAACACGCACCGATGGCAAGCAATTATCGATGAATGAAATCGGGGGCTACACCGTGCGCTACGGCACCTCACCCGGCAACTACACGAACAGCGTGAATGTTTCAGATGCCTATACGATGCAACACACCTTCGCCAGTCTGAACCAAGGCACCTATTACTTCGTCGTCAGTGCCTATGACAAGGATGGACAGACCAGCGGTAATTCAACCAGCGTATCGGGTGTCATCCAGTAAGCAATCAGCACTGTAACCCCGAGGCCCGACTCATCCGCAAGGTGAGCCGGGCCTCGGCATTTATGGTCAGGTACCGTCTGGTTAACTTGTGACCACTATTCCGCGGTAAAGGTCAGACATTTCACTTCGCCATCCATGGCCCCAACGGAGATACTGCGCGCACCGCACTCCAGCTGGTCGTTATGGATGCAATTGCTGACCTTGCAGGCACCGACACCGGCGACACTCTTGGCGAAATGGTATTCCGGGCCTTTGCGAAACAGCGTGTCGCAATGCGGTATCTCGCCATCGCCGATGGTGATGGCCTTGGCATGGCAAAGGCTGTTTTCGTTGTAGGCGCATTCGTTGACCGTGCATTGTTCTACGATGGAAAGATCCAGGTTGAGTTCCATGAGGGCCTCCTTGCGGCTGGGTTCATAGTGGGGGACACACTAGATAGCAATTCGTTTTCCGACATTGAATTTCATCAATGGCGATGGACAAGCTTCTGCATGAGCATCCGTATCGTTAATCGTCGACGATGATGCGATTCTGCGTGGTATCAATATCCACCTGGGAACTGGAAATGTGGTAGGCCTCGGCCAGGTAACTCAGTTCCTGTATCTGAATTTTCTCAGCCAGCTGCTTCAGGGTTTGAGCGCCGTCGCAATTGAACAGGGTCCCGGTTTCCTCATTCAGATCGCAATCGACTTCGTCCATTGATAATTGAGGATCTAGGCCTTCCGGCGTCTGCAGGATGGCCGGCTCCTGGTGCAGCACCTGAAACCGAGTCTTGAGTAGCGATTCCTACTCCCGCCAGTCAAGCACGGGCATGTTGCTGATAGTCGCGCATGATCCAACTCCCTAATTCAGGTATTGCATAAGATTATCTGGCCAGTTCCGGTTCGATGCATTGCGAAATGTTAATGCGGGAAGATTTATCGGGTAATAGCTTGGAATTCAACTTGAAATTCAAGGAGACAACCATGTTACGGCTCGATAACCTTAATCAGAATCAGGTGCTCACCATTACCGCCAAAGGAACGCTGACCCAGCAGGATTATGAGGACGTGATGCCCAGTCTGGAATCGATACTCGAACAGCATAGTAAATTGCGTTTCTACATCAAGCTGGAGGACTGTTCTGGCATACGGCCGGGCGCACTGTGGGAAGATCTCAAGTTCGATATGAAACACCGGAGCAAGTTCGGCAGGACCGCCGTGGTGGGCGATAAAAAATGGGAAGAGTGGGGAACCAAACTAGCCCAATGGATAGTCAAAGATGAGGTGAAGTTCTTCCATGCCGATCAGCGTGACGAAGCCTGGGAGTGGGTGAATCACTAGCTCTTCCAGTACGCATGCAGGCGCCGTGCAAGGTGTTTGGGTTTCTCCGCAAACAGACGTTTCCCCAGAGGCAGGCATTGTTGCTGCAATTGCGTACGCTGCTGCGTTATCACGGCGATGATTGACGCCATCTGTTCCGGGGAACTGAACAGGACACCCTCATCCTTGAGTGTGTCACTCAGCACGGCGAGGTCATGTTCATCGCCAAGCAAGTCGGAAAGCTCATCCGCTGTGACGATTTCCACGTCCATCATTAGTGGCCATATTGGTTGCAGAAGACGGGCATGATACCAGTGATATTTAACCAGCTTGCGCCATTCATGAAAGCGCGCGGTCGATGGTTTTGTATAGGCTTTACGAATTGCCTTTCTTCCCCGGCCATAGGTGATTATTAATCCCTTTTTTACCGCGCGGAAACCGCTTTTATCAAGCTGCCAGTCATTGACCCTGTGCTGAAGAAGCTGCATTCGTTCGGCAAAACGCGCCAGCCGACTCTCCATTTCCAGGTGCCGATAAGTGGTGTCCTGACGGCGTTGTTCAAGCCGGTCGGTGATGGTCACTTGCAGAGAGGTATCTAATGGTTGTTCCATCTGTTGGGCCAGCTTTTTAAAGGTGTTAAGAATAGTTTGCGCATCGCGTAGACCGGAAAGGTTCCGGGCCGTGTCACGCAGAAATGCATTTTCAAATGCATAATCCCCAAAGCTGGGCCTGACCAGCCGGATCAGGCCACGCAGTTTTTTACAGCGCTTGCGGACCTGATGTACGGCCTTGTGAGATTCAAGTTCCGGGTCCGTGATTTCGATTATGGCTCTATCGATCTGCTCCTGCGCAATGCGCTGCAGGTTATGTTGTATGGATTTTTTGCGTTTTAGACGATAGGCCATGGGGATTACTCGCGCGAGTCCTGTCGCCAGGGCGGCCGGGCAGCCTGCCAGGTGGCGAGCAGCAGCAAGATCAATCCGTCGATCAGAATCCCTGTCCTGTAAAGAACTGTCGTTTCACCACTCATCGTATGTTGAGAGCCTTGTCGAATAATCACTATGTTCAGGTAAGTTAATTGTCCATTGTTCGCCCTGCAAAATCATGAAAAAACGCAATCTCGTCAGCGGTAAAGCATCTACTACTACCGGCCCTAGAGGCCGGTAGAATCGTCTGCACCAACATCCCCGTACACACCGATGAACTAGACCTTCTTATGCCTGGCGGCTATAAGCTCACGGTATTTGAGTCAGATGAATACGCAAATAATCTGGAACTGTTCACGGATCTACCGGCAGGCGCTGTAATCCTGATCGATGAATGCTGGAAATTCTGGAAGGCGGGTACCCAGGCCAACACATTCAGTATCAAGGCCATGTCGTTTTTCACTGAGCATCGGCACCGCGTCGCTGACGGCAAATCTCAACAGATCATCCTGATCTGTCAGGATCTCGACCAGGTTGCTAAGCCTGTCCAATCGCTCGTCAGCCAGACCTACCGCTATGAGAAAATGGACACCCTGGGCCTAGACAAGATCTTCCAGTATCAAATCCACAAAGGACCAGCTTGTGTCCCAAACCCACCGGTTAAGAACGTTATCCGTAGCGAAACCGGGCTTCGCTATGATCCTGAGGTATTCAAGTACTACAAATCTCATACGCTCGGCGACGGTCCAGGAGATGAAACGAAGATAGACAAGCGGGGGCGTCTCTTTGCTGCAGGTAAATACAAATACGTTATACCAGTTGGCATCCTTCTATTCGGTCTCGGCATTTACATCACCGTCGGCTACTTCAAAGGCGACACTGATAAGCCGATTGCTAAAGAACCCCAACACGAACCCGTCCAGGCTCACCCAACACCAACAAAACTAGCCCAATCACCACCCGCGGCAACCTGGCGCTTCGCGGGTATCGTCACAGTCAGGAATCTCAGAGCAGCAATAATTGAACGATCAAATGAATACCGGTACATCAAAGCCAGCCTGTGTCGTACTGACATCTTCAAGCAATACACCTGCACCTATGACGAAGAGCAGATAACTCAATTCACTGGCAGCATCCCGGATGCCGGCCCTGGTGCATCCCTTCAGTTCATTCAGCCAATGCCTGAATAGTGGGCGCGAGGGACGAAGCGACCGCGATTCAGATCTCGGATTTCACCCTATATTGATCATTCCTGCTATGTCTCATGGCTTCTTGAAGGAGTCGGGGTTTATTCGATTGACTAAAAGGTCACTAATCTTCTATTGTTCTAGTCAAAATACCACTAAATGTACGATGTTATGCCAAATCTCATAGTGGCCAGCTAACAGAAAGGGAACGCAACATGTTTAGCGATGAGTATCTAGAAGCACTGCCTAATGAGCCTCTTCTCGCAATATCTAAAATCGTCAATGAAGCGCTAGATAGGTGGGATGAAATTCTTCCTGGGCAAATAGGGGTGGAATATGATTACTACCTAGAGTGCTTCGCGATAGTTCGTGTATTAGCTTCTAACGTAAAAGATCTTTTTCTTAATATCCCTGAATTGAGTGGTAGCACAACTGATATAGTTGAACAAATCGTCGCTTTTTTTACATACACTAAAGCTGAAATGTCAGAGCATGTTACTCAACTTAAAATGGCTAAGTTTAGTAACAAGTACCAAGCGAAATTTGGAAGCGTTTTTGCTTATGAGTTTTCAGATGGTGACCTACAGAAAATTCAAACGCTAATCACTGACCTTCGTAAATCAATCAGCGAGTCCTCACTATTCGAGGCTGACCATAAGCAGAGATTGCTTGCCAGGCTAGAGAAGATTCAATCTGAACTGCATAAAAAGATGTCTGATCTTGACCGTCTTTGGGGATTGGTTGGAGATGCAGGAATTGCGCTTGGTAAGTTTGGCAAGGATGCCAAGCCTATAGTCGATAGAATCAGAGAGATATCAGAGATCGTGTGGCGAACTCAATCTCGTGCTGAGGAACTTCCATCAGATACTCCAATGGTTTTAATCAGTAATGAAAACGATGACGACTAAAATGTACTAAGGCGTTTCCACTCAGTGCGTAAGCTACTATCAATATTGACCTATGGAATAGTTTAACAATATTAATCACAAAATATTAAGGGGCGGTCATGAAAGTTTTCATCAGTTGGTCAGGAAAATTTAGCAAGGAATGCGCGGAGATACTTCGTGATTGGATAAAGTGCACACTACAAGCATCAGAGCCATGGATATCTTCGAAAGATATAGATAAGGGGTCTCTTTGGTTCAATGAAATAAGTGATCAGCTTAAGGATACTAAAGTAGGAATCGTATGCCTCACTCAAGACAATAAAGATAAGCCATGGATACTATTTGAATCGGGTGCTCTCGCTAAAGGGTTGTCGGCAACAAGAGTATGTACATTTCTAATAAATTTAAAACCTTCAGATCTTGATAGCCCACTTGCTCAGTTCAACCACACCATTCCAGATAAAGAAGGGATGAAAGGATTATTAACTACAATAAATAAAGAACTTGGCGAGAAAAAACTGGAGGATAGAATCTTAGATCAGGTATTCGATACCTACTGGGATTCATTTGAAATTAAATTCAATGAGGTCGTCAAGTCAGAGCCTAAAAACGTTGTTGAAGCGGCGCCACGAAGTAATGACGATATATTGGAGGAGATTTTATATACAACACGGACAATGGATAGAAAGATACGCGCATTAGAACGTGATAATGCAAAGCACATTCGCCATAGTATATATGGCGGGCGAGTACCGGCTCGCAAAGTAGAAGCGCTAATCAAAAGTATGGTTGATTCAGGTTTAAATCCTAGTCAGATTATGGAAGAACTAAAGGACACTGCTCCTAGCGAATTTGTAAGCAGGCGCGCGGTAGAGATATGGGAAGAGAAGGCACTATTAGATGAACTTTCTGGCGAGAGCGCCTGACAAGAAGCCGGTAAAAGACGACGCTCACATTCATATGTCTAGGCATGGTATATAATTAATGTGGCTAAACGGCGCTAAATTATTCACCTCTTAAAATAAGAATTCCATCAGGTGCTCCTATGCAGACCTTCACACCATTAGACTTTAAGGCGTGCAATTCGTACCACAATAGGTTGATCCTTGAAGACTTCGCCAACGGGTGTCAGTGGATCTATTTCAGCGGAAATGGTGAGGTATAGCGATTGACCCAATTTACGGGTTACTGCGAGCATAATGATGGCCTCCATGCCGTCATTCAGAAATTACACGCTAAAACTGTACAAGTCCCTAAACAATTAATTTTTCCTTTGGGCGTAGCAAAGCGAAGCTGGATGACTAAATGCCTCCGGCCTTTTTCGTTCGTTGCTGTGAGAGCTGGTGAGGCGCTACCAGGTCGGAGATTATCTGTCCGGTCCCGGCAAACTTACGACCACGACGGTAAGGAGAACTAATACGGCTTAGGATCTCAGCAGCGGCCCGAAGGGTCGCGGCATCATCAGGTGTGATATAGACCGCCAGTGCCTGGTGCTGGGCCTGGAGGGTCCTGATCTTCAGCATCAGGTAATCCAGATCTAGCCGTAGATACGGTAGCTCTGCAATCTTCTGGGCCGTGAAGCTGTTCCCAGCGGGATCAGTCAGACGCCAATCGCGGGCGCGCCCATAGGGCGCGAAGATCCAGCCATCCCAGGCTGTACCGCCGACGCAGAGGGCCAGCGGCTTCGGTGGTTTTTCATCCACAAGTACCAAACCGTCATATAAGCCGGTAATTACAACGGCTCAAGACGTGTTGGCCATATTTAACATAATATACATTATGCGCATAAATAGGCTGGGTCGATCCAGCCTTAAGTGATCAGCCCACGACAGCCTTTAACGCTGGTTTTTTTGCAACTTCCGGAGTTTCTGTGGAGCCTTCCAGATATGAATTAGGATTTAAGAAGCTATCTAGAGGCCGTGGCATGGCGATACCGTAGCCTTGCGCGTAATCAATGCCCAATAAGCTCAACACCTGCATCGTGGCATCATCTTCAACGAATTCGGCAATGGTTTGGATATCCATGGTATGACCAACTTGATTAATGGCTTTGACCATTGCCCGATCAATATTGTCCTTGATCATATTCTTTACGAAGCTGCCATCAAGTTTCAGATAGTCAACGGGTAGATTTTTCAAATAAGCAAATGAACTGAGGCCGCTGCCGAAATCATCCAACGCGAACCGACAACCCATCTGTCGTAATACGGAAATAAAGCGCGTCGCGTTGCTCAGGTTTGCAATCACTGCTGTTTCGGTAATTTCAAAGCATAGGTTTCTCGGCGAGATACCCGATGAATCAATTTCGTGGACAATAAAGTCGAGGAATTTCTCATCAGACAATGACTGTCCTGAGAGATTGATGCTGCAAGTGTCCATGCTATAGGAATTCGTCTTCAGCATTTCCTTGAAGGTATTACGTACCACCCAGCGATCTACTTCTGGCATCAAATGATACCGTTCAGCGGATGGCAGGAAGGCACCAGGCGCAATAATCTCACCTTGGTCTGACAACATACGTAGCAGGATTTCGCCATGCGGGCCGGTCTCCCTGCCCTTGATATGCTGAATCGGCTGGTAATAGAGCCTGAACCGGTCACCTTCCAGCGCCTCCTGGATACGATGAATCCATTGCATCTGACCACGCCGTTCGGTAAGTGATTTATCATCCGGTTGCAGCAGATGGACCCGGTTACGCCCCTGTTCTTTTGCAATATAACAGGCGGTATCAGCCGAACTCAGAAGATCCGACAGGTTGCCACTATCCATATTAATCGGCGCGAGACCGATACTGACTCCGATTCGGAATGATTTATCATCCCAGGCAAAGCGGAAATCCTCGACCACACGACGCAGCACTTCTGTGATACGCATAGCATCATCAATTGGGCAGTCTTCCAGCAGAATACCAAATTCATCACCACCCAGACGTGCAAATGTGTCACCTGAACGCAACTCCGCTCGGAGTAGCATGGTTAACTGTTTAAGCAGTTCATCGCCCGCAGCGTGCCCGCAGGTATCGTTCACAATCTTGAACCGGTCCAAATCCAGATAGCAGAGCGCATGCTCGGTGAACTCACTGCGACAACGCTCCAGGAATTCTTCTGTTCTGATCTCGAATTCGCGTCGGTTGATTAAACCCGTCAAGGCATCATGACTGGCTTGGTGACTCATCTTGCGCGCCAGACCACGTAACTCCGTTACATCATGGAAGATAATAACGCAGCCGACCGATTCACCTTCAGAGTCGCGAATGGGTGCCGCAGTGACCTCAACAGAGAATTGTCTATCGCCATATCGATGAACCAGTCGCGGATGCCCTGCAACCTGAAACACACTACCTGCCTGGAGAGCACGTTGCGCAGGATTCTCAATAGCATTGTCTGTTTTTTCATCGATCAGTCGCAGTACCTTGGTAATGGATTCACCACGCGCATCACGATGACTCCATCCAGTGACCCTTTCAGCGATGGGATTCAGATATTCGACCGCGCCGGTGACATCTGTCGAGATAACACCGTCACCGATCGACTCCAGTGTGATATGGGCCTTCTCACGCTCTTGGAACAAGGCCTCCTGGGTCAATTTCCGTTCGGTAATATCGCGTAGTGAGCCTTCAATACCGATGGGATTATGCTGTGCATCGTAACGATAATGGGCATTCTCGGAGATCCACACTTCGATATCGCACTTATGCATGAGACGCGTCTCAAAATGTTCGACAATGCCATTGCGGTTAACCAATTCATCAACGAATTCCTGCCACTGATCCTGGTTTACATACAGATTTCGGAAGTCGGTACCCAGTAACTCCTTAGGTTCATAGCCTAGAAGATGCTCAATGGATGGCGATACCCAGGTGATAGTACCGTTCATTTGGACCTGATAAAGGGGGTCCTGCATGTTTTCGAGTATCGAGCTTAACTGCGAACGTGAATCGCTGATCTCCTTTTCCACCCTCTCCCGCTCGCTTATTTCTTGTGCCAGCGTCAGGTTGGTCTGTTCGAGTTTCCGTGTGACTCGCTCGGCGTTATCTTTCGCGCCTACCAACTTGTTAATCAACTCCAGGTTATGGCTACTCAAACTAGCTGCGCGTGAGAGTGTTCTCTGAGTATTTCGAGCACCCATGTACATACGGAATAACACGGCAAGACTAATTCCGCCAAGCGCTAATGTTGTCGCCTGCTGCTGATAGCCTAACCACGCAATTGCCGGCGCTTGGATAGGCAACACAGTCGCCAGAAAAATATTCGGCATTGTGAACTGGGCGTAATAGACAAAAATCGTCATCGCCCATAAGACGCTGAAAATCAGTACTGGCTGAATGTATTCGGGAGATAGATAGAGCGTTGCGCCCAAAACACCCCAGGCGAGTCCGTTGCTTGTCGAGGCTAGGGTATAGCGCTTTGTCCAGATGGGCAGATACTGATTTTGTGGGCTGTTGGACACAAACAGATAGTTGATGACATATCGGACCAGGGTAGTTACACCAATAACCGATAGCCAGCCGATTATCCAGAGGTCAGGTACGGCGCCCCAGCCGATCCCGAAGCAGAGGATGGCCAGTAGGATACTGAGATGCAGATCGCTACGTTCCAGAATAAGCTGGCGTGCGGGATCGGCAGGCATGCCATTGTTGGCATTCGCCTCAACCAGGACGGAATTCAGTTCGCTGAGTAAGAACGTGGTGCCAGGCGTACTGGAGTTTTTACCTGAATTACTCAATCAGATGCCCCCACAACGGATTAGAACCAGAGTTCCCAAGAGTTCCTAGGCGGCGCGATCCCCGGATACTTCCATCGCAGACACAGTGCTCCTGTCACCTTTACGGCACGCAAGCGGAAAACTTGAGCCTGAATACACCGTATTGTGGACTACCCCTCATTCATGCCATGGTCAGCTTCATATCTACGGTCTGTGTAAACTTGGATTCATCATGGATATCTCAACCGAATTTCAGCTCGACCCTGGCCTGTTGTATATGAACCATGCTGCGGTCTCACCCTGGCCAACACGAACTGCGGAGGCGGTCAGGCGCTTTGCTGATGAGAATCGTTACCTGGGCGCGCGTGATTACCCTCGTTGGATGCTGGTAGAACAACAACTGCGTGAAAGACTACAACGCTTGATCCATGCGCGCAGCTGCGACGAAATTGCCCTGTTGAAAAGTACTTCCGAAGGGCTCTCGGTCATCGCCCATGGCCTGGATTGGATGCCTGGGGACAATGTGGTCATTCCCAAACAGGAATTCCCCTCCAACCGTATTGTCTGGGAGTCGCTGGCCGCCTATGGGGTACAGGTACATTACGTCGATCTACAGGGACGGGATGATCCCGAAGCGGCACTGTTGGCGGCCATGGATAAGCGCACACGACTTATGTCGGTAAGTTCTGTTCAATATGACACCGGATTACGCCTGGATCTTAGCCGCCTGGGTCGCGCCTGTGAAAATGCTGAAGTCCTGTTCTGTGTCGATGCTATCCAGAGTCTCGGGGCAATCGCACTGAATGTAAGGGAGATCCGCGCCGATTTCGTGGTCGCTGATGGGCATAAATGGATGTTAGGGCCAGAGGGCTTGGCGCTTTTCTATTGCCGGCGGGAGCTACTGAACAAACTCAAACTCCATCAATACGGCTGGCATATGGTCGAGCATCCAGGTGATTTTGATCGGCCGGATTGGCTACCCGCGAACAGCGCGCGACGCTTTGAATGCGGCAGCCCGAACATGCTCGGTATACATGCATTGGATGCCAGCTTGAGCCTGATTGAGGATGTTGGCTTGGAAACTATAGAGAGTAGTATTTTGAGTAATACTTTATATCTTATTGATAAATTAGAATTAATGAGGGATAAATATAGACTCGTTACAGTCCCTCATCCCAACCGCTATGCAGGCATAGTCAGCTTTAAGCCGTTGTATGAAGGAGTCGAGGATCTGCATAAACGCCTCCAATCCCAGCAGGTTGTCTGTGCGGTAAGAGGTGGCGCACTGCGGTTATCGC
>Ga0180009_10002128_pt1 | contig 23460 bp, 21 predicted proteins | sample OS_PC_MetaG_FD_123537 | JGI IMG/M metagenome (GOLD analysis project Ga0180009, IMG submission 123537) | Groundwater microbial communities from the Aspo Hard Rock Laboratory (HRL) deep subsurface site, Sweden - OS_PC_MetaG | ecosystem: Environmental > Aquatic > Deep subsurface > Groundwater...
ACAAGTAACTTGTGGGAGAACCACGAATAGCAGGTTGTAAGAACCTCACCGGAACTCGGCCAAACAAAGGACAGCCACATCGAAATCAACCCTTGACAATCATCATAGCAGGAAGGGGTTCCTAACGGCGCAGCGATCATGGTGGAACACGTTCCACCCTACTCCATTCAATCTTGTTGACACACAGGGCTATCATGATATACTACCTGCGTGGATACCGGCAAACTCTACATCGTCGCGACGCCAATCGGTAATCTTGAAGATATCACTCTGAGAGCTATCGAGATACTGCGGTCTGTCGATGTTATCGCATGCGAAGACAAGCGGCATTCCGGCAGGCTATTCAAACACCACGAAATCAGTGCAAGACTCATATCGTACCATGACCACAACAAGCAGCAGGCCGCGCCGGGGATTATCAAGCTGCTGCTCGATGGTCAGAATGTCGCTCTGGTGACCGATTCCGGCACGCCCGGAATTTCTGATCCGGCGTATCATGTCGTGAATCTTGCGCATGCTGAGGAGATCGAGGTTGTCGCGATTCCGGGGCCGTGTGCGGCAATTGCGGCGCTCTCTGTATCGGGACTGCCGACCGACAGATTCTCGTTCGAGGGTTTCCTGCCGCTGAAACCGGGCAAGCGCAGAAAGCGGCTTGAGGGACTGAAAGATTATCCGGGCACACAAATGTTCTACGAGTCGCCGCATCGTGTGGTGAAGGTTCTGAGTGCGATGCTTGAAGTGTTCGGTGATCGCAACTGCGCGATTGGCCGAGAACTCACAAAGATGCATGAAGAAATTATCAGGGGGCGGATTTCGGAATTGATAGAACGGTTCAGTGATGTTACACCTCGCGGAGAGTTCGTTATACTCGTCGACGGTTGCAGGGAAGAGGAGCCGTAGCAGGGGATTCATCCCGGTCGACTTTCTCATTCTGGTGTATGTTTCGTTTACGACGATCCTGCTTCTCATTGTCAACCGTCCAATTAGCGAACGGGTATGGCTGATTGCCGGGAATCTTGCGATAGCCGTCGTGGTTATCACTCTCAGGAATATCGACCCATTGTCGCAGAATAGATTGCTCCGTATTGCGAGGCGGCTCTATCCGGTGGTGCTGTTCACATTTTTCTATGAGCAGACGTCGAGCCTGATTCACGTGTTCTTTCCCGGTTGGTTTGATGCCGCTCTTTCACAGTTTGAGATAGAGATATTCGGAGCGCAGCCCTCTCTTGCGATAGAACATCTCTACAATCCGATGCTTAACGACATCGTGATGGCGTGCTATGTTTTCTATTATCTCTGCCTGCCTCTGGGACTTGTTTTTCTTGTGCTGAGGAAGAAAGAAGGCGCTGTTGACCGGCTCATCACGGCATCGGCTCTTACGTTTTTTGTTTCTTACACGCTGTTCTTCTTGTATCCTGTCGAAGGACCGAGGTACCATCTCGCAGAGTTGTTTACTCAGCCGTTCGATGGTTACCTGTTTGTGCCATTAGTGAAGAGGATCATGGATACTGCTGCCGTACATGGAGGAGCGATGCCGTCATCACATGCGGCGGTGGCTTTGATAGTCTTGTGGTATGTAATCAGGGAGTCCAGACGATGGGGGATGGCGCTCGCGCCCGTGATACTCGGTCTAACGATTGGGTGCGTCTGGGGCAGGTTCCACTATGTTTCGGATGTCGCTGTAGGAGCTTTGATTACAGTGGTGGCAGTGTGGCTAACAGAACACGCTTACCGGAATCGGTGGCTCGGTTCCAGGAACTTGGATTGAGGGGAATAGAATAGAATGTTTCCGGAAGTCATAACACTCGGACCCGTCATAATACGATCATATGGCGTGATGCTCGCCCTATCCTTTATGCTGGGCGTTCTCCTGGTTCGACATCGGTCCCGTCGATCCGGTGTCAATCCTGATTTTGCGGTGAATCTGGCCTTTCTGGTGATAATCTCAGCGGTAATCGGAGCAAGAATGTTTTACGCCTTTTTCCATTGGTCCGACTTCTCCGGTCATTTGATCGACATTTTCAATCCGCTCGGATCATCAGAGGGCTTCGGAATAGCGGGCTTGAATCTCTATGGTGGCCTTATCACCGCCTTGTCTGCTGCGGTTGTGTTCTGCTATCTCAAGAAGGAATCTATACTGGTGGTGTTCGACCTGTTTGCTCCAGCGATAGCCCTCGGGATATTCCTGACACGAATCGGTTGCTTCCTGAATGGTTGCTGTTTCGGTACTGAGTGCCATCTGCCGTGGGGGGTGAACTTTCCGGTCGGCAGCATTCCCTATTCATACCTCGGTGATGTCCCACTCCATCCAGCGCAGCTATATTCATCCCTGTACGGCCTGTTGCTCTTTGTCGCTCTCTCCATCTCGGAGAAACGCAAACCGTTCGTAGGGCTGACATTCTCGCTGTTCCTGATGACCGAGGCCATGTTCAGGTTTCTTATCGAATATGTGCGCTTCTATGAGAATCAAATGCTGACCACAGTGTTCGGGATTGGTTTCACTTACAATCATATCATGGCTATGTTTCTCTTCCTGATCGGATTAATGCTGTTGCTGGTAAGCAGAAAACGGGGTGTCAAGCCAGCCAGAGCCCGGAAGTCAGGCCGATTAAAAACCGGAGATTAGCCGCCACTCCACTTTCTCTCCGCTCTGAAGCATGTATTTGTCGGATGCAACCGTGCCTGCGGTGTCATTGACAAAATATAGCCAGTACGCAGAAGACGATCCGATTATGCTATCAATTCCCTTTACGAACACACCCGACGAAGTCTGGTCGTAGTCTACTTCATGATGAGCTTTCAGGAGTTCGAAGACGGAGACGCCGGATGAGTCCGGCAGCGCGATGACATTTTCCGGAGTGGTCCTTCCGGCTCTCGGCGAGCATGCGACTGCAAGCGCGAACATCAGCAGCAGGATTGTTGTGATGATGTAACGACGATTATCGAGTTGAATCAGCATACAGTCTATATACGAAATCGGAATATCATTTCAAGCCAGAAATGAAGCCTATGAAAGACCGCCCGGAAATTGGTTGTCAATCTTCGGGCGATATGAAATCTATCTGTGGCTGTTTGTGTCGGTTCTATTTCATCAAGAGCATCTTCCTGGTGTCAGTATACTGACCCGCGGTGGCCTTGTAGAAGTAAATACCCGAAGCCGCGCCAGCAGCATCCCAGGTAACGGTGACTTCGCCAATCGCGTTACCGGAGAATGTTCTGACCAACTGACCAGAGACGTTATAGATATCAAGCTTCCAGTTCGACTGAGTCGGAAGGTTGATAGTAATATCGGTGGTCGGGTTGAATGGGTTCGGATAGTTCTGATTCAGCGCAAATGCGGTCGGGATAACTTTCTCGACCACGGTCGAGTTCATCAGATTGCCGTAGTAATCTACGACTTCGACCTCGATTATCGAGAGTTCGGCGTTGATCCCGAACAGATCATGCGTTCCTGCAGAGATGTGATTCTTGCTGTCAGACCAGATAAGCACGCGGAGCTGACCGTCTACTACGTCGCTCTCCATCTTCATGCCATCAGCAAGCAGAGTAGCTTCGCCTTCTCCACTGAAGACAAACAGAGCAGCGCCGATGTCGGACTGCGAGTTCGCGGTGATTATCGCACCCTCTTCAATCGTCACAGTGTATGCGAAGGGAGAGGCCTTCTCATAGGGAGGCACATCGCCGTTGATGACGCGGATCATGTACATGAAGTCGGGGAGACTCAATACCACGCCATCGTTATTTATGTCAGTGGCCCCAACCTGTACAGGCATATCAATGTCAAACACAGAGACACCATAGATGAAGTACTTCGCGAACAGTGTAAGATCGGAAATCTCGTATATAATGCTGTTCAGATTGAGATCACCGAGATGGCCGAATTGGTCTGTGCACACAATGTCTATGCCTCCCGAAATGAAGTCGATTACCTGAGCCGACACCGATTCCCCGGGTATCTGATCTGTGCAGTTGCCGATCCACCAGTGGCCGCCGTAATATTGATCACCGGTGATTTCGATCGGTGCGTACTCACCCGAGAACACCGCATTTGAATTCCAGACGGAGTCGCCGGTCACGCTGTTGAGGACATTGTCTCCGCAATCGAGCCAGAAGAACCTCACCGGGGCAAACATGCACTCATGTCTGATTGCATGAGAGACCCTGAATCTCAATCTCGCAAGCTCCATTTGATCACCGCTAGCGGGATTGTAATGCAGACAGGATTGATCGGGATGAATCGAACCATTGACGACATCAGCAATTGCGACAATGCGGATCAACTCGCTGGGACAGTGGCCACCGCAGCCATCTGCGGGATAGTAGAAGTAGTTGAAGTACTCCCAACAATCTGCGAGATCGGATCCGATTGTTGCATCCGCGAATGTCAGCATTGTATCCTGGTATGCGATCAAGAAATCGTAGCTGCCGAAAAAGTCTGTGCCCTGGTTCAGCGTTATGCTGATCTCGGCCGATCCGGCCAGACTGCCAATGGCAGATTCGAGCTGCACTTCCAGTAGTTCCGGTGGATCGCTGGTCGCAATGCCATCAAAACCACTGCCCAACGCGGTCGTCGACACGACGAGGGAGATGGCTATGCAGTTTAATAAAAAGCGTTTCATGAAAGGCTCCTTTGCTGACAGCAGCGCACATCCGGAGATTAGCATACGATGAGAATCTCTGCACGCACTGCACTTCAGGTTTCCGGTCACCGCAACAATGCGCGTTTCGCGATCTCCCCTCCGCGTGTGTCAGAAAGTGAAGTACAATATCAATATACTTTCTCCACAGTGGTTGTCAAGGCTATGAATGCTTGTATCATATGCGAATCAACACGGTGGCCTTGGCAATGTGTTGCCGGTGCTTGGGTGGGGCGATATCCGGCTCACGGCAGTCTGTTCTCAATGACCCACTCAATGACCCGAAACTGCTTGACCTCAGGAATTGAGACTCTTATATTTACGGGCTTGATGGAGGCAAGACTGGTTAAATGAACTCAAATCTCAGAGCGGCGTATGAACTTAGGTCGCAAGTGTTTGGCCGAGTGTGTCTTAAGATTGGCCTGACTCCCAATGTGCTGACTGCAATCGGCTTGGCTGTGAGCGTCGCTGCAGGAGTAGTCCTCTGGAAAGCAAACTTCATCTGGGGCTCGATACTGATTCTCCTGACTGCTTTCACTGACATGCTCGACGGAGCAACCGCTCGCGCTGGGAAGATTGGGACTGTCTACGGAGGAATTCTGGACCATGTGTGTGACAGATACGCAGAGTTCTTCATTCTTGCCGGCATTCTCCTTTCCCAGCGGGTCCATGCAGGGTGGGCGTTGTTCGCGTTGTTCGGGATGATAATCGCTTCGTACACCAGGGCGGCAGCCGAATCTATAGGCAATATCAAGAATTGTGAAGTTGGCGCGGTGGGGCGACTCGAGAAATTTGTCATGATACTGATCGGACTGATCTCAGAGGAGTTCTTCCCCGGCTACCATTTTCTTGCGATCTGCCTCGCTATAGTAGGCGCCGTATCGTACATCACCTCTATCCAGAGACTTGTGTACACGAAGAAGATTCTAAGCGAAAGAGATAGCAATTGAAGATAACTGCTGTCGGAAACCCGGTCTACGATTTGATTCAGACTCCTTTTGTCAAAACCGACGGAAGAGTCTTGTCGGGGTGTTCGACGAACTTCTGCCTTGCGCTGGCAAAGCTCGGAGTGAAGACCTCTCTTGTTGGCAATATTGGAACCGACTTGAAAGACAAGTTCGCTGCCGATCTCGGGCGATTTGGAATAGAGCACCGGCTTTTCGAATCGACCGAAAGTGGAGGATTTTCCCTCAGATATTTCGGTGATCACGGAGAGCGTGAACTGAAGCTTCTCGGAGATGCCGGATCGATTGCCGAATTCCCGGATGAGTATCGCGACAGCGACTATGTTGTCTTAGGCCCGATACTCGGCGAGGTGGATCTGGACTATATCGCTAATGTGAGAGACAAGACGAACGCCAAGATCGTCCTCGATCCGCAGGGCATTCTAAGAAATCACACGGACGGCGATATATTCCACGAGAAGAAACCGGATACGGAAAAACTGATTGGCCTGTGCGACATCGTCAAGCCAAATGAACTCGAATGCAAGGTGTTGACAGGTATCGATCCTCGTGAAGATGCCCGCACGCCTGCTGAGATGATAAAATCCTGGGGACCGAAGCTCGTCATAATCACACTGGCGGAACTCGGTTCGGTCATATATGACGGCAGCGATTTCACTCCGATACCGCCGTACGATACTCTCGCGAAGGATTCTACCGGGGCAGGAGATACGTACATGGCCGGTTTCCTGTATAGTTATGCGAATGGATGGGATCTCTACGAATGCGGCTGCATGGGGTCTGCGGTTGCAAGCGTGATGATTGAAAACACCGGACCTGATTTTCCGCTGACTCTCGAGGAGGCGGATGACCGAAGAAGGAAGCTTCTCCAACTAAAGTCTGAAACTGAGTTGTTGAAATAGGAAGGGAGATTTGATGAGCAAAGTCAGGGTCGCGATTATTGGAGTCGGCAACTGCGCCTCATCATTCGTGCAGGGAGTGCACTATTACCGAAACGCCTCTGAAAACGATTTTATTCCGGGTTTGATGCATGTCAACCTCGGAGGATATCACATATCCGACATTGAGTTCTCTGCCGCGATTGACATCGACAAGAACAAGGTCGGCAAGGATCTCTCGGAGGCGATTTTCACTTACCCGAACAACACGTACAAGTTCGCATCTGTGCCTAAGCACGGAGTGACCGTGCAGCGTGGGATGACGCATGATGGTCTCGGGTATTACTTATCGCAGATAATCGAGAAGGCTCCGGGGGACACTGTCGATATCGTTAAGCTGCTGAAAGATACCAGGACTGATGTTGTCGTGAGCTATCTGCCGGTCGGTTCGGAGGAAGCTACGAAGTGGTATGTCGAGCAGATTCTCGATGCCGGCTGCGGTTTCGTTAACTGTATTCCGGTATTTATTGCACGAGAGCCTTATTGGCAGGATCGATTCAAGAAGCGCGGTCTGCCGGTAATCGGCGATGATGTCAAATCCCAGGTGGGAGCGACGATCGTCCACCGCGTCCTTACGAGGCTCTTCCGGGAACGAGGCGTCAAGCTGGAGCGCACAAGCCAGCTCAACGTTGGAGGCAACACGGACTTCCTGAACATGCTCGAACGGTCGCGTCTCGAATCCAAGAAGATATCGAAAACCAATGCTGTGACATCTCAGCTTGATTACGATATCGGTGCGGACAACTGCCACATAGGTCCCTCGGATTACGTACCATGGCTGCAGGATCGCAAATGGGCCTACATCAGAATGGAAGGCCGCACGTTTGGTGATGTGCCGTTGAACATTGAAATGAAACTGGAAGTATGGGATTCGCCCAACTCAGCAGGTGTTGTCATCGATGCGGTTCGCTGCTGCAAACTTGCTCTCGACAACGGATTATCCGGAGCGATGGAAGCGCCGTCGTCGTACTTCAAGAAGTCGCCACCGATACAGTATTTCGATGACGAAGCTCGCAATATGACCGAGGAGTTTATTCGGAAGTACGCGCTGAAGTCAGCGAAAGCGGCTCCGAAGAAGAAGCCGGCAAAGAAAGTTGCCAAGAAGAAGTCTGTTAAACGAAGTCCGAAGAAATAGATTACTCAAAGGTGGCGCTACCGCCACCTTTTCTTTTTGAAGAATGAATAAGAAGAGTGCATTCATAACACTGGAAGGAATCGACTTTTCCGGTAAGTCGACACAGGCCGAAAGGCTCCTTTCCCGATTGCATGAATCAGGTCTCGACCCTCTATTTCTGAGAGAGCCCGGGGGTACAGTACTTTCCGAACGAGTGCGCGAAATCCTTCTCAATCGAGGCGAGATCACCATCGGCGCCAAGTCTGAATTGCTGCTGTTCCTCGCCGCCAGGGCGCAGCTTGTCGATGACCTGATAATTCCATCGCTCGAATCCGGCCGTATAGTAATATGCGACAGGTTCTTCGATTCGACCTTCGCATATCAGGGATTTGCAAGGGGACTTCCGGTCGAGAAGATAAGAGAAATCAACACCTTTGCAACATCAGGGCTTGTTCCCGATCTTACTCTGCTTTTTGACCTGCCGGTTGAAGTCGCTCAGGGGAGAGGTGCAGGTCTTTCTTCAGGGGGCGATCGTCTGGAGAATGAGGTGGCCGAATTTCATCGCAGAGTGAGAGACGGGTATCTTCAATTGGTGCGCACTGAACCAATGAGAATCAAAGTCATTGATGCGAGTGGAAGCCTCGATGTAGTCTGGAGCAAGACCTGGGAACTGACGCGCTCTTTTCTGAAGACGCGGGGAATTGAAATTCTTGAAAAATAGCAGGTCTGTAATCGCGATCCGGGTAGTCTTCGGTCTGGCTCATCTGCTGTTGATCGCGCTCGGAGTTGTCATCCTCAAAGACGATCCACGCTTTCAGAGCGCGAGATTCCTGACCACCGCGTTGACCACGATTGAAGAGAACATCTGCGAGCCTGCAGATCCGGAACGTATGTTTGCTTCTGCATGGCTCGGGATGAACGACATTCTCGATCCCTACACAATCTTCATCCCGGCGAGATCATATCAGTTTGTCGACGAGGAGAATCGCGGCAGTTTCGAAGGGATAGGTGTTGAGATCACGGTGCGCGACGGATTTGTGACAGTGATCAGCCCGATGGCGGGATCGAACGCTGAAGAAGTCGGTCTCCGTTCGGGCGACCAGGTGATTACGGTCGATTCGACGGACGTCGAGGGGATGTCGGCAGATGAAGTGACTTCGATGATTCGTGGTCCCGCGGGAAGCACAGTGCTGCTAGGAATCAAGCGTCCCGGATATGCCAAGTCATTCGAAGTGCGCGTCGAGAGACGGCAGGTCGATCTTTCGAGCATTAGTTACAGCGGGGTCGTTGATTCAATAGGTTACATTCATCTGAATCGATTTTCGCTGACTACGCCTGTCGAGATCAACGAAGCGCTCGACAGATTGACGCGCAATGGTATCTCCGGCCTGGCGCTTGACCTGCGTGGGAATCCGGGTGGGTTCATGTCGGCAGCGGTGTACCTTGCGCAAATATTTCTTCCAGCTGACAAGCTCATATTGGCTACAAAGAGCAGGCGAGGATGGGAGAATTACGCCATAAACTCCGTGGACGATGGCCCTCTCATTGGCTTGCCGCTGGTTGTCCTTGTGGATCGCGGGTCAGCGTCGGCCTCAGAAATCGTAGCGGGTGTGCTACAGGATTACGATCGTGCCGTGATTATCGGAGATACAACGTATGGGAAGGGACTCGTTCAGACCAATCTCATGCTTGAAGGAGGTAACGCCTTTCGTATTACCACATCGAAATACTATCTTCCGTCCGGTCGTCTTGTCCAGCGGTTTGCGGACAAGGATTGGGCGAAGTATCTCAATGTATCGCGTTCGGAGTTGAACACGGCCTTCAGGACCGAAGGGGGACGGAGTGTCTATGGGGGCGGAGGTGTCGCACCGGATGTGGAGGTGCCGCCGGACAGCATCAACCTCCTGGCAGCGTCTTTGTCATACGGCAGCTACTTCTTCAAGTTCACGGTCGACTACAGAGCAGCGCATGGCGATTCGATCCCAGTTGAGGTTGATGATAAGATTCTGGAAGACTTTCGGAAGTATGTCATGGCTCAGGGTTTTGAAGCTCCCAACTACATGCTCGATAGGGTGACTGTGCTGGAAGAGCAGCTCGCAGATCTCAACCCTGATGCTCTGGCGCCCATCCTGGCAAGAATGAAAGAACGTGCAGAGACTCTTGATGGGATTGAGTGGGCAGAAGCGAAGATGTACATAGCGGAAAGGTTGCGTGAACGCCTCGCCGACCAAAGGGGAGGTGTCGAAGAAGTCTATTCGTCATCGAGGCTCCGATATGATCGTCGGATTAAGTCGGCATTCGAGATACTCTCCGACATGAACCTGTATGAGAGCTTGCTGAAAGAGCATTAACTGCATTCCGTTTATCACACTGGATATGGATTCTCTATGCAATACTCACTGTTCATTGATTTCGACGGCACAATAGCGGTGCAGGATGTCGGAAATCGGTTTTTCACGACGTTCAGCGGTGGGAGAAGTATCCCAATAGTTGAAAAGTGGATTCGGCGAGAGATTACGTCGGTCGAGTGTCTTGAAGCTGAGGCGGAGTTGATAACTGCAGCGGAAGATGAACTGGTGGAATTCTCAAAGCAGTTCGAGATTGATTCCGGTTTCGAATTGCTCCATGCACTCTGTGCCAAGAATGATATCCCGATCAGGGTTGTCAGCGACGGATTGGACATCTATATCAATGCAATCATGAAGAAGCATGGATTCGAGCATGTTCCGGTGATGGCTAACAGGGGCGTATTCAGGAACGGTCGCCTGAAGATAGACTTCCCACATCTCGACGGCTCATGCGGTCACTGCGCGAATTGCAAGGGCGCGGCGATTCGAAAACACGCGCGAGCAGGAGGGAAGAGCATTTTTGTTGGCGATGGATATTCCGATCTGTGCGCAATTGACGAGGCCGATTATTTATTTGCGAAAGCGGACTTGGCAACCTATCTTAATCAGTCAAACAAGAGTTTCCTGTCATTTGAAACTCTGTATGATGTAAGAGATTATATTGAGAATAGAATCCTCAAGAATTGATGAATTGCTCATTCGCTGTTTCGATAGAAAGGACTTCCTGACATGAAGGCGATTATCATGGCGGGTGGATTCGGAACCCGCCTCCGGCCACTGACCCTTGGTCTGCCGAAGCCGATGGTCCCTATGGCCAACAGGCCGATGATGGAACATATTGTAACGCTGCTGAAGAAGCACGGGTTTGGTCGCATACTGTCACTTCTTTACTTTCAGCCTGAAGCGATCACCGGATACTTCGAGGATGGCTCCAAATTTGGCGTGAAGATGGATTACCTGCGCGCAAAAGATGACTTCGGCACAGCGGGCAGTGTCAGGAATGCAGCCGACTTCATTGGCAACGAGCGGATAGTCATTATTTCGGGAGATGTGCTGACAGATTTTGATCTCGGTGCTGCAATGAAATTTCATCAAGAGAGAGGCGCAGCTGCCACGATGGTCCTGACTCACATGGAGAACCCGTTGCAGTACGGCGTGGTCATAACCGATGACGATGGCAAAATAACGCGTTTCCTCGAGAAGCCGACATGGGGCGAAGTATTCTCTGACAAAGTCAATACAGGAATCTACATCCTTGAGCCTGAAGTGGTCAACATGATTCCACAGCAGAAATTTTACGACTTTTCGAAAGATCTCTTCCCAAGGGTTCTCTCAGAGAAGATGCCAATGTACGGTTACACCGCGGATGGTTACTGGAGGGATGTCGGCAATCTTACGGAGTATATGCAGGCTCATAAAGACATACTGGCCGGTGTAGTGAAGGTTGATCTGCCGCTCAATGAACTCAAGTACAAGGATGCGACCCTCTGGATCGGCAAGAACGAAGATGTCGACAGTACGGTAAGTTTCGACGACGTTGTGATACTCGGCGATGATGTATCGGTCGGCGCCGGCGCCAGCATCAGGAACTGTGTCATTGGCGATAGGACTGTTATTGGTGAAGATGCGGAGATTGATAATTCTATCATCTGGGACGGTGTGACTATCGGCGATGGCGCGAAGCTCAAGCAGGCGATGGTTCTTTCGAATGCCACAATCATGAGCGGTGCCGTGCTGGAGGAGAATTCGATCATATCGGAGAATTCCCGAATAGGACGAGGAGCCCTTGTGAAGGCGGGATGCAAGGTGTGGCCCGGTAAAGAAGTGGAAGATGAAGCCACACTTGCGACAAGTCTGATATGGGGTGAGAAGTGGAATCGCGAGTTATTTACTGATGCGAAAGTATCAGGCCTTGCAAACGTCGAAATCACTCCCGAATTCGCGGCAAAACTCGGAGCGACTCTTGGTTCAACGCTACCGAACGACCAGAGTATTGTTATTTCGCGTGACGCAGGTAATGCAAGCAGGATGATCGCACGGTCGTTGGTGACCGGTATCCTCTCAGCCGGTGCTGACACGGCAGATATTCGCACGCTTCCGATTCCTCTTGTCAGATACGCCCTGAAGACCGGCAAACACGCGGGCGGGATTCACGTACGACATTCACCGATGAATGAAGAGATGATCGACATAATTTTCTTCGATGAAAAGGGAATGGACCTTCCGTCATCGAGAGCCAAATCACTTGAGAGGCTCTTCTTCTCAGAGGATTTTCCACGTGCCAAGGTTGGCGATATCGGAAAGATCGATTATCCGATCAGGCTTCTCGAATCGTATCGGCAGGATTTCCTCGATGCTATTGACGTTGACATTGTTAAGAAACGTCGATTCAAAGTGGTCATCGATTACGATTGCGGTGGGGCTGTCGAAGTATTCCCGGCCATTTTTGCCGCATTGAACTGTGAGGTAATCTCGCTGAATGCCTTTATCGATCCATCGAAGGTAGCAAGAACGAAGGAGCGGACTGAGACATCGCTTCAGACACTGTCGTCCATTGTGCAATCTTTGAACGCTGATGTCGGTATCCTGCTCGATAATAATTCCGAGAAGATTCGAGTTGTGGACCGTCTTGGAAACAAAATTTCCGACATGCTGCTTCTGCTTCTCGTAACAAGCCTCTATTTGCGGAGCAATCTTGCGAAAACTATATGTGTTCCGGTTGTCGCTTCGATGGGTGTCGAGGAGATCGCATCTGAATACGGTGTGCAGGTTGTGCGAGTTCGGAATGACCACCTCGCAATGATGGAAGCGATGATGAAGCTTCAGCCCGGATTCGTCGGTGGTACCCGAGGGGGCTTCATATTCCCCGGATTCCAGCGCGGTGCGGACGCCATGTTTGGAGCAGTCAAGATACTGGAGCTGATGGCGAAGAGTGGAGTGACACTCGCGGAAATACGCGGTGATTACGAGCGGTTCTACATGGATGAGATCGAAGTCCACTGCGGCTGGGACAGGAAAGGCCGGGTCATGCGGCGTCTGATGGAGCATTCCACAACATATCGCAGAGATCTGGTTGACGGAGTTAGAATTAACTTTGGCGATCACTGGGTTCTTGTCACGCCTGACCGCAACAAGGCAGCGTTTCGTGTGGTGGCCGAATCGCGGGAAATGGCACAGACGAAGGCGGTCCTGGAAAAGTATGCGAAGCTCATCGCAGAGTGGCAAGAATAGCACAGGTGTTCATCTAAGTAAGTTGTTATATTTCAGGCGGTTGAGATAGATGGTCGAATGACAAAAAGCTTGACTTGACAGTTGGGCATGTATATACTTCTGTCTCGATCTGACTCATATCTAATGAAAGGTAGCAGTTTGGCCGCTGTAAAGACCTCTACAACAATATTTTTCCTGACACTTCTACTCTTAGAGTGTGCTGTCGCTCAGCCAACTGAAAGGTTGATGAGAGACGAGGATGCTGTTTCGTCTGCAGTTGCCGCAATTCCCAATCTTGAGGATTCGGATGCTCTCGATGCAGTCATCGATCCGGACACCTATGTCGTTGGTCCGGGGGATCAGTTCACCATTGTATTCAGTGGTAAGCTGGTGAAGCGCAATACGCTGGCTGTGACGCCGGAAGGTGTCCTTCTGGTGCCGGAGTTTGGTCCGATTGAGGTTGCGGGAATCACTCTCTCGGAGGCGAAGAGCAGAATTCTCCGCGCACTCAAGAGCCGCTATATGGATGTGCCGACTTCAGCTTTCCTGACCAAGATCAGGTCGATCAAAGTCTCTGTGTCGGGCAAAGTTGAAGATCCCGGCATTTATGTTCTCTCTGCTGGCGACAGAGTCAGTGAGGCCTTGCGAAGGGCTGGGGGAGCCAAGGAGGGGGCTTCAGACAGGAACATCCGTTTGTTCAGAGGCGACAGTCTGATCATTGTCGATCTGATGAAGTACTTCGTTGGTGCTGACTCGAAGGGGAATCCATATATCCGCGAGGGAGATATAATCGTCGTGCCCTCCAAGGAGATATCAGTCAACAGGATCGGCATATACGGCGCAGTGCGCTCGCCAGGTATCTTCGAATACTCACAGAATGATATGCTCAGTGATTTGATCTTGCTGGCACACGGTCTCACATCTGATGCAGACTCGCTCGACTTTGAGATCGTGCGCTTCAACGATGACGGAATCTCGAATCGAACCATCTATGTAAGGCTCCCTGGTGGTGATGTCTGGGCTGACAGCGTAGCGCGCATGAGACTCTTCCCGGACGACAGGCTGCTCTTTCGACACGTCCCTCAGTATCATCAGACCGCTCAGGTATCCGTGGTTGGAGAGGTTGTATATCCGGGTGTCTATCCGATAATCGAGGACAGCACACGATTGAGCGAGATTATTGAGAGAGCCGGCGGGCTGAATGAGAATGCATCGCTGTCTGAGGCATGGATGGACCGCGCTGGCTATGAATCGCTCGAAGAGGCTGACTTCGAGAGAAGGCTGAAGTTATCCGAGGATAAGCGAGACGATGTCGAGCAAGAGTATCTCAAGTTTCAGTCCACAGGTCGACCGGGAAGAGTCTCTGTAGATTTTCAGCGTCTCCTCGTGGACAAAGATGGGGCATATGATATCGTACTGAAGGATGGCGACCGCATACAGATACCGAGTCTCAGCAGAACCGTTCGAGTCATCGGCAGAGTGATCCGTCCCGGGCTTGTCGAGTATTCTCCCAACAAGGATTTCAAGTATTACATTGAGCAATCGGGTGGGTATGGGTGGAAAGCCAACAAGGGAAGGGTCCGAGTCATCAAAGCATCATCAAGGGCAATAGTAGAATCGTCGGGGGACATTCCAATCGAGGTTGGGGATGCCATCGTCGTGCCGGAGAGCGTCGATCGTGATTGGTGGGGAACCATCAAGGATGTAGGCACATTTCTGGCCAACATTGCGACGGTATACATTGTGATCGACCAGGTTATCAAGTGAGATGGACGTGACGAGATTCACACTCTGGGACTATGTGCGTGCAGTTGTCAACCGACGACGGCTGATCTTCCTCAATGTGATCGGTGTGATGATAATCTCGATCTCCGTCTCATGGATGATGCCCAAGTGGTACAAGGCGAGAGCTTTGATACTTCCCCCTGAAGAACAGGGCAATCTCGCCGGTTTGATTGGAAACACCGGGCTGGCAGGAATTGCTGCTACTGCAGGGAGTTTTGCGCTCCCGGTACTTGCCTCGGAATCCGACGTGATGGCTACAATGCTCAAAAGTCGAACTGTTCTCGATGCGGTCATCGACAGTTTTGATCTCACGAAAGTCTATGAGGCAACGACGAGAGAAAGCACTCGTCTCAGGATGTTGTACAATCTGAACGTCGACGTTGGATCGGACGGTGTCATAAAGCTGGAATATATGGATAAAGACAGCATTCGTTGCGCAGCTATAGCGAATGCGCTCATCAAGTCGATGGATTGGGTCAGATCAGAGTTGTCTGTCCAGCGTGCGCGTGAAACCCGCATGTTCGTGCAACAGAAGCTGGCTGAGACGGAGGAGGACATCGCCAAAGCGGAAGATTCATTAACCGCATTTCAGCGGAAGTACAAGATTATTGCGCCGGAAGTACAGGCGACCGCTACAATACAAGCTGCCGCCAATCTTAGGGCCGAAATGATCCTCAAAGAAATCGAACTGGACGCTCTCCGGGCAACTCACAGTGAGAACCATCCCAATGTTATTCTCATTGAAAACGCGATTGCCAAGATCTCCGAAAAGATCACTGAGCTCGAGAGTGGACTGGTCGGGCTTTCAGATTCAAGCGCACAGTATCTTTCGATACCGTTTTCAAACGTCCCTGATCTCACCTTGAAATACGGGCAGCTTGTCAGAAACCTGAAGATTCATGAGACCGTGTTCCAGGTGTTAACACAGCAACTTGAACAAGCAAAGATTCAGGAAACGAGGGAGACGCCAACAGTTTCGGTTCTTGACTGGGCGGTGCCACCTGCCTATAAGTTCAAGCCAAAGAAGGCAAGAATAGGGCTGACTGCCGGATTCCTCGCGCTGATCGCGACTCTCTTATGGATATTTCTGAAAGAGCTCTGGCTCTCACAACGGCTCGCAAATAATGATGCATATAGAAATCTCTTGAGCATTTCCAATACATTGAAACGTGACTTCTTCGGGTTTAGAGGCAGGAAGGTTAGAGAGGACGATGACTAATATAGGTTTGATCGGTGCCGGTGCATGGGGCAAACATCTGCTCAGAAACTTTGCGAATCTTCCAACATGCAACGTCAAGATTGTTTGCGATGTCAGCGAGAAAGTACGAGCTTATGTATCCAACACCTATCCAGATATTGAAGTCGTGTCGGAATTCGACAAGATTGTTGCTGATCCGAGTATAGATGCAGTAGTGATAGCAACGACACCAGTGACGCATTTTGATCTCTCCAGGCGGGCTCTGGAGGCGGGGAAGGATGTTTTTGTTGAGAAACCACTGGTGCTGGAAGTGAGTGAAGGCAGGAAGCTCGTTGAACTCGCAGAGAAGACCGGGAAACTTGTCATGGTAGGGCATATCATGGTCTATCATCCGGCGATTCTGAAGCTGAAAGAATTGATCGATTCGGGTGAGCTGGGTGAGATATTCTATCTGTACAGCGCAAGGCTTAACCTCGGGAAAGTACGCGATATCGAGAACGCATTGTGGAGTTTTGCTCCGCATGACATATCAGTGGCACTTTTTCTGCTCAACAAGGAGCCTGTCAGTGTAACCGCGGTTGCACGATCGTATCTTCAGAAGGAGAAGGGGATCGAGGATGTGTCATTCATGACGATGCTGTTCAAAGAAGGAGAGATGGCGAATATCCACGTCTCCTGGCTCGATCCCAATAAAGTCCGGAAGCTGACGGTAGTTGGCTCGAAGAAGATGGTTGTGCTGGATGATACCGAGGCATCCGAGAAGATCAGAATATACGACAAAGGAGTTGACAAAGGACTGGATTATCAGACCTACGGCGAGTATCTGTCGCTGCGTACGGGTGACATAATCATCCCGAAAGTCGATAGCTCGGAACCTTTGCGAAGCGAATGTTTACACTTTATTGATTGTGTTGAGAAGCGCAACCGTCCTCGATCAGATGGCGCGGAGGGATTGAAAGTTCTGAAGATTCTTGCCGCTGCTCAGAAATCCATCGATGACGGGGGTGTACCTGTGAAATTATGAGAGGACCAGATGACTGAACATATCTCACCTACTGCGAAGATTGGAAGCGATACGGTCTTCGGTAGGTTTTGTGTGGTTGATGACAACGTGACGATCGGCGCCAGGTGTCAGGTAGGCCACAATGTCGTAATTCATGCCGGAAGCATCATCGGCTCAAATGTCAGAATTGACGATGGCACTGTTATCGGCAAGCTGCCCATGCGCGCCGCGAATTCAGCGGTGACCAAAGAGCAGGAACTCCCCGCGGCACACATTGGCGACAACTGCATTATTGGGACCAACGTTGTTATCTATGCTGGCTCCGTGATCGGCAATAAAGTGCTCGTTGCGGATCTGTCGACAGTCCGAGAAAATGTCTCGATCGGCGATTTTACGATTGTCGGCAGGGGTGTTGCCATCGAAAACTTCTGTAAGATCGGCTCCTACTGCAAGCTCGAAACGAATGTGTACATTACGGCATATTCGGAAGTTGAGGACAGAGTGTTCATTGCTCCCTGCGTCGCGACTTCCAACGACAATTTCGTCGGTCGCACTAAAGAGAGATTCAAACATTTCAAGGGAGTGACTATCAGAAAGGGCGGACGGATCGGTGTCAGTGCGACGATTCTCCCGGGAAAAGTCATCGGTGAGGATACGCTGGTCGCCGCCGGCGCACTCGTAACTTCCGATGCTCCCCCGCGCAAGATTGTCGCTGGTGTGCCGGCAAAAGTGTTCCGCGACGTACCTCCTGAGCAGCTTCTGGAGAATCAGGAATAGAAAGGATACGATATGCAGGTTCCACTGCTCGATTTGAATAGACAGTACAAGACCATCAAGAAAGAGATCGATGAGGCAGTGCTGACCGTCCTCGAACACTGTAAGTTCATCGGTGGTCCGGAATTGAAGAAGCTCGAAGAAGAGATTGCGTCCTTCTGCGGAGTGAAGTATGGTATTGGTGTCAACTCCGGTACGGATGCTCTTCTTATTGCGCTGAGGGCTTGCGGTGTCGGGTCTGGCGATGAAGTGATTACAACTACGTTCTCATTCTTCGCATCAGCTGGCGTGATATCGCGACTCGGCGCCCGTCCGGTTTTCGTGGATATAAATGCTGACGATTACAACATGGATTTCACCAAACTGGAGGCCGCGATCACTCCGAGGACCAAAGTCGTCATGCCGGTTCATCTGTTTGGGCAGTGCGCTGACATGACCCCGATTCTTGATATCTGCAGGAAGCACAAACTTATGGTTGTCGAGGATGCAGCCCAGGCTCTTTCGGCTGCATACAAAGGGAAAATGGCGGGATCGGTTGGTGATTTCGGATGTTTTTCTTTCTTCCCGTCGAAAAACCTCGGTGCATCGGGTGATGCCGGGATGATTGTCTCGGACAGACTTCAGGAAGAGGAGTTCACCCGAACACTCCGCGTACACGGTGCCAAACCGAAGTACTATCACTCCCACATCGGTTACAACAGCCGGCTTGACACTATTCAGGCCGCCATTCTGTTAGTGAAGTTGAAGCATCTATCGCAATGGTCGGAGAAACGCAGGGAGCACGCGGCAATTTACGATGAGGCATTTGCAGGGATCAGTCAAGTGAAGACACCGCACATTCTGGATGGCAACTATCATATATATAATCAGTATACGATAGCCGTTCCTGGCAGAGACAAGCTCCGCGATCATCTCCGCGAAAAGAAGATAGGCTGTGAGATGTACTACCCTGTGCCACTTCACGCGCAGGAATGTTACAAGGATCTTGGATATGCCGATGGCTCACTTCCGGTGGCCGAGAAAGCCGCGAAAGAGGTTATTTCGCTGCCCATATACCCGGAATTGACCGCGGATGAGCAGCAGTTTGTCATCGAAACCGTGAATGCGTTTTACGGTTAAGTGTCCGCGAATCGGCGAGGCGATTGAGCCGTCATATAGAATGGCATCAGGATATCCGACGGGTGCGGCGGGAGTTTCAGTCCTCCGCACCTTTAGTTTTGTAGCATGAGAATCTGTTGGACTGAGCTACGTGGTCAGTGACTATGTTCGTTAAGGACAGCATAAACACATTCCTCCTGAGATGCGCAGTCTATGGATTAGCGTTCTGGGTCTCTATTATTGTTTCCAACCTTGGGCAGGAGGTCAAGGGCGAGGTTGCCATCGTATTCATGATGACGGACGTCGTGCGCCTCGTGTCGCTGATGGGATTCGATGCTGCGGCGGTTTACTACCTCAGACGCAAGAAATATGACTATGATACGGTCGCGCGGACTCTCAATCTGGTAGCTCCGTTGATGTTCCTTGGCTGGTCGCTGATCCTGTTCCCTCTGTTCTACTGGCTGCACTCCTCTGGACTGTTCGGCAATGTCGACTTCAAATATATAGCCGCATGTTTCGTGATAGCGCCGTTCGGTTCGCTGATGGACATTCAAATCAATATCTTCAATGGTTCCGGTGAAATCAGGCGCGGGAATGTGATCAGCTTTCTATTCAATGTGTGGTATCTGGCCACACTGGCTGTGATTACATTCGTGTTCTTCGAGGGTACATGGGGTGTGCTTGCAGCATATACCTTCGCATTCGCAATGTCAGCTCTGCTTGGCGTGGCGATGAACTGGAAACGCAGCCGAAGCAGACGCGGTTTTGAGTGGAATCCTGCGCTTGTGAAGGACCTTGCGAGTTGGGGGGCTCGAAGCCAGGCAGGGGCGCTTGCGCGGAAGATAGCAAGCAGAACAGACCTGCTATTGGCGAACTACTATATTACTGTGGCGAGCGCAGGGGTCTATTCCGTTGCTCTCAACTGGGCTGAGTTGTCGCTCTTCATTCCATTCGTACTGCATTACGTGCTCTTTCCCCATGTCTCCGGGCGAGACAAAGAGTCATCTATTCGACTGACCAACAGAGTTGCTCGACTATCAGCCGCAGTGTTGGTACTTATCGGTATCTCCGTATGCGTGATATTTCCATATATGGAAAAGATCCTGTACAAGCCCGATTACTCGGGCGCTATTTATCCGCTAATGATTGTCATGCCTGGTGTGATTTCGATGGGGCTGTTCAAGATCATCATGGGGGGGCTCGATGGTCTCGGGAGGCCACAGTATGGCACTTACGCTTCATTTGGAGCGCTTGTAAGCACGATCGTTCTCAATGTGTTGCTGATACCGCGCTTTGGCCTAATAGGGGCCGCGTCTGCAACATCTCTCACCGGGCTTGTGGCATTCTCTATAGTGGGACTCTATTATCGGCATCTCTCTTCGGCTGGATGGTCGGACTTTCTTTTTGTCAAGTTGAATGATATCGTGGCAGTGTATGAGTCTGTGAAGTCCGTAATAGTGGGTTTCAGGAGGAAAAACTGAAGTGAGATTAGTACTGCTGGCATCGGCCAGGAGCGTCCACACGCGGAAATGGTACTCACAGCTGCGGAAAGCCGGAGTCGACGTACACTTGATTACCGCCGCGCCATTCCGTGACGATAGCGTAGAGCAGATTGTAGTTGAGACCGGCATATTCGGCAAACTGGGCTACATTGTGAATGCCGGCAAGGTCAGACGCCTGATTCGAGACATGGAACCGGATATTGTGCATGCGTACTATGCCTCTGGCTACGGCTGGTGGGGAGCGAGGTCGCGCTGTCATCCTCTTCTGGTATCGGTTTGGGGGAGCGATATTACAGTCGATGCACAAAGGTCCTGCGGCGTGCGGCAGTCAACAAAGTACGCTCTCAATCGTGCCGATGTGATCTGCGCGACAAGCCGGTACCTTGCTGACTCGACTCTGGGACTGTTTCCGAACGTCGCGCCGAAAGTGAAACTCCTCCCGTTTGGTGTAGATATGAACTTGTTCACAACCCTGCCGGTCCGCCGATTCGAGAAAGTTTCCCTGGTGTTTGGCGCAGCCAAGTTCCTCGGTCATGTGTATGGCTTCGATCTGCTCCTCCACGCATTCAGGGATGTGTTGACGAGTCTGCCTGCTGCCAGATTGAAGATCGCTGGTGATGGGCCGGCGTATCGCGATCTCGTCGACCTGTCTCGAAGTCTTGGACTTTCGGATAGCGTAGAGTTTCTCGGCTACGTGCCTCAGGAGCACATGCCTGCATTCCTGAATTCGATCGATATTTTTGTGATGCCGTCGCGCGAGGAGGCATTCGGAGTGTCGGCGGTCGAGGCACTGGCATGCGGTGTGCCGGTCATCGGATCGAGGGTCGGCGGAATCGTAGAGGTGTTGAACCACGGCGACTGCGGAATCCTTGTTGATTCAGAGAATGTGAAAGCCCTTTTGGATGCTATGCTCTCGCTGGCAGGCGATCATGAGATGCGTATGCGGCTGTCGGAGAAAGGTCGGGAGCATGTTGTGGCGAACTACGATATTGGCGAATGCACTTCGATGCAGATTGACATATATGAGAAACTGCTCGCAGGTGGATATTCGAATCGCAAATGATAAATCGATTATCGTTTGCCTGGCTGATTTGATCTGTTAAATTGTCTGCTAATTAGCGAGAGAGCAAATGAAAGACAAGTATATTCCATTCTATCGCACTCCGATTACCGCGAAGCAGATAAAAGCTGTGGTGGGTACGCTCAAGAGCGGCTGGCTTACAACCGGACCAGCGGTTCATATGTTTGAAGAGAAGGTGTCGGAGTATCTCGGCGCAAAGTACGCTATTGGAGTCAGTTCCTGCACAGCCGGCCTGCACCTCGCGCTTCTGGCAGCGGGAGTGGGGCCGGGCGACGAGGTGATCACGACTCCATATACTTTCATAGCGTCGATTGAAGCGATTGTACACTGCGGCGCGATACCCGTATTTGCGGACATCGATCCGGAGACATTTAACCTATCAGCCTCGGAAGCAGAGAAGAAAATCACGCGGAAAACTAAAGCGATTATGCCAGTGCACATCGCCGGTTTGCCATGCGATATTCCTGCATTCGAAAGACTATCTCGCAAATACAAGATCCGACTGGTGCATGATGCTGCACACGCAATCGGATCTGCCCACAAGGGTCGCAAGATTGGAGCGACTCCCGACATTACCAGTTTCAGCTTCTATGCCACGAAGAATATAACAACCGGGGAAGGGGGCATGGTCACAACCTCGAACAAAGAATGGGCTGAATCGATCAGAATCCTGAGCCTTCACGGTATGGACAGGCATGCATGGAAACGCTACAGGAAGTCGGGCAACTGGTATTACGAAGTCACGAAGCTCGGATACAAGTACAATCTTGCGGACCTGAATGCGCGATTGGGGCTTGCGCAGTTTGATGAATTCGAGAAGATGCAGAGAATGAGGATTCGTGCGGCTCACTGGTACGATGATGCTTTGGCAGACATCGAAGAGGTGATCCTGCCTCCACGCGATGCGGAAAGCGATCACGCATGGCATCTTTATATCATTCGAATCAGTTGTCAGAAACTGTCCATCGGAAGAGATCAAGTAATCGAGCGTTTGACAGAACTCGGTGTCGGCACGAGCGTGCACTTCATTCCTGTTTTCATGCACCCTTATTATCGCAAGCAGTACAAGCTCAAGTCGCGTGATTATCCTCGATCTGCTGACGTTTACAAGAGTGTTATCACTCTGCCGCTGTTTCCGGGTATCCGAAAGAGTGAAGTCGCTGAGGTGGCACGCAGGCTCAAAATCGTCCTTGCCGGTGCCAAGCGAAGATGAACCGTGTATTCGATATAGTATTCTCACTGCTGATCCTGCTTATAACGCTCCCTCTCACGATTCCGATAGCACTTGCAGTGTTGCTTACTTCACAAGGACCGATCTTCTTTGTCCAGGAGAGAGTCGGTTGTGGAGGCAAGTCTTTCAATCTGTATAAGTTCAGATCCATGCTCCGCGATGATGACAAAGTCGGCCTTCAACTCACACTCAAAGACGATAGCAGAGTAACGCTGATTGGTCGTTTTCTGAGGCGATTCAAGCTCGACGAACTTCCCCAATTCCTCAATGTGGCCGCGGGGACTATGGCTGTAATCGGTCCAAGGCCGGAGGTGCCTAAATATGTTGCCTCACATAGCCCTCAGATGCGGGAGGTATTTGACTACAAGCCGGGTTTGACCGATCCTGCTTCTATCAAGTTCAGGGACGAACCGGCTCTGCTCGCTCATGCGGAAAATCCGGAGAGGCTCTATATCGAGCAGATTCTCCCTGAGAAGGTCCGCCTCAGTATCGAGTACCAGAGGACCCGGACCGCAGCTTCTGATTTCGGCATCATCTGCCAAACGGTTGCAATTATGTTCGGCCGTTGAAGTTATA
>Ga0180009_10002129_pt1 | contig 23459 bp, 24 predicted proteins | sample OS_PC_MetaG_FD_123537 | JGI IMG/M metagenome (GOLD analysis project Ga0180009, IMG submission 123537) | Groundwater microbial communities from the Aspo Hard Rock Laboratory (HRL) deep subsurface site, Sweden - OS_PC_MetaG | ecosystem: Environmental > Aquatic > Deep subsurface > Groundwater...
AATTGCGCAATTTATCTTGTCTGAATAGTAAGCTGTCAGGGAGCCGACGTTAATAAAAATGGGTAAATCGACTGTTGCCTTGATTGGATGCGATACCTATGATGAAGAGCAGGTACGTGAGGCTGTCGAAGCCGGGGTGAATCTTCTAGGAGGAATTTCACGCTTCATAGAGCCTGGCGAGAATATAGTAGTCAAACCCAATGTGTTGCTCGGCACAAATCCCCAAAAGTGTGTCACAACGTATCCCTCGGTTTTCAAGGCGGTAGGCATGATGTCGAAAAAAGCCGGGGCCAACGTGTCCTATGGAGATTCTTCGGGTTTTGGGAAGTGCGAAGGCAATGCGAGAAGAGCCGATTTGAAGCAGGTGGCCGATGAGCTGGGCATAATACTGGCCGATTTTGATAAAGGCAAGGCGGTTACCCATAGAGACGCGCTTTTGAACAAGAGGTTTGTTCTGGCTAACGGGGTCCTTGTTTCAGACGGTCTGATAAGCCTGCCTAAGCTGAAAACGCATGGGTTGACCCGGTTCACCGGAGCCGTCAAGAATCAATTTGGCTGTATCCCCGGTCTCCTGAAAAGCCAGTTTCATGTAAAGATGCCCGACCCGTATGACTTCGCTGCCATGCTCGTCGATTTGAATACGCTTATAAAACCACGTCTGTATATCATGGATGGTATTATGGCCATGGAGGGGAACGGGCCTAGAAGCGGGAAGCCCAAAAAACTGGGCGTCCTGCTGTTCTCCAGCGACCCTGTTGCCCTGGATTCCGTAGCCTGCAGAATCATTGACCTGGACCCCGCATTCGTGCCGACGTCGAAAGCAGGCGAAAGGGCAGGGCTTGGAACGTATCATCAGCAGAACATTGAAGTTATCGGCGATAGCATAGAATCATTCATTGCCAGGGATTTTGACGTGGTTCGCAAGCCGCCTGTCCCGGTACCAAGCGGTTTTATGAGGACTTTCCTCAGGAACCAGATATGCCCCCGACCGACTATCAATGAAAGGCTGTGTACCAACTGCGGCACATGTGTAAAACTCTGTCCCGTCAAGCCCAGGGCCGTCGACTGGCATACAGGTGATGAATCCAGGCCGCCGAAATATAAATATGACCGCTGTATCCGTTGTTATTGCTGCCAGGAATTGTGCCCGGAAGGAGCCGTAACCATACAGAATCCACTGCTGGGCAGGATTTTCTCCCGTTAACGAAATTACGATTAAAACTTCAGCCCGCCAGCTCGGTGACCGCCTCGATTAAGTTCTCCTCATCCGGCATCCAGGCCCTCTCAAGAGCCGGGCTGAACGGAATGGGCGTATCTGGCGCGCATACCCGTCTTATTGGGGCCTTGAGAAAGTAGAAAGCCTCCTCAGCGACAATGGCTGCGATTTCGGACGACGCACTCTCCGTCTTGGGCTCTTCATCCATAATCACCAGTTTGCCCGTCTTTTTAACCGAATCGATGATGGTCTGCTTGTCCAGCGGTGCCAGTGTTCGGGGGTCGACAATTTCTATATTTATGCCCTTCTCCTGGAGCTTGTCGGCGGCGGCGAGCGCCCGGTGAACCATGAGTCCTATGGCCACAACGGTAACATCGTTACCTTCTCTCTTGATATCCGCTTTTCCAATAGGTATGGTGAAATCTTCATCCGGTATTTCACTGGTCATTTTGCTGAATATCAGGCCGACATGGTAAAAGACCTGTACGGGATTATCTTCCCTGATGGCTGATTTAATCAGTCCTTTGGCATCATAAGGGGTTGCTGGCACGACGATTTTGAGTCCCGGAGTAGCCATCATAATGCTGTAAGGACACGCAGAGTGTTCTCCAGCCGCCGACCTGCCGGCACCGGTATAGGTCATGATGGTCGCCGGGAATTTGGTCTTCCCACCGGTCATGTATCTCGTTTTGGTAAGCGCACATCTTATATCGGACATGCAAACGCCCAGAAACTCGCCGAACATTATATGTACGATTGGCCTCATCCCCGTGGCGGCTGAACCTGCGGTTGCTCCCAGCATCGCTGTTTCCGAAATTCCGGTGTCCAGCACCCTTTCCCCATATTTTTCATATAAGCCTTTGAATTCGCCCAGCGGGGCACCCCATGTTCTGACATCCTGGCCCATCAATATCACCGCAGGGTCTCTCGCCATCTCCTCGTCGACCGCTTCGTTTATCGCTTTCTGATAGGTTATTTCTCGCATCTCTTTACCTCCCTAAGCGTAGACGTCCGTCAGGACTTCTTCCGGCGCAGGATATGGACTTTCGGATGCAAACCTGACGGCTTCATCGACCTCCGCCGCCACTTCCTGGTGGATTTTATCTGCCGCACCATCTGTCAGGACACCCATTTCGATAAGCTTGTTTCTGAATCTCGGAATCGGGTCCATCTTGAGGCACTCGTCTTTTTGCTCTCTGGTTCGATAGATTTGCGGGTCTCCCTCAAAGTGGCCTCGCTGCCGGCAGGTTCTGGCCTCTATGAAGGTGGTGCCTTCACCCTTCCGGGCGCGGGCCACGGCTTCGGCGGTTGCCTCGTAAACGGCGATTACGTCATTGCCATCGACGGCTACGCCGGGCACGGCAAAGGCAGCGGCCCTATCCGTGAGGTCGGTCAGGTTCGTGGAGTCATAAATGCTCGTCGTCTCGGCGTACAGGTTGTTTTCGCAGTAGCAGATTAGGGGCAGTTTCCAGGCCGAGGCCATGTTCATTCCCTCATGGAATCTCCCCGTATTCAGAGTTCCGTCTCCCATGAAAGCGACGGCAACCCGGTCTGTGCTCTTGAATTTAGCGGTGAGAGCCGCCCCAACGGCAAGTGTGAGCACGGTGCCCTGAATCCCCTCGGCAACCAGGACACCAACATCCAGGTCACTGAGATGCTGAGAGCCTGCTTTACCCTTGTTTAAGCCGGTCCCCTTACCATATATTTCAGCCATCAACGGGGCCAGGGAATACTGGTTGCCACCTTTGGCGATTACGTGCCCGTGTCCGCGATGGTTGGTGGTGATTATATCATCGGCTCTCAGGTTGGCACATACACCCGCAGGGTTAGCCTCCTGCCCCACGCTTAAATGCAGAAATCCGGGTATTTTCCCGTCGGCAAAGTCTTTCGCCAGCTGTTCCTCGAAAGTCCGAATTCGGACCATCATGCGGTACATATCCAGTAGTTTATCTCTTTCAATATCCATAACAGTCCTCCTTGAAGTCATCGCTGCGTCGAATTATATCACTCACCAATTAAAAGGGAAAATGGGCTTGTTACAGCTATATGCAATATCCCGGCAGAAAAGATAGAAAGGTTTTCTGGTCTATCAGCTCTCCACGGATAGCAATGGTCATCGGGCTACAGATATAAGTGACACGCCTAGGGCGATTAAGCAGGAGCCGATAATCCGTCCTCTGCCAAACGACTCTTTCAGCAAGATTGCCCCGAGAATAACACCGAAAACTATGCCAATTTCCCGCGCCGGGATGATATAACTCACCTGTGTGAACTGCATGACCAGCAAGACCAGCCCGTAGGCGCAAAACATGAGCAGGCCGGCCACAGGGATGATTTTGAGATTTCTTCGCCCCTCGATTCGGACTGCTCCCATGCCGTGGTAGCGAATCATATACGGCGCAAGCACTATAGCCCCTCCAAGCGCCAGCAGGTACATGTAAAGGAACGGATTGACATACTGGACACTCACTTTATCCCATACCGACTGCACGGAATTGACCAGCCCGGTGAGTATGGCGTATCTTGCCCCGGTTTCCCGAAAAAGCCTGAGAGGGTCGCGCAGCAACTGCTGAATTCGACCCCACCAGTAAACGGTGTATATGCCTATGATGACTATAATTATTCCGATTACGGCGAATGGTGTTAGAGTCTCTCGTAATATAAGTACGCCAAGTATTGGCACAAATGCCGGGCCAATGCCTCTGGCAATAGGATAGACTATAGAGAAGTCGGCATGCGCATAGCTGCGCCCCAGCAGCACAAAGTACAGGGCATGTAATATGACGGTGCCCAGAACAAACCACCAGCCGGGAGAGACGATGGGGTATCGTAAAAAGAGAATGATGGCTAAAGGGGAGATGATTATACTGATGGATATAAGTGTCCACCATATGAATAGTTCCTGGTTCGTGGTGCGTTTGGCCAGGAGGTTCCAGGTGGAGTGGGCAATGGCTGACAGGAGGATTAACCCGAGCGCAAGTCCGGTCATAATGGAATCAGTATAATATCCGTGGCGTACGTTTGCAAAGCAGCCCTCAACGCTCGTTTAACATAACTATAGATATACGGCAGGCAGCCGGTCAGGCTAATTTATATATGAAGGATGCGCTTGGCATTCTCCGATAATATCATTCGCTTTTCCTCGTCGGTGAAGGGAAGCCGCAGTATTTGTTCCAGCTGGGGTTGCAGCGGTATTCCCGGCAAGTCGGTGCCAAACATTATCCTTTCGACTCCGATTTTGCGGAAAACCCTTACCACGTCTTCTTCAGCCAGGCTGCGGCGGCCAACCACCGGTAACTGGTCCGGGGCGGAAAAACCCTGTGACGTGTCGAAATAGACGTTGGGATACTTTTGCGCCAGCTCCACCCTCTCATCCCACCAGGCCGAACCAAGGTGGGCGAGGATTACGGTCAGTTTCGGGAAGTCTTCGAGAACCTTAGCCCAGTTATTGGGCTCTGCATAGTCTTTCAGGTCTTCATATAATTTATAGCCCAGCGGATTGGGGTACATAAATACAAGGTGTGAATGTGGCCAGGGACCGGAGTCAGATAAGATGGGCAGCCCTAATTCCTGGCATTTCTCGTACATAGGCCAGAAACCCTCATCATTTGCGTAATAGGAAAACTGCCCCGGGTGCATTTTTACTCCCTTTGCTCCCTGGCTGGCCCTCAAGGCCACCTCTTCAACCATGGCCTCAGGGCTACCCAGGTCGTCTGACATGCCTATAAAAGGAAGCAACCTTGGGAGTCGGCGGCCTACACCACAGCCCCACTCGTTCATTTCTCGCATCAGTGGCCCGATTTGCTGGCTGATTCTTTCTTTCTCTTTTTTTCGCTGCCCTTCGGGAAGCTCCCGGAGTTTGGCTTTTTCGTACAATGGACCACGGTACTGTCGAGGCACCAGAATCATGAAGGCCGTCTTTAAGATGTTATTCCGGTCCATATACTCGATGGCTCTTTCCGGCGTCGCCCATTTATCGCGCTCTCTGCGACCGGGCAGGGGAAAGTAATCTCCCTCCTCTTCTTTTGTTCGGCAAAGGTGGACGTGCACGTCGATGATATCAAAATCTTCCATGGCTCCTCCTCTTATTGTGGTACATTAGATATAATAGGCACATTGGGCGGTTGGTCAAATATGGTGGTCAACTCTTTGGGGAATCTCTCTTTTCCTGAGCTCCTTCACAATATTGGCCAGCCCGGAAGCCGCTGCCTCTAGGAGTTTTTCACCTTTTTCCTTACTGGCCAGAGTGGCGTCGCCCATTATGCCCGACCGGGTGTGAGTACTCCAGTAGGGCCACAGGTCGGGCATGGCGCTGGAAGCCCCTGTCTCTATACTCAGGGAAGGCGACCGCAGTTCTTTGACCGCTTTGCTCATGTCAACCAGGTCTGGCCTCAGTGCCAGATAAATAGACGTTTCGAATTCATCAGCGTGGCCTCCGGTGTTTGGAGCTTCCTCGAGGATTTGGCTGCTGACTTCAGCGTATCTGGTTGAGGAGAAATAGAACCGGGCACAGCAGAGTACCTGCCCATCCGTTTCAATCACTATTCGGCGCGCTACGCTGTCGAGCAGGTGGGCGTTGCTCCCGTGCCCGTTGGCAATCAGGATTCGCCTGAAGCCGTGGTGAACCAGAGATTTACATATATCCAGCACATAGTTGATAAAGGTTTCGGGATTGATACTGAGCGAGCCGGGAAAGTCCATATGATGAGGGCTATATCCATGCACAACCGGAGGTACTATGACGACGTCATCGGGTACAAGCTCTCCGGTTCTCTTGCATACCTCCCAGCAAAGACGGACATCCGTGTCTACCGGTAAATGGGGGCCGTGGTCCTCAATGGTGGCGACGGGTACAAGGGCCACTCTATTTTCTTTGGCAACGTCACGAACCTCCGGCCACGTCATCTCACCGTAAAGGAACTTATTGACCATAAAGACCTACCTCCCCGCTAATAGTAATGGTGTATGTTAACGCTATGCAGGCTCGATGTCAAAATATATAACGCGGTCAGTGTTAAAAATGATATTATTTGTTGCCCTTGAATACGAAGGATTCCCCTGGCTTCAAGAGCTCGACCCTGGTACCCGGTACAAGCTCTCTCACCCTGCCGGCAAACTGCTCGCCTTCATCGGAATCAGGGTCAAAATGTGTGGGGATAACAATCTCTGGCCTTACCCATTGGACACATAAGGATGCTTCACGTGGCGGCAGATGGGCCCACCCCCCGGTTAGCTCAGGAGAGCCACCCACCGGAACGAGAGCGATATTGGGTTGATATAGTTCTCCGATTAATTTCATATCGCTGAAAAGCGCCGAGTCTCCAACGTTGTAAATCCTGGTGCCTTCCTCTGGATAGATAATAAAACTGAGCGGCAATCCCGATAGGTGTGTATCTCCAGAAGCAAGGAAAGATATGTGCCGGCATTCAACAGCCTGGATACTGACTTCGTCAATATGTATTAAGTCACCCCAGAGCATGCTGGTTACCTTGTCTTTTTCAACGCCATTTCTTATTGCGTGCACTTTTACCGCAGGGTCGCACACAAGGGTAGCGTTGGTCGCCTTCTGTAAATCGATTGCGTCACCCATATGGTCTTTAGCGCCATGGGTGACCAATATGATGTCTGCCTGGCCAATGTCTTTAACTTTGAGCGGACAAAGGCGATTTGCCGTTATGCAGGGGTCTACCAGTATTTTGCGCCCCTGCGCCTCTATTTCAAAGAATGAAATACCGTAATATTTGAGTGTCGTTGACATATTTGTGCTCCTTTAATCAATAATTATCGAGTATATTAGTTTATTTAACTATATTTCAGGTGGTGATGTCGATTAAAAATAGGGGAAATGTGAGGTCTGAGAAACTATCCAATCATTTTACTGGGGAGCCACAGCATTAACTGAGGGAATAAGACGAACAAACCCAGCCCCACCATTACCAGGAAAATAAAGGGAATTACTCCCCGGATTATATCAATGTTGGTCACTCCCAGTTCTGGGTCGGCACTGCCTTGGCAGACGAATATGGACTGGGCAAGAGGAGGAGTCATAAATGACATCTGCAGATTTACGCATATCATCAGGGCAAACCATACCGGGTCGAATCCCAGCATCGGTGCGATGGGTATCAGTATCGAAACAATGATGAGGATAATCGATATCCAGTCCATAAACATGCCCAGAATGAAGGTCACCAGCATTATGGCCGCAAAAGCGCCCCATGGTCCAAGAGGCAATGCCAGAACCATGTTCTCGATGACTTCTTTACCACCGAAGTATACAAACACGCCCACCGCTGCATTGGCACAGGCGGTGATGAGCATGACAAAGCCGGTCACCCTTAATGTCTCGCGCATGGCGTGTTTCAGCAAATTCCAGCTGAACTTGCGGTAGGCAACAGTAATGAGAATCGACGCTGCCGCCCCGACCCCGGCTGCTTCGTAGACAGTAGCCACACCGAAGAATATCGTCCCCAGCACTGATACCATAATGGCTACAGGTGGTATTATCGAGACGAAAAGCAGAGTCATTTTCCTGGCGAAGGAGATTTGTCTTTCTTCCATGGGAGCCTCGGGTGCTATTTGTGGCTGAAGCCAGGAGCGGACGACAATGTAGGCCAGATATAAACCGGAGAGGATAAAGCCAGGGATAAAGGCGCCAAAAAATAACCTGCCGATGGATACTGCGGCCGTCATCCCCAGGACTACCAGCATGATGCTGGGGGGAATAAGGATACCCAGAGTCCCGCCGGCACAGATTGCGCCGCAGGCCAGTTCCTTGCTGTAACCTCTTCTTACCATGGGGCCAAGTGAGACGGTGGTCAACATGCTCACTGAAGCCTGAACCACGCCCAGACCAGCAGCAACAATGGTGCCCAGTATTACTGTGCTTAGTGCCAGTCCTCCCCTCAGGCGCCCCATCAACAGGTGTAAAGCACCATATAGCCTATCGGCTATGTCTGAGCGGGAAAGCATGACGCCCATGAAGGTAAAGAGAGGTATGGCTATCATATTGTAATTCAATATCATAGAGCTGGCGCGCATGTACAGTAAATGGACAACATTTGGACCCACGGTAAAGTAACCCATTACAGTTCCAACGCCGATAAGTACCAGAGCGACATGATAGCCGGTGAGCACGCCAAGAAATATCGCCAGGAGAAATACTACCGTCAGAATCTCGGGGGATATTTCAATCACTGCGTTTCACCTTTGAAAAGAATATGGAAGTCGCGAACAAATCGGGCGAGGAACTGAAGGAAGAAGAGACACAATCCGATAAAGATTATTGTTAGGTAGAGCAGACTGGTGGGGATACTGCCCTGGTAATGCGTCATATAAAACATGTAAGCACGAAGAACTGAGTGCCAGGCCAGTACTATAAAAGTTCCAAACAGGGGTAAAAAGAGTAACCCGGTGCCGGCGACATCGATTAAGGCCTTCTTTCGGGGGGAGAAGCGAGTGTAGAGAATGTCCACCCTGATGTGCGAATTATATCGTTGTGCATAGGCCCAACCGAACACAATAAGGGCGCCACTAATCATGCGGAAAGAATTGAAGCCCCAGGTTGTTGGTGCATTGAATACGTATCTGGCTATGACTTCCCACAGGATTACGACTATTAGTATCAGCAGAAGCCAGCTCGATATGGCTCCTGCCCATTCATTAACTGAGTCAATAATACGCAGTATCTTTCTCATTGAGTGCTTATCTGCATGATAACGTTGCGCCGTTACTAATGGCTCAAACCGCCGGTGCCGGTGGAAAGGCGGTCTGCACGAAATACGACCACACGGTACAGCGCATAAAAATAGCGGGCCATTGTGGTCTCGAATCACAGGCATCCGCCTGTTCAGGAGCGAGGAACCGTCGGAAAAACGCTCTGTCTTTCAGACCAGAAAGCAACCCGTCGATTATGATACCATCGATAGATACAGCGATGCAAATCGAGTTGTTCGTTAGTTTAGAACGAGCTCAAGTACCAAACTCTCCGTTATTGAAAATAATCGGCAAGATAGGTAATATAGAAAATTTCTCCCGATTTATACACTGCTACTGCACCATAGTAAGTGACCTTGTTAAGAAAAGTTATTTCATATAGTCGACGGTTTTTCCAAACTGTCAATGCGGCGTTAGCTATTTCATCTGCCGTGCTATATCCTGTAGCCCAAAAGATTTCTTGCCAGCCATATTCAGGGTATTCAAGCCTCTTGTTTGTTGCCATATAGCGGCTATGTGTTATTGCGTCCTTGTAACGGTACTTACCCCACATTAGTTCATCTATTCCGTTATCTCCTCTTTCCTGGTTTATCAATTCGAATAGTGCCTGCTCTACATCTTCTTCATTAATTTCCGCTGGTTCCTCTGTTACGACCGCATACTGTTCATTTAACTCTTCATATTGCTTATTCAACTCTTCATACTGGTTACTCAATTCCTCGTACTCGGACTGTATTGTCTCAAGTTCACTCTTCATAGGAGCGTATTGTTTATTCAACTCTTCATACTGGTTACTCAATTCTTCATACTCGGACTGCATTGTCTCAAGTTCGCTCTTCATAGGAGCATATTGCTTATTCAACTCTTCATACTCACCTTGCAGTGACTCAGCTTCAGCCAATTTGCTCTGCAGTGACGCAAGTTGGCCCTGGATTGCACTTAGCTCATTGCTCACTCTATCATACTCTTGCTGCGACACTTCTGGAGAACATGAAGGTATACTAAAAAGTGCGATAACCAGCAACATTGATAGTATGGTTATTTTTCTCATTCTAACTGCCCTCCTAAATCACCGATATTATTAAATCAACTGGTGTCGTAATATTATGACCCTAAATGCTGATTGTCAATATCCCGCACAAACCGAATCCCAGGCTGCACTGAAACGATGGGCATATATCACTGGTTTGGACCCGAGCGTAGTTAGCCAAGATTTAACGCGGCAAATGGCACCTTCTAGAGTCATTCTTCTCTTTTGTGATATATTGAGGGCGAGTCAGGAAGGGAGAACTTGGTCAAAGAAAAACGCAGGCGCATAACTCAACAGGAGGAGCACATATGGAATTAAAAGAAGCTATTAGGAAAAGACAAAGTGTCAGAGACTATGAAGATAAACAGATACCTGAAGAGAAGTTAACGAGAATACTTGAGGCAGCTCGTTTAGCTCCCTCAGCCAGCAATCGGCAACCCTGGAAATTTATTGTAGTAAAAGAGCGCAAACGACGTCAGGAATTAGCACAGGCAGCAAACGGCCAGGCTTTCGTTGGTGAGGCGCCCATAATTATTGTTGCCGTGGCTACAAATGTCGAACATATTATGCCCTGTGGTGTTCCAAGCCATGCTGTTGATTTGGCCATAGCAGTAGACCATATGACCCTCGCAGCGGTAGATGAAGGACTGGGAACTTGCTGGATTGGTGCTTTTTCTCAGCAAAGAGTAAGAGAAATCCTCGGAATTCCAGAGAAATATCGAGTCGTTACTCTTCTTCCTTTAGGTTTCCCAAGGCGAGAAAAGGAAATGAAAGTGCGTAAAGCGCTTGAGGAAATCATCTGTTATGAAACTTTCAAACAATAAAACCTGGGAATTAAGACGCAAAACGTATTCAGTAATAATCGAACTAACCAAACAAATATCCTCGTTTAAGCGAACAATATATTCGAGGAAGCGCGATGTTATTCAAAAATAGAGAGAGGATAGGATAACGTAGTAGGATCATTTGAATTCTACAGGAGGAGAGAGCGATGAGCAGTGTTTCGAAAAAATATACCATACTTGAATCGTGGCCAATGATACGGGAAGACTTTGAAGCGTTCACAAAAGACCCCACTTGTTGGTTCATAGAACAATTTGAAAAAGCAACCCGTGATAGAGATTGGGAGATGGTCAACAAGTTGATTGAAATTTTCAAGATGGTCAATAGCCCACATGAAGAACATAGCCACTAGATACGCATTCTGATACGAACCTAAGCGGTTTATTTGTGTGGGATGAATCAATCATTTACGAATGTGCAATCAATTGGAAGGGGGAGCGGTGGTCGGAAAATAGTTGACATTGACCTTGGTGGGGTCCCAGTTCGAATTTCGAATGGTACCGGCGCGGACGGTGCCTGGGATGGCCTCCGGCTTGGATTACATCACCTCGGCTTCATGGTCAACGATATGGAAGAGGCCTTCCAAGCTTTGCAGTCCAAAGGCGTGGAGTTCGTTGTGAAGCCCACACAACCTCGTCCCGGGGTGAAAACGGCCTTCATCAGGGCCCCAAATGATGTCTTGATAGAGCTCGTTGAGGTAGCGCACTAAAGCTCTGGCCAATAATGGTCTGAAGTATTAAATCGTTAAGAGAATGCGATAGATTGCAGGCTTGCCTCTTCATTCGGAGAGGCGGTAGTATCTTTTCAATCGGGGTATATAAGGAGGAATCATGGGCAAAGTGCAAACAGGACCTCAGAGGTTTAATTACCTTATGCCGGTTGTTCTTGTCGGTACCACCATCAACGACAGGCCGAATTTCATGACTGTTGCTTCATGCGGCGAGGTCTGCGCGGAACCTCCCATGGTCTCGGTAGCCATTCGCCGTCATCGTTACACGCACGGGGGTATCAGACAGCACATGACCTTTTCGGTTAATATCCCCTCCATGGAGCAGGTTAAGGAGGCCGATTTTTGCGGTATCACCACCGGCGCCAAAGTCGATAAAGCGGCTCGCTGCAAGTTCAAAGTATTTTACGGCAAATTGCGTGATGCTCCTCTCATAGAGCAGTGCCCGGTTAATCTGGGATGCAGAGTTATCCAGATTATTAATTTGGGCAGTCACACGCTTTTTATCGGAAGCATTGAAGAAACACACGTTTCAGAGAGCGTTCTGGTGAACGGGAAGCCGACTATCAATAGCATTCAGCCATTTATTTATTCAATGGTGCCGAGCACAACGTATTACCAACTAGGGGAGGAGATGGCCCGAGCATTCAGTATAGGAAAAGAGCTCAAGTAAATGCAACGGGTTGCTTTAGCAGAACAGGCCTTTATTTTTCAGCCTGCTTCCTGCGCTGAGCGAGACCCGCAGCCACCTCTATGGCATTGAGCATATTCTTATGGTCGGCGATGCCCTTCCCCGCTATGTTGAAGGCCGAACCGTGGCTGGGTGTGGTAATGACGATTGGACAGTGAGCGAGAATGATGACTATCTTGCCGAACCCAGCGGCCTTCATGGCGGCAAGCGCCTGGTCATGGTACATGCTGACCACGCCGTCGAACTCACCCTGAAGGGCACGCACGTAAACGGTATCGCCGGGGACCGGCCCCGAGGCGTCGATGCCCTCTGCCTTCGCTTGCTCTATGGCAGGTGCGATTTCATCTGCCTCCTCGTGCCCGATTAAGCCGCCATCTCCAGCATGAGGGTTTAATGCGGACACGGCAATATGCGGGGACTCCAGTCCATAGGAGAGCAAAGCCTCGTTTAAGGCATGAATCGACTTTAAAATGCGCTCTTTGGTAACAAGGTCGGCCAGTTCTCTCATGGGTACATGCTCAATCATGGTATAACGGTAGACCCCTTCCAGTTTGCCAATACCCTTCAAATCTGGGGATTTGAGCACCTCCCGAAGAACATCTTCCTCTTCAACGTAGTGTTTATCGCCGATATGGAGTGTCTCCTTGGTTATGGGGCCGTAGGCTACGCCATCCACCCACCCGTCCACAGCGAGCAGGGACGCTTTCACCAGAGCTTTTGCCTGCAGCTCTCCGGTTTCCGTATCGGGATGCCCCAGAAACAGCAGGTCTTTGTTCCCCTGGGCAAGGTCAAGGACCGTCACCGGAGCATCGCTTTTCACCGCTTCCTCAATGTTGTCAAATACCGGCAGGTCAAAGCGTGCGCCCAAAACATCAAATGCGGCACGCAGCACCTCGGCGTCCTCGGCAATCAACAAACGGCAGCTATCCGGCGGGCCCTCGATGATGACCTTGGCCACGATTTCCGGGCCGATGCCGACGATGTCACCGCAGACAACGGCAATGATGGGTTTATCTTCATTTTTCATAAGTCAGCGTTCCCCTTGAAGCTTAGATAACCGGTTTTCCGTCTTTAACCACCACCACTCCATCAAGCTCCAGCGTACAGAAGGACATGACCAGGTCGTAGTGACCCTTGGCCTTCACCGTCCCTCCGGGGAAATATTCGTTGGTGCCTATGGCAATGTGAAGGTTGTCCTGGGAGCCCTCATCCATGAGATTGGTGCCGTCGGCCTTGGCGCTCGGGTTCATGCCGATGCCCAGTTCCGCAATACTGTAGATGTTGGGGTCCTGTAAGCTCTCAAGGTATGGCTTGAGCTGCTCCGCTTCCCAGCCGCCCTTGATGTCCTTCACCAGCCCGCTGCTCACGGTGCATTCCACCGGCTCTTTGAGCAGCACGAAGCCCAGGTCGGAAGGCAGGTCCTCAATGCTGACATCAGCGACGATTTTGCCCTCCGATGTCCCCTCAACCGGGGCGCAGTTGACCTCGAGGCAGGGCGGAGAAGCGAGCATGCCATTTCCGGTGAATCCGGTAAACGGTTGTCCTTTTCTCCCGTCGATGCTCAAGGTGATATCCGTACCTTTGGCATTGGTTACCCGGGCGGTCTTCGCCTTGGTGACCAGCTCGGCCAGCTTTTCAATCTGCGGCCTCAGCGCATGGAAATCGGCGTCAAAGGCGCCTTTGGCCAGATAGGCTTCATCAACCTCTCCAAGCACCATCAGCTTCTTGCCCCGCTTCAATGCTTCATGGCGTAGCGGAGTATGGCCGATGCTCACGGTCATCGGGGCTATGATGACATCTGCCTCCATGGCCATTTTGTAAACGGGCTCCGGCACGGGGTCGCCGTGGGCTTTGAGCGGGGGTATTATGGTAAAAAGGGGAACGGCGTTCCTCTGAAATACCTGTGCGGTCAATAATTTGCCCAGGTTGGCGGTGTGAAAGTCACACAGTATGAGGACATTTTCCCCTTTCTCCACCTGCGCGAGGTCGATGATGGTACTGGTTCGTTTCTGCATCATCACTTCCTGAAACATCTCTTCCATAAATAGTTATAGCCTCCTGTAAAACAGTCTACTTATTGGGTGTTTATCTACTTACTTGCCACTGCTTCTAGCAACTCGGCGGCACGGACCGGATTGAAGACGCCGCAGCTGCAGTTGGGCGCGAGGACCTTTGCGGCCGCTTCGGGAGTCCTTCTCCCCTCTCTAATTTCGTTGACCAAAACCTTGACCAGGTTGGCAGGTATCATGCCGTGACCGCACATGGTGGTGACTTCCAGGATATCGTTGTCGGGCAGCAAGTCTTGCTTCCCCCATATCCCCAGCGAAAAGTTGGCCGTATGGTGCTTCAATCCGGCTTTCTCGAAGCACTCATCTACTTTTTCAAAGATACCGCTCACTATCACCGATAATCCCAGGTCTGCTTCCTTAACCTCCTTGAGGAACTCTGTCAAGTCCGCGGGATTATCAAATACGGCGAAGGAGTCCCCATTCGCTTCAGCGATGATGTCATCAGCGGGGAACTCAAATCTATTCCCCTTCATTTCGCTGGCCATATTTACCGGGTTGTGGCGCAGGGCGATGCGCAAAAACTCCTGGCACTTGGGAAGGTAGCCTTCATTGTTGAACCCCATTGCCCGCAATGTCATCACAACGAAGTCTTTGCTCAGACTCTCCGCGGTTCCTCGGCGATGTAGCGTATGTGTCATCCTTATCCTCCTTATACATCAGCCAGGGGCCTTCCCAGCCCGGCATTCTGTTTTCCATTGATATAGTAGGGGATGCCCAGCTCATCCAGTTTCTTTCTCAGCGGGTAAGAGCCATCCGGTTCAGCCCGGTTGATATTGCAAACACTCACCACGGTGTTTATTTTCCTGGTTGCTTCCCTCAGGCTGCTGAGCACCTCTTCCAGTCTTTCTATAGGAAATACCGCCTCAACGACGCAGGACATCACTTTTTCATTCAATATGTCCTCTCTCAATTTCCCCGTGCTTGTATCCACCATCATCTTGGTAATCGGATTGTTGTCTTCGAACTGTACTTTCAGTTTCGCCAGCGCCCGGGTCAACGTATCGACGTCTCGCATGCGGGCACCGATACCCGGGCGGCCGACATCGATACCTAAACCGACCCATCCCCGCTTAAACCTTCCGGTAACGTCGTTGGTTTTCATCTCTTCCGTACCGCGTCCGGCAATGCCGGTCGATTTATGCGGGACTCCCGGTTCGGAGAAATGGTTGCGTAAGGAGCGCGGCCAGTCTGACGGTTCAAAGATAAGGCATTCTCGCTCTTTCAGGTCGCATCGCAGGCATCGCTGTGCTTCCTCGATGGCCATCTCCTTACTGTAGCCAAGCTCTACCTGACTGAATCCACCGAGCCGCTGCTCGACTCGAAGGGTAGGCGTAGTTGGCCGCCGCTTCTCTTCACTTTCGTCGCGCGGGGCGCCTCCTGCCTCCGATGGTGCCAGTACCTCGTGAATATACCCGTTACCTCCCAGGTACCGGTCCATAGAGATGGCCGCCTTCCTTCCGGCCGCAATTGCTCTGATGATTGAAGCCGGCCCGGTTACCGCATCGCCTCCGGCGAAGACCCCTGCTTTGGAGGTGGCGAGGGTCTTGGGGTCGACCTCGATGACGCTGCTCGGGCCAATAGCTAAATCGAACTGTCGGGGGATCTCCGGAAGCTGGCCGACAGCGGCAATGACGGTATCAAAACTCATGGAGAACTCACTGCCCTTGATTGGCATCGGTCTCGGCCGGCCGCTGTCATCAGGGGCCCCCAATTCGGTGCGGACAAACTCCAGCTCCGCCTTCCCACCCCGGCTGGATATCCTTGAGGGTGCCGCTAAATAGTGAAATTTTACTCCCTCAGTAAGCGCTTCCTGGACTTCCTCATCGGTGGCCGGCATCTCTGTCTCCGAACGGCGGTAGAAGACAGTTACTTCCTTTGCCCCGAGGCGAAGCGCAGTTCGCGCCGCATCGATAGCGGAATTGCCACCACCGATAACGGCAACGCTATTCCCCACCGCTATCGCATCACCACACTTGACCTTTCTCAGAAAGTCGATGGCCTCCATCACCTGGGGATTGTCCTCCCCCTCAATACCCATCCGGGTACCCTGGTGTGCCCCGATGGCGACGAAGACAGCGTTATAGCCCTCCTCAAATAGCCTGTCTATCGAGTCAACCCGGCTATTTGTCTTTATCTCCACACCGGTATCTTCTATCTCTTTTATCTCCGACCTGATGGCGTCCCTGGGCAGCCGATATTCAGGTATGCCCCACAGCATCATCCCACCTGGCTCGGGTAAGGCCTCGTATACCGTTACTGAATGCCCGCGCTTGGCCAGATAATAGGCAGCAGTCAACCCGGCCGGCCCCGAACCGATGACGGCGACTCGCTTTCCAGAGGTTGGGGCGGCCTTGCTCTTTCCCTTCCACATGCCGTTGCCATGCTCCCAGGCGAACCTCTTCAGCATCCTGATAGCAATCGAATCATCAAACCGCCCTCGAGCACACCGCGCTTCACAGGGGTGAAAACAGACGAATCCGCAAATGGCAGGGAAGGGTATTTTTTCCCGGATGACTGCCAGTGCCTCATCGGGTTTCCCGTCAGCGATGAACTGGATATAGCGCGGCACATCAATACCTGCTGGACAGGATTGGCTGCACGGGGTTTTAAAGAGGCCGGGGCAACTTTGCGCATGCTGACATAAGCAGCAGTCTACGCATTCATCCTGGTCGATGACGGCATGGTTCTCCTGGATGCTGATTGCCTCCATCGGGCAGTAGGGTATACACGCTTCGCATGCAACACAGACTTCGGGTTCAACTCTCATTGCCATTTCTTATTCCCCTTATCTCTATTAATACCTGCAGATGAGCACGCACTGATAGTGTTGATGCACATAGTGAACCTCTGTCGGTCATTTTTCGGAGCAGTGGTGCAGGCAGATGACATAGCTGGATTTACAGGGATTATAAATGGCATCCTTCAGCAATGTCAAGCTAACTCCCGCTATGGGAAGAAGTGCTTCGCTTATATCCTTGGCGGTCGGCAGCGACTTTATTTCCTGTATCACTTTATCCATTGAGGTAAATAATCGCCCTCGTACGGTTTGACAAAACTCCACGGCTTTCTTAGGATAGTTAGAGTATTCCCCAGGGAGGTCTTTAATTTCCATGGATGATATGATGAAGAAGATGATTCTGCCCAAACATGCCCAGAAGATAGTAGACTTGGCGCGGATTGAGAAAGGGGACGAGGTTCTCGTTCTATGCGATTTCAAAACGGCCAGCGTGGGCCAGTTGCTCGCGTCACAGGTTTACAGTATAGGCGCCGTGCCGATTCTCACCATCGTTCCCCCCCTGCCGGTAGAGACACCCCCTCCGGACCCCGTTTCCGAAATGGGTCTGCGTGTGGATGCGCTGATTGCGGTAATGTCAACCAACATCGCTCACTCCTCGCTGCGTGTCGAAGCCCTGAAGAAAGGGATTAAAGTCGCCATGATTCCTCAGCTCAATGAGGAATTTCTGGCTCATGAGCTTTTGACGCCGATTTCCACGCTCTGAGACCCAAACTGGAAAAGATGGCTGAACTGGTGACCAGGGCGAAGGTTGCCAGGGTGACCACTCCGAAGGGGACTGACCTCACCCTGGGCGTTGAGGGGAGAAAGGCGCAGGCATTCCACGGTTTCGCGGAAAAGGGCATGCTCTCCAGCCCGCCGAATATCGAGGTGAACTGCGGGCCTGTTGAGGGCACAGCCGAGGGCAAATTCGTCGCCGACGTGGCTCTCGATATTTTGCCTCCCGAGTACGGGTTCGTCCTGGTGAGCGAGCCTATTGAGGTGACGGTACATAAGGGATTTGCTACCGAGATAAAAGGTGGCCGGGAAGCGGAGGCACTCAAAGAAATCCTGGAGGCGACCAAAGACCCCAACGTGTATAACATCGCGGAACTGGGCATTGGCATGAACCCCAAGTGCATTCCCGACGGGAGGCCGCTTATGAATGAAGGCACGCTCGGCAACATTCATATCGGCATTGGGACGAATGAGTATTTCCCCGGAGGGACAATAAGGGCTGCCGCGCACCTGGATTTGGTCATGTCCAAGGCCACACTGGAGCTGGACGGAGCTGTCGTAATGAAGGACGGCAAGCTGACCTTTTGAGCTTAACCTCGCTCCGCCGCCTGAACATGTGGATTCACCAGCCATCTGCGGGATTTGATAATTCTATCCCAATGTATTATATTCGAATAGGTACTCTTAAAACGGAAAGGAGAGAGACGTAAATGAGGATTGACGGGGATATCTGTATCGCGTGCGAAGTGTGTATACCCTACTGTCCGCTGAGGGCCATCAGCATGAAAGGCGATGTGGCCGTCATTGACCAGGACGAATGCGTGGACTGTGGTGTCTGCAGGAACTCAGGTGTTTGTCCCGTGGACTGCATTATATACGAAGAAGCACCCTGGCCTCGCTCGTTGCGCGCCACCTTCTCCAACCCGAGGATAGAGCATAAGGCGACAGGGGTTGCCGGACGTGGGACGGAGGAGATGAAGACCAACGAGGTCACCGGCAGATTTCAAAGGGGATGGATCGGCCTGGGCTGTGAATTCGGGCGGCCGGGCATCGGCACACGTTTCCGCGATGTGGATAAGGTGGCCCAGGTGCTCGCCAGGCATGGCGTTGAGTTCGAACCCAAGAACCCGGTTACCATTCTCATGGAGGACGTGAAGACGGGTAAGCTCAATGAAGAGGTGCTCAATGAAAAGGTGCTCTCCGCTATCATTGAATGCTTGCTGCCCATAGAGAAGTTTGAAGAGATTATTAGCGCCCTTGGAGAGGTATCCAAAGAAATCGATACGGTAATGACGGTTGAGTGCATCAACCGGGCTGACCCTGACGGCTCCTATCCGCTGCGCAAGCTGATGGATAAGGCGGGCATTTCCTATCGTATCAATGGAAAGCAGAATGCCGGACTGGGCAGGCCCAAAGCGAAGGTTTAAAGATTTAAGGAGGAGATAATGACGCACACCTTGCACCGCCGAGGAACCGCCGAGAGTTTGAGTGAAGACTTCGTCGTTTTAATTATACCCGCCATGGGGATAAACAGTAACGGTCACGAAGCTAAATTGAAGGATTTCCTTAATATAGTCCTGAAGTACAAGCCGGTGAACATTGGCCATGTTGATAAAGGTGGCATGGACCCCAGCAAATGGGAGGAGGTTATCGCCAATCCCAGTAAGCTGGCCCACGCGGTATTTGACAATCAAGACGCGGTCGCCGGGGTCCTGAAGGAGCTTAAGGAAGCGGACTTGGGGCTTTCCGTGGTGGTAAGCGGTATATTTGAGAAGGTTGACGAGTGCTTTGAGCAGGCCGGGCTACAGCATCATACCGCTAACTTCTCGCTGGAGACATGGGGGAAGACGGAGAAACTGCCCAGCCAGGATATCCTTGAAGTTACCACCATGTGCGGTCACGCTATGATTGCAACCGACCTGGTCCATGCTATGGCTGATGAGGTAAAAACGGGGAGGAAGACCCCTGAGGAGGCAGCCAGGGTGCTGGCGCCACAATGCGCCTGCGGTATATTCAATCCGGCTCGGGCAGCCAAGCTTCTTGCCGCCATGGCCAAGAAATAAAAGAATATCGGGAATAGAGACTGCCGTCCGCTAAAGGACGGCAGGTTGTGAAATAAGCGACTGAGGTTAGCAAAACCTTGGTCGCTTGTTTTTGATTAGCAGATGGTGGTGCCACCGTCAGCGAAGAGCACATGTCCCGTAACAAAATCCGAGGCATCCGACGCGAGGAACAAGGCGGCGCTGACGCAGTCCTGCGGGGCACCAGCTCGTCCCTGGCGATGGCGAGGCCGATACCCCGGTTCCCGCCGGTAACGATGGCTACTTTATTCGATAGGTCGAACATATTCATCTTCACATCACCAGCTTTCCGCATCGACTGAGGTCAGAAAATCGAGCAGTGACCAGTTGAAAAGCTCAGGCTCCTCTACATTGATGGTATGGCCGGACTTCGGGAAAACTACCAGACCTGAGTTAAGCATGTTCTGTTTCATAAAAATACCGGGCTCAACGCATGGCTGGTCTTCATCTCCGGTCAATATCAGAGTAGGCAGATCGATTTTCTTCAATTGTGGTTCCAGCTCGTAGATGGTCGGCCTCGGGATGATAAAACGCCGGATAGTATTGGCTGAGCCGATATCGGAATGGCGGCCCAGCGCCTCGTAATACTTCTCCCATCCTTTGGGGTCTTTGTGGCGGAGCTGGATTCGGTTCGCTTCATAAGCGTATTCATCCTTTAGCTTATGCATGCCCTCGGTTTCTATCTTATGCGCATGGCCTTCTTGCAGACGTTCCCACTCTTTCCGGGTTTCCTTATCGAAGAAGGCGCCGGCTCCGGTGGCGGCCAGAATCAACCCCCTGGCCATTTCCGGGTGGGCGCTGCCGAAAGCCAGGCTCACATAGCCCCCGAGGGAGAGCCCACCGATATAGGCTTCCTTGATATCTAAATGGCGCAGGAGCTGATGCAGGTCTTCGACGCCGTGTTCCCAGGAATAATCTGAGGGACTGCTTGGTACATCGGACGGCGGCCATCCTCTGGCATTGTAGGTGATAACTTGATAGCGCCTTTGTAGAAATCTCACCTGGTGGTCCCAGGATTCCAGATCGGCGCAGAACTCGTGGCCCAGGATGAGTGGGAAACCCTTTCCCGTCACTTCATAGTGTAGATTGACCCCGTTGACAAATGCTTTTGGCATAATAGAGACCTCCTACTAATATATGGCATCGCCCTTCAACCAGTCAACACGGACAAATATCTGCCTTTATCTGAAAGAGCCTGGTCGCGCCTCCCAAGCGCTGACTTGCGCTTTAAATTCGCGGTGTCTCAGGTGCTATCTGATCATCTGATTGGGTAACCAGAGGATTATCTGAGGGAAAGCGACCATGAGCCCGAGGCAGATCATTATCATAATAACATACGGGATTACCCCTCGTATGATGTCAGTCAGAGCTATGCCTAAATCAGGTGGGGCTTGACCCCTCAGGAAGAATATAGCCCAGGCGAAAGGCGGGGTCATGAAGGACATCTGAAGGTTAACGCAGATCATCATGGCGAACCAGATTTCGTCAAAACCCAGTGTTTTGGCAATAGGTGTAACTATGGGGACTAAAATGAAGACGATGCCCATCCAGTCAATGAAGAAACCCATAATGAAGGCGATGAACATCACTATGGCAAAGACACCCCATTTTCCTCCCGGCACCGACAGAATGGCCGATGATATTACTTTGTCGCAGCCAGCGGCTATGAAGACACTAACAAAGGAGAGGGCCATGGCCACGATGAGGAAGATGAAGCCAACGGACCTGAAGCATGCCGTGGTGACATCACGCACAAGACTATGCTCTAGACGGGCGATTGCACGAAGTTGTATTTTCCCAACAGGACTGTGGTCTAGCATTGTTCATTTTGGACCGCGCCCTGCTTTTTAGCTTTGAAATGGGCCATTGTGGTCTCGAACCACAGACCTCAGTCTTATTAACGTAATTTTTCATAATAAGACCTCTGCTTCTTTTATTAGTTATTAATGTACTATTTCTACATGAACTTAGTCAATAGAAGTGCACAAAAGGTAGCGTTCCATTTTAGTTGGTTGGTGAGCTAAGATAATTTTAGGGGGTGGATTATGATAGAAGTAGTTAGTAGAATAACCTGTAAAAACTGTGGGTCAACTCACGTAGTAAAAATTCGGTATGACCCCCATAAAGGGTACCACTCTTTAAGTTAGGATTACCGGAAGTCTAGTCTCAGGAGCTGGTGGTCTATAACGTAAAGCACTATGTGGTCGAACATGATTATACTCCTGCCGCTATTGTTCTATCAATATCTTTGCTTCAGTCAGTGTGGTAAATATCTCACGATTGAGTAACTCGTCTCTCAGCTTCCCATTGAAGGACTCTATCTGTCTTCAAACATCGCTCTCTTTTTCTTTTACACCCTTGCGTTTTTGGGCCTCATAGTATATCCTTGCTCTTTCAACTTCTAAAAATAAATACATGCCCAGATTGAGCAATATTATCGTCATGCGTATTAATGACATCCCTCTAGCTTTAGCAAATTCTCTTACAGCAACAAATGTCGCTCTATCGGTATGTAGTATTCCGCCTTTCCCTTGCTCTCTAGTGACAATAATATTCTTATGGCGGTTGATAATTGCTACAGCGTTTCGAATAAAACTCATTGTAGTACTACCAAAAGCATATTTTAGTCTTGTTTGTTCGTATTTGTCGTACTACCGCGTAGTACGACAGGCTCAACATTGCACTAAAATTGTACTTAAAATGACCAATATTAAGTACAATTTTCATTAGAATTGCAGAAAAAATCGATAAAATGACGATGTAATGTCCCAAATTGAATATTTCTCCATTAAAATTCTCACCCTTCTTCAAACATTGTCCTCTTTTTCGTTCTGTAAGCGTTTTTTGCGACCTGGCTTCGGATTAAAATGATCCCAAATACTCACCCCCGCTCTGACCTGCCCCCAGAAGTGGCACCACCTACAGAGTTAGCGCAGCGAGCATTTTAGCTTCAAGGTGCCGGAGGCCTGTAGCCCTTGGCGCTATGCGGCCTCACCTGATTGTACCCCCTTCTCCATTGCTCAATCAATACCTTCGCTTCGGTCAGGGTTGTGAAGATCTCACCATTCAGTAATTCATCCCTCAGTTTACTGTTGAATGATTCGACGTAACCGTTCTCCCACGGGCTACCGGGTTCAATAAACAGAGTCTTCACTCCGACTCGATTCAACCACTTACGCACCGCCTTCGCGGTAAACTCGGGGCCATTGTCTGACCTGATATGCTCAGGGATTCCCCTCAAGAGAAACAACTCATACAGCTGTTCAATGACATCCCCAGATGTAATGTGCCGGGCCACCAGCATCGCCAGACATTCCCGAGTGTATTCGTCAATGATTACGAGTATCCGAAAGGCTTTGCCATTGGCAGTCCATGACATGACGAAATCATAGCTCCAGACATGATCCTTGTGCTGTGGACGGAGTCTGATACACGATCCGTCATTGAGCCACAGCCTTCTTCGTTTCGGTTGCTTCTTTGGCACCTTCAGTCCTTCCATCCTCCAGATCCTTTCCACCCTCTTGTGATTCACCGGATGTTCCTTTGGATTCTGATTGATTAATGCCGTAATCCTG
>Ga0180009_10002130_pt1 | contig 23451 bp, 18 predicted proteins | sample OS_PC_MetaG_FD_123537 | JGI IMG/M metagenome (GOLD analysis project Ga0180009, IMG submission 123537) | Groundwater microbial communities from the Aspo Hard Rock Laboratory (HRL) deep subsurface site, Sweden - OS_PC_MetaG | ecosystem: Environmental > Aquatic > Deep subsurface > Groundwater...
AATCTGTCTCCGTTGCAGGCGGTTGTATCCGGCGCGGGGCCGGTCACCGCCGCGTGATTTGCGAAGCATAGCGAAGCTCCCGCGGGCGCAACGCGCTATCGCATCCGAATGGAAGGAAACGAACTCGCGATGACGGAGAAACCGAAAAAGGGCACGCCCAACGTGCCGGCGCTGAAGCCCGCCCAACAGAACACGGCGGAGAAGAAGCCGACGCAGATTTCCTGCTCGCGCGGCCTCCACAGTTTCATGGAACGCAACAGGTTGAGCTTCGGCTTCACCTCCTATCAGAGCGGCAGGCTCTATCTCGTCGGCCGCCTGCCCCGGGGCAAGGTCAGCTTCCACGAGCGCCACTTCGTTCACGCGATGGGTGTGGCGGCGACGCCGCAACGCCTCTATCTCGCGGGTCAGCACCAGATATGGCGGCTCGAAAACGTGCTCCGCGAAGGCCAGACGCTGGACGGGTTCGACCGCAATTATGTGCCGCGCAACGCGCAGACGACGGGCGACCTTGATGCGCATGAGATCGGCGTCGAAAAGGGCGGCCGCGTCATCTTCGTCAACACGAAGTTCTCCTGCCTCGCGACCTTCAGTCTCACCCATAGTTTCAGGCCGATCTGGAAGCCGCCTTTCATTTCGCGCCTCGCGCCGGAAGACCGCTGCCATCTCAACGGGCTCGCCATGGCCGATGGCGAGGCGCGCTACGTCACTGCGGTCTGCCGCAGCGACATCATCACGGGCTGGCGCGACAGGCGTGCGTCCGGCGGCTTCGTCATGGATGTCCGCGACGACCGCATGGTGACGGAGGATCTGTCCATGCCGCATTCGCCGCGGCTGCATGACGGCTCGCTCTACGTGCTCAATTCGGGGCGGGGCGAGCTCTGCCGCGTCGACGAGAAGACGGGCAAGCGCGAGGTCCTCGCCTTCCTACCGGGTTTTGCGCGCGGTCTCGGTTTCCACGGGCCTTACGCCTTTGTCGGCCTGTCGCTGCCGCGCGACGGCAGCTTCTCCGGTCTCGAGCTCGACGACGAACTTGCCAGGCGCGATGCCGATCCATGGTGCGGCGTGCAGATCGTCGACATGCGCAATGGCGATATCGTCGAATGGATCAGGCTCAAGGGCGAGGTGCGCGAATTATTCGATGTCTTCGTGCTGCCGGGCGTCACCTGCCCCAAGGCGACGGGTCTTCTCGACGGATCGATTCGCAGCGAAATCTCCATCGAGAACTGGGCGCCGCAGGATGTGCGCAGCGCGGAAGAACAAGCGGAAAAGGCACCCGCGAAGGAAGCGGTCGCCTGAACGGTGCGCGGGCGGCGCCCCCCGCCGTCCGCGTCACCCCGGCATTTCGTCCGTTTCGCGTGCCGGATTGAATCGGTTTTCAACATTTCGCTTACTTTTCAGAATCCGCGTTTCCCCGTTTTCCGCGGGTTTTCCGGAAAAAACCGGTCCGTCTACGGATTGAGTCCGTTAACATGCCGGATTCATCCGCAATGGTGGAAAAGCGCTCGTCTATTTGGCTTAGACTCAGGTGGAGCGCCTTTCCCCGCTCGCGCAGTCTGGCTCCCGAATTGACTCTTTTTGGGGGCCCCCGATGACGAAGCGACATAACGGAAAGAATGCCGGCAGGGTGCGGAATGAGGAGCGGACGCTTCTCACCTCCGCCTACAATTACTACGGCGGCATCGTTCGAACGAGCGGCCGGGCAACGACGGCCGGCGGTGTGCGCCGCGTCTTCGCCGCCGCGCTTCTTTCCGGCGCGTCGATCGTGGCGGTCGGCCTTGGCGGAGCGGGAACCGCGCGGGCGGGCACCTGCCTGCCGCAGGCCGGCCCCGGCACGCAGATACTCTGCATCGGCGACTTCGACGATACGATCGACATCGACGTCACCGACGTCACCGTCACGCTCGGCGAAGGCTCGCTCGTCGACACGACGAACAACGAAGCGAATTGGTTCGGCGACAATGCGGGCATCGTCGTCTCCGGCGAAGGCGATCAGACGGTCATCAACAATGGCACGGTGCTGACGGGAAGCTATTTCGACGAATATGGCCAGCATCACGGCATTGCCGCCTTTGCCTCCGAAGGTTACGACGCCCGCGCCGAAAACAGCTCGACCGGCATCATCGGCACGACGGGCGAAGATTCCTTCGGCGTCTATGCGGCGACGGAACCGGGCTTCTACGGCACGGCGACGGCGGTCAACGCCGGCTCGGTCTCGACGACGGGCGAGGGCAGCATTGGCGTCCATGCCGACGGCAAATATGCCAATGTCGAAAACACCGGCCTCGTCTTCACCGGGGGCTACGAGGCGCACGGCCTGTATGCCGATGCGAAGTACGAAGCCGATGTCTACAATTCGGGCGAAGTCGAAACGGAGGGCGACGATTCCGATGGCATCCGCGCCATCGCCGAGGGTTACTTCGGACCATCCGAAGGCGACGTCACGGTCGTCAATGCCGAAGACGGCATCGTCCGCACGGCGGGCGAGAATTCGGACGGTATCCACGGGCGCGGCGACAGCGTCAGCGTGACGAATGCCGGAACCGTCCTCACCTATGGCGAGGATGCCGACGGCGTTGTCATCTATGGCTATTCGGTTTCGCTGACCAACAGCGGCACCATCAAGACCTATGGCTACGACACGGATGCGGTCCGGGCCGAATCCTATGGCTACGACACCACGACGATCGTCAATACCGGCGTCATCGCGTCCTATGGAGAATACTCGGGCGGCATCGAGGCGTCCGGTCCGACCGTCCGCGTCACCAACGACGTGGTCGTCGTGGACGGCGAAATCGTCGCGACCGGCCTGATCTATTCGGCCGAAAACAAGGCGATCGACATTGACGAGGCGGATGCCGCTTACCTCTATAACAACGGGTCGATCGTCGGCAATGTCGACATCGATGTCGACGAATACGCCCTGGTCGACAATAGCGGTTCCATCGTCTCGGACCGCTACGACGAGACGACCCTGTCGATCTATGTCGATGAAGGCAATGCCTATTTCATCAACCGCGAGGGCGGCACGGTCTCTGCCACCGAAAATGATTCCGATGCCGTATATGTGTATGCCGAGAACGGCTTTGCCGATCTGCGCAATTACGGCTCGATCTCGACCGGCCGCACCGACACCAATGAATTCGACACCTATGTCTATGGCGACTTCGCCACCGCGGCTTACGCCTATGGCGAGGATGGTGCGCTCATGCTGAACGCGGGTTCGGTCACGACCGTCGGAGAGAGCGCCGACGCGCTTTATGCAACTTCGGAATACGGCGTTGCCCAGGCGCTCAACACCGGCAGCGTGCAGACTTCCGGCGACGAGTCCTATGGCGTCGCTGCCTATGCGGGCGGCGAGGAGGTCCTCACAGGCTACGACGCCTACGACAATCCGATCTTTCAGGAATATGGCGGCGACGCGATCGCCGGCAATGCCGGCACGGTCCAGACGGCGGGCGCCGATGCCTATGGCGTCGGGGCCGTCGCGAAGTATGGCGATGCCTTTGCCTATAACGTGCTTGGCGGCTCCATCGTCACCGGCGGTGACGGCGCCTACGGCCTCGTTGCCGCCACGGGCACCGAGTTTGGCGATATCGGCGACTACTCGAATGGCGAGGGTGGCGCCGCGGTCGCAATCAACAGTTTCCCCGGGCAGTATTTCGGGGAAGGCTTCTCCTTCTACGGCGACGAAGGCCATGTCTCCGTCACGGATTTCGTCGATGCGGAGGGCTTTGAGCCCGCCGGCTTCCGCTCGACCATCGTCACCACGGGCGACAACGCCGCTGGCGTTCTCGCCTTCGCGGGCGGGGGCGAGCAGGCGCTCGCCGGCAATTTCTACGGCAATGTCACGACCGGCACGATGGACGAATATGGCGTTGCAACCAGCGGCACCGATTCCCATGGCGTTGCCGCCTTCTCCTCGGAGGGCGATGCCGATGCCTTCAACAAATACCATGCTGCCATCGTTACCCACGGCAATTATGCGACGGCCCTGATCGCAGGGACCGGCCAAGGGGATGCGGTCGCGATCAACTGGGCCTACTCGTCGATCGTGACCTATGGCGAGGAGGCAGCCGGCGTCGTCGCGGATAGCGGCGAAGGCGGCGCATTGGCAGGTAACAAATACGCCTCCAGCATCGTCACGCATGGCGACGGTTCCATCGGTCTCGTTGCTTCCAATGAAGGCGGCGAGGATGAGGATGCGCGCGCTTACAATATCGGTTCGAGCATCCTCACCTATGGCGAGAGTTCGTCAGGTATGGTCGTCTACTCCGGCAATGGCGACGTGACTGCCGTCAACGCCTCGGCCATGGATGAATATGACGAGGTACTCGATGCGCGCATCGAGACCTATGGTGACGAGGCTCATGGCATCGACGCCAATGCCGAATATGGAACCGCCGATGTCTACAACAGCGGCACCATCGTCACGCATGGCGACTATGCCTTCGGCGCGACGGTCTTCGGCAATACGGCGGAGCTCCGGAACTACGGCACGATCCGAACCTATGGCTATGGTTCGGACGGCGTCCGCATCTCTTCGGAGAGCATCGACACGACGACGGTCATAAACGGCGGCCTCATCAAGGTGACGGGCGAGGACGCCAGGGGCATCTACGCCTCCGGCCCCACGGTCGACATCACCAACCAGGAGGATGGCGAGGTCTATTCCTACGACAGCGACGCCATCTTCGTGGAATATGCCGAATATGCGACGGTCGTGAACCACGGCACCATCACGTCATACGGCGCCGACGGCATCGACATTCAGGATGCGAACGAGGTTGCCGTCGTGAACTACGGCACGATCTCGGTCGTCGAATCCGGCATCGAGATCGACAATGCCGACGATGTCTCGATAAGCAACTACGGTTCGATCACCGGCCGTGTAGACGTGTCCGAAGGCGATGACATCTACTTCCTCAATGAAGAGGATGCGGAAGTCATCGTCGTCGCCGACAACACCGACGAGGACGGCGGCGTCCATCTCCAGGCCTATGACGAAGTTGAGATGGTGAACCGGGGCAGCATAGACGTCGCGGGCGACTACACGCCGGGCGTCCATCTTCGTGGCAGCACCGCCTCGCTCGACAACAGCGGTACGATCGAAACCTCCGGCGATTACAGCCATGCGGTCGTCGTCAATTCCGGCGGCTTCGCCACGACGACGATCTACAATTCGGGCACGATCGAGGCGACCGGCGAATATGCCGATGCCGTCCGGGCAAGCGGTCCCACCGTCAACATCACCAACACCGAGGACGGCATCATCTCGTCGGCTGACGGTGCGGGGATCTACGCCTACGACACGCGATACGTCACCATCGTCAATGACGGCGAAATCACGGGCGACGTGCTGGTGGCGGCGAACAGCTTCGATGAGTACATGGCCACGGTCGACATCACCCATACGGGTTCCGTCGACGGCGACATCGACACCTCGCTCGGCTATAGCGACGACACGATCCTTGTCGATGGCGGCACGGTGACGGGTGCGATCTTCACCGGCGATGGTATCGACGAGGTGACGGTCTCCGGCTCCGGCGTCCAGCTCGGTCTCGGCATCCATGCGACGGAAAGCGGGATCGCCCCGATGGGGCTTCCTACCTATAACAGCGCCTATCTCACCTTCGAGCATGACGGCACGATCACGCTCGATGACGGCATCGAGGGATGGGCCATCTCCCACTTCGATACGGTCGATATCGACAGCGGCACGCTGGTGCTCGACGGTGTCGGCATCCATACGAGCTATGGCGAGGGCACGGTCAGCGTCGCCGATGGGGCCACGCTCGGCGTGACGGATGAAGGCGTCTATGTGGAGGCGAGCGAGGTTTCGATCTCCGGCACGCTCGATCTCACCCTTGGCGGCTTCTTCGATGTGTCGGGCGATGTCTTCTTCAATGAAGGCAGCACCTTCGGCACCGATCTCTCCTCGGGCGGTGCGGCTGTGGTCCATGGCAACACCGTCACCTTCGCGGAGGGCTCGACCATCGATGTCGATGTCGTGGGCGGTCTCTCCGGCGTCGTCGGCAGCGATATCCTGATCGCCTCGGCCTCAAGCGAGGACGGCGTCACCGACTACGGCGCCATGGTTCAGGACAACACGATCCTCTTCGATTTCCTCAAGGTCATGAATGACGAGGTTGTGGAGACCGGGTCCGCGAACGACCTCTTCTTGCGCGTCCAGCTTGCGGAAACGGCGGAGGATACCGAAGTCGGCGACGATGGCCGCGTCAACCTTGTCGAGGTTGCCCAGGCGATCGACGTCTTCATCTCGACACAGCCGATCGACAGCCCGCTCACGCTCTGGCTTGCCCAGTTCGAGACGGAAGAAGAGCAGCGCGAAGCACTCCTCAAGGTTGTCGAGGACACGCTGCCTTCCGAAAGCAACGCGGAAGGCACGAGCAGCATCGCTTCCACCGATCTCATCTTCGACATGATCATGGACCGGATCTCGGGCGGCGGCTTCTCCATCGCTCAAGGCGGCGGTGAAACGGGTCTTGCCGCGGGCGACGAGATGCTCGGCGGCGACGGCAAGTGGGCGCTCTGGGGACGGGTCGGTGGCCTCACAGCCGAATACACGCCCTCCGGCGTCAATGGTTTCGACACGGATATATGGGGCGTCACAGGCGGTGTCGACGGCGAGGTCGCGGCGAATACCCGCGTCGGCCTCAGCGTCTTCTATAGCTCGTCGGAAATCGACGAAAACGGCGCGGGTGCAAACTCGACCGTCGATGTCGACGGTTACGGTGCGGTCGCCTATCTGAGCTACCGGCCCGGGGCCTGGTACGTCAACGGCTCGCTCGGTTTCGGCCTCAACGACTACGACAGCAAGCGCCGCTCGCTCGGCGGCGTGAATGTCGCGGATTACGATGGCACGCAGTTCTCTGCGCGCACGGAGGTCGGCCACATGTTCACCTCCGGCCAGTGGGATGTCACACCCAATGTGGGGCTCCGCTACAATTTGGTCGATGTGGACGGGTATACGGAAACGGGTCCGCTGCCGATCAGCGTCAACGGGCGCACCATCGAATCGCTTCGCGCGGCCGGCGGCGTCAATCTGCGCTACACAGCCGAACTCGAAGGCGGCTCGAAGCTCATCCCCGAGCTCGGCGTGAAGGTGCTCGGCGAACTTGCCGACCCCGACGAGGCGCTCACCGGCAACGTGGTCGGCGGCGGCGCCTTCACCACGCAAACGACGGCGCGCGACGACGTCTCCTACGGCGTCCTTGGCGGCCTCACTTATGAAGGGTCGAGCGGGATTACGCTGCGCGTCACCTATGACGGCGAGTTCCAGAGCGACTACGAGGAACACGCGCTCTCGGCGGCGATCCGAATCGCCTTCTGACGATCGGCCTCCCTCAAACTTGAATGGCGTCCCGGGGATAACCGGGGCGCCATTTTTTGTCCGGATCGGGGCGGGCAACTTGTCCCCGCTTTCGGCGGCGAGGCCTCGTTCAGGAAAAAGCCCGGCCGGAGCCGGGCTTGTCTTTGTGACGTTACGATGACATTTCGATGACAGACGGGGCTTTTCAGCGCGGGATATCCCCGTAGGCGAGCGTCGCGCCGTCCGCCGCGTTCACGCAGCGCGCGGGTCCGTCGGGCCTTGCCTGGCAGAGATAAAGCGCATTGCCGTGCTCGATCCAGATGCCTCCCTGCGGGTTCGGCATCATCCCGCTGCCGCCCGATCCGGTCAGCGCGGAGACGACGATCGCAATGGCGATCAGCGTTCCCGATGCCACCACGGCATAAGAGAGATGGGTGTCGGACCGCGTTTCGTGGCCACCGGCGGGATTGTTCATTCCGTGTACCTCCTTTTGTTTACAGGCGAATATGAGGGAACCAGACAATGCGGTGCTGGAATCCCTGCGGCGTATAGCCGATGAGCGTCAGGCCGGACTTGCCGACAGGCGTCGGTCCGAGCTTCGGCGACTGGTAGACGGCCGCCATGCCGCAGAGCTTTTCGCCGGGGTGTTCGAGCGCCCATGCTTCCAGCGTGTCGCGGCAATTGATCGCGAGTCCTATCGCGATTTCCTGCTGCTCATAGTCGGGAAGCGTGAAGACGCGCAGATAGCCGAAGAGCCTGTTCCGCAAGGGACGGCACGGCTTTATCTCGATGGTCGAAATGCCGGCGGCGGTATCGCCGTCATAAGCAAGGCAGCAGATTTCACGCGCCCGCTCCTCCGGCGATACACCTTCGGGCATCGCATTGTATGCGTGCCATGTTTCGACGGCGTCCTTTTCGATTTTCGTATCGCGCTTCCGCCATCCGGAAACGTAAGTGATTTCGCCCATTCCGCCTCCCGTTGCGACTCATATCTGCCGTTGCAGCGGGTTGCATTATTCAAGGAGACAGCGTCTTCCCGCGAGCGGGGATCGAACCTTTTTGGAGGGATCGTCCGTGACCGGAGGGCCTGCGGAGTGGCGAGGAGACCGTCATCACTCCGCGGGGCTTGTCTCCGGTCTTGCCTGCCGTGCGGCGGTTGCCCGGCGCATGAGCCTTCCGGCACTGAGGCCTCTGCGCTTCCTCGCCCAGATGACCACGCCGGTGACAGAGAGCATCGCGACGATGAGGCCCGAGGCCGAAATCAGAATGCGGCCGGGCAGGCCCAGGATCTGTCCGGAATGCAAAGGAAATTGAAGTTCCATGAAAGTGTCGCCCGCCGTTCCGGTGCCGGGTACCTGCACATGGATCACTTCGCGTGTGTGGTCGTCGAAGAATATCCATGACGGTCCAAGCCCGGCGCCATGCGCTTCGCCGAAGCCGACGCCGATGGCGGAGTAGGTCCTCGGATGCCAGACCATGGAGGCAGGCTCCGCGATGCCGTGCTGCGCGGCGACGGCGTTCGCCGCGGCAAGCGCATCTTCGAACGTCATGACGGGCGGCGTGTCGTACTCGATCTTCAGCCGTTCTTCGGCGAGGTCGCCGATATCGGATGAGAGTTCGGCGAAAAGCGAAACGACGGGACGGAAAACCTGTTGCGGCAGGTTGAGCGCGACACCGCTCATCGCAACGACGAAGAGTATGGGCCAGAGCCACAACCCGCCCGCGCGATGAAGATCGAGATTGCGGCGATGCGCGCCGGCCGGATGTTTGATCTTCCAGGCCGGCAGCCATCGCCGCCAGAAGGGACGGACCTGCGGCAGTGTGAGATAGAAGCCGACAAAGCAATCGATCATCCAGAGGATGGCAACGATGCCCATGATGAGCAGTCCGTAGGCGCCGGGAATATGCAAGCTGTAGTGGAGCTTGTAGAGAAAGGGAATGAAGTGGGGCAGGTCGAACCCGATCGCCCCCCATTCCCTTTTGCCGGCGATCTCGGCCGTTTCTGGATCGGCGAAAATCTGCGTGTAGCCGATCTCGTAGGGTTCGCCCGTTTCCGGATTCTCGCGCGGCTGCACGAAGGCGACGGCGTTGTGGTCCGGTTCCTCCTCGAATTCGAAGAAGGAGACATAGACCTTCGCATCTTGCCGCTCGATTCCGGCAATCAACTCCGTCGGCGAGAGCGCCGGACCGTCCGACCGCCGCTCGAAAAGCGACGGGTTCAACCATTCGTCGAGTTCATGGTTGAAGGAAATGATACTGCCGGTGAGACCGGCGACGACGAGAAATCCCGCCATCGCCAGACCCACATAGCGATGCATCAAAACGGCGATCCGGCGCATCTTCATGCCGTCACCAGCGATGTGTGAGGGTCAATGTGACGGCGCGCTCCTCGCCGAACCAGCACCAGTACTGCGCATAGCAACCGGCCACATGGCGTTTGTCGGCAAGGTTCGTGCCGTTCACGCGAATGGAATTGCCTGCGAGTTCAGGCGCGAACGCGGCGAGATCGTATTCCACCATCGCATCGAACAGCGTGTAGGGATCGGTCGTGCCGGTGTTGGCACTATCGACATAGGTTTCGCCGACATAGCGAATGCCGCCGCCAAGCGTCAGACCGTCGATCATCTGCGCGGGCAAGGCATACTCCGCCCAGAAGGATGCAGTCTCATCGGCAACCCAGACGGGTGTCTTGCCGACGAGGCCTCCATTGTCCCTGGTGTATTCGACGTCGAGCTTTGTGTAGAAGGCCGAAAGCGTCAGGCCCGCCGCCGGCTGCACATGCCCTTCGATTTCGAAACCGCGTGAGCGGACTTCACCGGCCTGGATGCTGAAGCCGGGATTTACCGGATCGGCTGTCGTGACGTTCTGCTTCGTGATTTCGAAGACGGCTGCCGTCACCATTATGCGTTCGTCCGCCGACTGGAACTTCACGCCCGCCTCGATCTGTTCGCCCGTCGTCGGGTCGAAGGGATTGCCGGAGAAATCGGAGCCGCTCTGCGGTTCGAAGGACTCCGCATAGGAAATGTAAGGCGCGATGCCGTTTTCGAAGGTGTAGAGAGCGCCGGCGCGCAAGCTCAGATTGTCCTGATCGAAGCCCGAATGAGTGCCGCTCAGCCGTTCGAAGTCGCGGCGCTTGTACCAGTCCTGGCGAGCGCCGAGCAGCACAGTCAGGCCGCCGATCTTCGCCTGTTCCTGCAGATAGACGCCGGTCTGCGAGTGATCGAGTTCGAAATCGTAGAAGGGCGGGATGGCGGGCACGCCCTGATTGTTATCGGGATTGAAAATGTCGAGGGTCGGCGCCGAGCCATAGCCGATCTCCGCATCCGAATTGAGATCCCAGCGATCAAGTCCGGCAAGCACCGTGTGCTTCACCGGGCCGGTGCCGAAGTGCGCCTGAAGCTGGTTGTCGATCGCATAGGAAGTGCTGTCTTCGTCCGAATAGATCGAAGCGCGATTGAGCGTGCGGTTGTCGGCCTGAAGCCCGGTCGAATAGACGCTCTTGTAGTTCAGTTTCGTTTCGAGATAGCGGAGGTTCTGGCGGAAGGTGAAGACCTCGTCCAACTCATGTTCGAAAAGATAACCGACGGTCCATTGCTTGCGGTTGAACTCTTCCCAGTTCACGTCGCCATCGTAGAAATCGGGTTCGAGCTGACCGTTCGGGTTTGCGAAGACCGATCCCGATGCCGGAACGGCGCCATAGGCACCGGACTTCGGGTCCTGCTGATAGTGCGCCTGGAAAGTCAGGCTGGTGCCGGAAGAAGGCCGCCAGGTGAGTGTCGGAACCACCAGCTCGCGCTCAACCTCCGTCGTCTTCGCCTGTCCGTCGCTCGTGCGCGCAAGGCCGACGAAGCGGTAGGAAAATTTGCCTTCGTCGTCCAGCGGGCCGGTCGCGTCGATCGTCCCTTCATAGAGATTGTTCGTTCCGACCGTGGCCGATATCTCGCCCGATGCTTCGTCCAGCGGCTTCTTGCTCACGAGGTTGATGAGGCCGCCGGGCGGCGAGGAGCCATAGAGGACGGAGGCCGGACCTTTGAGGATTTCGAGCCGCTCCACCATCTCCGGCGCGATCTGGGGGATCGCGTACCAGCCGTTATACTGAAGCTGCAGCCCGTCGAGATAGTTGCGATTGATCTGAAAGCCGCGCATCGTGAGCATGTCGTAGCGCGACACCACGGCGCCGCGGCTCTCGGTCGTCACGCCGGTCGAATACCGCATCGCCTGAGCGATCGAACGCGCGCCTCGCGCCGACATGTCGCCGGACGAAATCACTGAGATCGACTGCGGCGTTTCCATGATCGGCGTGTCGGTTTTGGTCGCCGTCGCGCTCCGCTTCGCATAGGGGCCTTCGACCGGACCATCCGCGTTTTCCCGTTCGCCCTCAACGACCAGAGGCGCGAGTTCCAGCGTTTCTTCTCCCTCTGCCTGCGCTGCCTCCTCGGCACGCACTGGAAGTACGGCCAGCGCCGCCGCCCCTATCAGCACCGCGGTCAGCGGTGCTCGCCGGAAATCGAAAACCATGTCGCCATCCCCATAGCAAATTACAAGAATGCGAATAACTCGCATTAACGGGTTGCTATAAAGATAATGAGTCGCAATTGCAACATGGCAATTTTACCCAAGGACAAGCGCTCCCGGAGCGATGTGTCCGGGAAGATTTTTCTGTCTTTACAGAAGGTTAGTGGCTTACGCCTTGTTGCCGGGCTTCAAGCCTTCGATCAGGTCGAGGGGCATCGGGAAGACGATGGTGTTCGATTTGTCGCCCGCGATGTCGTGAAGGGCGGCGAAATAGCGGAGCTGCATCGCTCGCGGATCGCCGCCGAGAATGCGTCCGGCCTCCACGAGCTTTTCGGCGGCCTGCTGCTCGCCTTCGGCATTGATGATCTTCGCGCGGCGGAAGCGTTCGGCCTCGGCCTGCTTGGCAATGGCGCGGACCATGCTCTCGTCGATGTCGACATGCTTGATCTCGACATTGGCGACCTTGATGCCCCATGCGTCCGTCTGCTCGTCGAGGATGGCCTGAATGTCCGCGTTGAGCTTGTCGCGTTCGGCCAGCATTTCGTCGAGTTCGTGTTTACCGAGGACGGAACGAAGCGTCGTCTGGGCCAGCTGGCTTGTCGCCTCCATGTAGTTCTCGACCTGCAGGATCGCACGTTCGGGATCGACGATGCGGAAATAGAGCACCGCGTTCACCTTCACCGACACGTTGTCGCGCGAGATCACATCCTGTGTCGGCACGTCCTCGACGAAGGTTCTGAGATCGACGCGCACCATCTGCTGGATTACGGGGATCAGGATGATGAAGCCGGGTCCGGCGATGCGCGTATAGCGGCCGAGCGTGAAGACGACGCCGCGTTCGTATTCGCGCAGAATACGAATCGCGGAGGCGAAGAAAGCGACGATGAGTACCGCCGCCAGAACGTAGAATGCGAGACCTCCCATGACGGGCCTTCCTTCCTTCTGAGTTCAATGCCGGCCGCCGCGCGGCTCAGCTCACGACGAGCGTCAGCCCGTCCATCTTCTCGATATGCACTGTCGATTGCGGTGCGAGTTCCGCAGGGCCGCGCGCGTGCCAGCGTTCGCCATGCACATGCACATAGCCCTCGCCATTTGCCCATTCGAGAACACGGGCCTCGGCCCCTTGCAGTTCCTCTGCGCCCGTCGCGACCGGCCGGCGCATCGCGCGCCACGTGTAACCGACGAGGAAAATCAGCAGAACGGCGCTCGCAAACGCCGTCATCCCGATGGTCCACCAGGAAAGCTGGAACTCGGGTGCGTCGCTATCGACGAGAATGGCGGCACCGAAAACAAACGCAATCAGGCCGCCGAATCCCGCAATGCCGAATGTCGGCGTAAAGGCTTCGACGCCCATCAGCACGAGACCGAAGACGATAAGTGCCGCGCCCGTGTAGTCGAGCGGCAACTGGTTCAGCGCGTAGAGGCCGAGCAACAGGCAGATTGCACCGAGGATGCCGGGCCCGAAACTGCCCGGGTTGGAGAGTTCGAAAATGATGCCATAGACGCCGATCATCATGAGCAAGAAGGCGACATTCGGATTGCTGATGAGCGCCAGAAGCTCGGTCATGACACCCGGTTCCAGATGTTCGATCCGCGCATCGGCCGTCGACAGCGTGACCGGCTTGCCGTTTGCGAGAACCTCACGTCCATCCATTGCCGCCAGGAGATCCTCAAGGCTGGCGGCAACGAGTTCGACCACGCCGAGCTCCTGCGCCTTCCGCGCGCCAACGCTTTCACCTTCGCGCACGGCAGCTTCGGCCCATTCCGCATTGCGGCTATGCGCTTCGGCGAGGCTGACGATCAGCGCGACGGCATCGTTCGTCGCCTTTTTCGAAAGCGCCTGTTCGTTTGAGGGGGTGCCGCCTTCGCCGCCTTTCTCTTCCTGTCCTGGCGGCTGCTGCGGCGTGCCGGGCATGCCGCCCATCGTCACCGGCGTGGCGGCGCCGATATTCGTTCCCGGTGCCATCGCGGCGATGCCCGTCGCATAGACGATGTAGGTGCCGGCGCTCGCGGCGTGGCCGCCACCCGGCCAGACATAGCCCGCCACAGGCACATCGGATGCCAGGATGTCGCTCACGATGTCGCGTGTCGATGTCACGAGGCCGCCCGGCGTGTCAATCCGGAGGACGAGGACGTCCGCGCGGCGCTCGTCGGCGGCCTTGATCGCCATCGCGATCTGGCGCGCGGTGGCGGGACCGATCGCGCCTTCGATTGTCGAGACGAGTGCAAGCGGTGGCGAGGCATCCTCCGCCGCAGGCGCGTTCGTCTGAGAAAGGCCGAACCCGGGCAGCATGGCCCCGACGATCGCCAGCGTCGCATAGAGCGCGGATCGCATCGCGCGGTTCATTTGGCGCCCTCCCTTTGGTCCGGTGCCTGTCTCGCGGTTGCACCCCCAGTCTGCCAAAGCTTGCCGGTCATGGCCATGTTTTCCGTATCGCGAAGGCATCACCCTTGTCCAAAGGGCCCGCCGCTCCATCTTCTTGCAGAACGGACAAACCGGCCCGATACGGAACAAATGGAGGCATCCGCCAATGTCAGAACATGTCTACAGGGTGATCGAGGTTGTCGGCTCCTCGCCGGAGAGCATTGAGGGCGCCATCGGCAATGCCATCGACAAGGCGAGCAAGACGCTCAGGGAGTTGCGTTGGTTCGAGGTAATGGAAACGCGCGGCCATGTCGAAAACGGCAAGGTCGGCCACTATCAGGTGAAGCTGAAGCTTGCCTTCACACTGGAGTGAGACAGAGCGGGCCGGCGGTATGCCATTTTGCTTCCGCAGGGTAAGGGCCGTGCCGCTCTGAGTCCTCCGGCCGATCTCGCCTGCCGAAGAGAGTTTCGCTACTCTCCCCGCAATGAAGTTCACAACGGAGAGCAGTCGGATGGAGCCCGTCAGAAAACTCAGCCGCTCGATCAGGGGAAAGGTCGCGCTCGTTACGGGCGCGGCGAGCGGCATGGGGCGCGCTACCGCGCATGTCTTCGCGGATGAAGGCGCGAAGGTTGCCGTGATCGATCTGAAGCAGGACCGCGTGGATGCGGTGGTGAAGGAGATCGAAGCCGCGGGCGGCGAGGCCGTCGGATGGGCGCTCGACGTCGCCGACGCGGAAGGCATTATCCGCGTGGTGAAGGAGGTGGGGGAGCGCTTCGGCGGGCTCGACATCCTTGTCAATAATGCGGGGCTTGCGGCCTTCCACGGGATCGGCGAACCCGGCTACGAAGAGACATGGGCGCTCGCGCTCGACGTGATGCTCACCGCGCATATGCGCTTCGTTCGCGCGGCGCTGCCCATGCTGAAAAAATCGGGCGAGGGACGGATCGTCAATGTGGCGTCGACGGAAGGTTTCGGCGCCACGCCCGGCAATTCGCCTTATGTGGCGGCGAAGCATGGCGTCATCGGCCTCACGCGGGCGCTTGCGGTCGAGCTTGGCCGCGAAGGCGTTACCGCGAATTGCATCTGCCCCGGCCCGATCCGCACCGGTATCACGGAAGGTATCCCGGACGAGCACAAGGAGATATTCGCCAAGCGCCGCGTGCCGCTCCGGCGCTATGGATTTCCGGAAGAGGTTGCGCATGTGACGTTGAGCGTTGTCCTTCCGGCCTCGTCCTATCTCAACGGCGTGGCGATCCCGGTCGATGGCGGCATGCTGGTCAAAAACGCCTGAGCCAGCGTGCCGCGCCGTCGCCTGCCGCGCGTCCCGTGGCGAGACAGGCGGAAATCAGATAGCCGCCGGTCGGTGCTTCCCAGTCGAGCATCTCGCCGGCGGCAAAGACGCCCGGACATTTCGTCAGCATGAAGCCCTCGTCGAGTTCGTTAAACGGGATGCCGCCCGCAGCGGAGATCGCTTCGGCGATGGGCCGCGGGCGCTCGAGCTTCAGAGGCAGTTGCTTGATCGCGCGTGCGAGGGACGAGGGGCTTTCGAATGCCGTCTTGTCCGCCGCCTCCCGCAGCAAGGCGGCTTTCACGCCGTCTATATGGGCCTTCTTCCTCAGATGGTTTGCGATGGAATTCTTGCCGCGCGTCGCGGCGAGCGCTGCTTCGAGGCGGGCAAGGTCCATGTCCGGCGCGAGATCGAGCGAGAGTGTCGCGTGCCCGTCGCGCTCCATGGCGTCGCGCAGCGCGGCGGAGAGCGCATAGACCGCGCTCCCCTCAATGCCGTTCTCCGTCACCACGAAGTCGCCCTTCACGCTTTCATTGCCGAAGGTGAGCACCGTGGATTTGACGGGCGCGCCCGCGAAGCGCTCCTTCATGTGCTCGCTCCAGGCGATGTCGAAGCCGCAATTCGAAGGGCGGAAGGGCGCGACCTCCACGCCGCGTGCGGAGAGAAACGGCGTCCAGCTTCCATCGGCGCCGAGGCGCGGCCAGCTTGCGCCGCCAAGCGCGAGCACGGTTGCGTCCGCCGCGAACGTCGCCTCGCCTTCGGGTGTCCCGAAGCGGAGCGCACCGTCCTCCGCCCAGCCCAGCCATTTATGCCGCGCATGGAAGATGACGCCGCTTTCGCCAAGCCGCCGGAGCCAGGCCCGCAGCAGGGGCGATGCCTTCATCGCGACGGGAAAGATACGGCCGGAGCTTCCCTGGAAGGTTTCGATACCGAGTTCGGCGGTCCATGCCCTGATGTCATGCGGCATGAAAGCTCTCAGCGCGGGCTCGAGTCGCTCTCGCGCCGCGCCGAAGCGGGTCAGGAAGGTTTCGAGTTCCTCGCCATGCGTGATGTTCAGCCCGCTCTTGCCGGCGAGAAGGAATTTCCGGCCAAGCGAGGGCATGGCATCGAAAAGATGTACCTCGGCGACAGGCGCAAGCCGCTCGGCCGCCATCAGGCCCGCCGGGCCGCCGCCGACAATCGCGGCAACGGGGCGCGGGGAGGATTTTCCGGAAGTGTCGTTCACGCGGGCAAGCTATCATCGTCCGCATTCGAATGCAGTCGGGGAATGAAGAGCGCGTGACCGAAATCTATGTCGATGCCGATGCCTGCCCGGTGAAGGAGGAGGTGGTGCGCGTCGCCGAGCGCCATGGCGTGCCCGTTCACATCGTCAGCAATAGCGGCATGCGGCCGACCGGCCATCCGCTTGTGCGGCAGGTTGTCGTCCCGGAAGGGCCCGACGCGGCGGATGACTGGATCGCCGAGCGGGCGGGCGTGGGCGATATCGTGGTGACGGGCGACATTCCGCTCGCCTCTCGGGCGCTCGAAAGGGGTGCCGCCGCGCTCGGGCATGACGGACGGCCCTTCACGAGGGACAGTATCGGGATGGCGCTTGCCATGCGCGAGCTGATGCGGGAATTGCGGGAGACCGGGCAGTCGAAGGGCGGCGGTCCCGCCTTTTCGAGGGAGGACCGCTCGCGCTTCCTGCGTGCGCTCGAAGACGCTCTGCGGGATGCGAAACGGCGCATCGTGCCTTAGGCGGGGCCGGCCGGCTCGAAAGTCATCGCTACGCCGTTCATGCAGTAGCGCTTTCCCGTCGGTGCCGGGCCGTCATCGAAGACATGGCCGAGATGCCCGCCGCAGCGGCGGCAATGAACTTCCGTGCGGGTCATGAAGAAGCTGCGGTCCTCCGACGTACCGACCGCGTTCTCGATCGGCTCATAGAAGCTCGGCCAGCCCGTCCCGCTTTCATATTTCGTTTCCGACGAGAAGAGGGCGAGGTCGCAGCCTGCGCAGTGGAATGTCCCTGCGCGCTTCTCCTTGTTGAGCGGGCTCGAGCCGGGCCGTTCGGTGCCCTGCTCCCGAAGTACATAATATTGCTCGGGCGTCAGCAGCTCTTTCCATTCGGCCTTCGTCTTCGTCACTTCGAAGGGGCTGTTTTCGGCTGCCTCCACGCTTGTGCCGCGCAACGCCGCACCGGCCGCCGCGAGCGCGCCCGCAATTGCGGTGCCGCCCAGAAATCTGCGTCGTGACATCATGCCATTCTCCTCAATGTCCACCCGCTTCGCTGCCCCAGACCTGTTCAAGCCGCGCATCGCGCCCGCAGCTCCAGCGGTAATAGGCGTAGCGGTTCGGGTTTTTCATATAGTAGTCCTGATGATATTTCTCGGCCGGAAAGAACGGACCCGCCTCCACGATTTCCGTCACGATGGGCTGCGAGAAGCGTCCCGGCTTCTCCAGGTCTTCCTTCGATTTCTCCGCCAGCCTCTTCTGCTCCGCGTCGAGATAGAAGATTGCCGAGCGGTATTGGGAACCGGCGTCGCAGAACTGCGCATCCTTGCGAAACGGGTCGATGTTGCGCCAGAAGATGTGCAGCAGTTCCTCGTAGCTGACCTTTGCGGGATCGTAGACGATCTTCACCGCTTCGGCGTGGCCCGTTCCGCCGCGCGAGACCTCTTCGTAGCCTGGGTTGACGACCGTTCCGCCCGTATAGCCGGAGGTGGTGCTGATCACGCCATCTGTCTTGTCGTATGGGGGCTCCATGCACCAGAAGCAGCCGCCGGCGAAGATCGCCACGGCTGTGGTCTGTTCCGGTGCCGCTTGCGCGGATGCGCCTCCTGCCAGCACGGTCAGGGCAAGCGCGAGTGAAAACAGGAACCGCACGGGGCCTTCGAGCTCCTTTGATGTGGATCAAGGTGCAGGTGTATGAACGTAATGTAGACTGACCTCTTCGTCCCCGCCTCTCACATCGGCTCACGTCTTTGCGAGCCGTTCGCGGTGTAATCCCACATGGACGGGAGGGACGTTCCAAGGCTAGCATGTCGCTGCTGATGGTTTTGCTTTGGGAGGGGCTGACGATGGGCGTTCCGGCAGGAAATACGGGAGTGACGGGTGCCGCTGGCGTGGAGCCCGTGGTGCGCCGCGTTCGTCCCGATCAGCCTTGGCGCTGGCTCGAAGCGGGCTTGGCGGACATGCGCGTCGTTCCCGCCATAAGCCTCACCTATGGCATTGCGTTTCTGCTGGCCTCGCTCTCGCTGGTGGCGGTGCTTCTCTTCGCCAATCTCAGCGCGCTGGTGCCGGTCATGGCGGCGGGCTTCCTTCTCGTCGGGCCGATGCTTGCCGTCGGTCTTTACGAGGCGAGCCGCCGTCTCGAAGCGGGCCTGCCGGTGCGCCTCGCCGATGTCGCTTTCGTCTCGAGCCGCAACATCTCGCAGCTTGCCTTTGTCGGCGCCATGCTTGCCGCGGCGATGCTCATCTGGCTTCAGGTTGCGGGCTGGCTCTTCGCGCTCTTTTTCGGATCGACCGGCATACCGCCCCTTTCCGAGTTTGCGCCGATGCTGCTGCTCACGCAGCGCGGGCTCGCCATGCTGGTCATCGGCTCGGTAGCCGGTGGCGCGATTGCCTTCGCCGTTTTCGCGATTTCCGCGATCTCCGTGCCGCTGCTCCTCGCCCGCGACATCGACGCCGTGACGGCGGTGACGACGAGCATTCGCGCGGTGCGGCTCAACTTCTGGCCGATGCTGCTCTGGGCCTGGATCGTCGCGCTTCTCACCGCCTTCGGGATCGCGACCTGGTTTCTGGGCCTTGCGGTGATCTTTCCGCTGCTCGGGCACGCAACCTGGCATGCGCAGCGCGCGCTGGTGGGAGACGACGCCTAGTCCTTGCGCCTTCCGTCGCCCGGTTCGTCATCGTCCGGCTTGTCATCGTCATAGAGGATGCGTTCGGCGGCGCCTTCGAGGTCGTCATATTGCCCGGCTCTGAGCGACCAGAGAAAGGCGGCGAGGCCGAGAAGGCCGAGCAGTAATGCCGCGGGCACGAGGAAAATCAGGATATTCATGAGGCTTTGCGCGAGAGCGCGCGCCGCTGCGCGAGGTTGAGCCGCAGCGAGTTCAGCGTCACCGTGACGGACGAACTCGACATGGCGATGGCGGCGACGAGCGGCGTGACGAAGCCCGCGACCGCGAGCGGCACGGCGACCGCGTTGTAGGCAAGCGCCAGGCCGAAATTCTCGAAGACGAGGCGGCGGGATTTTCGCGCGACATCCACGGCCTCGACGATGGGCGCGAGTTTCGCCCCCTGGAAGATGAAGTCGGCTGCCGTCTGGCTCACATCGGCGGCATCGGCCGGCGACAGCGAGACATGGGCGGCGCGGAGCGCGGGCGCATCGTTGAGGCCGTCGCCGATCATCGCGACCTTGCGGTCTTCCGAAGCCAGCTCTTCAAGCCGGGCGATCTTCGCGGCGGGCCGGGCGGCGGCGCGCCAGTTTGCAATGCCGAGTTCATCGGCGAGGCGTTTCACGGCCGGCTCGCGGTCGCCCGAGAGAAGTTCGATGGCAAAGCCGCGCGCCTTGAGGGCGGCGATCACACTCTTCGCGTCGGGGCGCGGCGTGTCCTCGAAACGGAAGCAGACCGGCTCGTCACTGCCCCGCCGCAACCAGAGTTCGGAGCCGCCATGCCCTTGCTCATGTGTGGCGCGGGCGCCCGCGTAATCGGCATTGCCGAGGCGGATCGTCTCGCCGCCGAGCCGCGCTTCGAGGCCCATGCCGGGTTCCTCGTGGATATCGTCGAGAAGCGGGTGCGGCAGCGACTGTCCGTGAGCGGTGAGGGCGAGCGCAAGCGGGTGGCGGCTTGCGGCTGCAATCGCCGCACCCAGCGCGAGGTCGGCGCGGGCGATCTCATCGCCATTGACGAGGCGCGGCTGTCCAAGCGTCAGCGTGCCTGTCTTGTCGAAGACGATGGTGTCTGCCTGCGCGAGCCTTTCGAGCCCGTCCGCCGCCTTGACGAGAACGCCCTGACGAAGGAGACGGCCGGTCGCCACGACCTGCACCACGGGCACGGCGAGCCCGAGCGCGCAGGGACAGGTGATGATGAGCACGGAAATCGCATAGGTGAGCGACGTCTCCCAGGGCGCGCCGAGCGTAAACCAGAGGATCAGCGTCGCCAGCGCCATGATGTGGACGGCGGGCGAATAGATGCGTGCGGCGCGGTCGGCGATGCGGACATAACGCGCGCGGCCCTGTTCGGCCGTTTCCATCAGACGCACGATTTCGGCGAGGAGCGAGTCGTCGTCGCGCTTCGTCACGCGAATGACGAGCGGTGCGCCGAGATTGAGCGTGCCCGCGAAGACGGAGGTGCCCGCCTTCACCTGCTCCGGCACGCTCTCGCCGGTGACGAGGCTCGTGTCGATCTCGCTCGTGCCCGTCAGGATTTCGCCGTCGGCGGGGATGCGCGCGCCTGCGACCACAAGCACTTTCATGCCGGGTTCGAGGTTCTCCACGGCGATGGATTTATGCGTGCCGTCGGGTGCGATGAGCGTTGCCGCCGTCGCGCGAAGCCCGAGCAGGTTCTCCGCCGCAGAGCAAGCCTTTGCGCGCGCCTGCACGTCGAGATAGCGGCCGATCAGGAGGAAAAAGAGCAGCGTTACGCTTGCATCGAAATAGACGTGGCGCGCGTTCACCATGGTCTGGACGAGGCTCATCGTCGTCGCAAGGATGACGGCAAGCGCGATCGGCACATCCATGTTCATGCTCTTCGCCCGGAGCGCCTTCAGCGCCGAGCGGAAGAAGGGCTGGCCCGCATAAGCGATCGCGGGAAGGGCGATCAGCGCAGAGACCCAGTGAAAGAAGCTTCTCGTCGTCTCGTCCATGTCGGATACGAGGCCGGACCAGACGGAGACCGAGACGAGCATGACGTTTGCGGCGGCGAAACCCGCGACCCCGAGCGCTTTCAGGAGCGAGCGGCTTTCGCGGTCGTCGAGCGTGCCGATGAGTTTCGGATCGAAGGGCACGGCGGCGAAGCCGGTATCGGCAAGCGCACGGATGACCGCGCTTGCCTCGAGGCGCGCGGGGTCCCAGCGCACCGCGACGCGTTTTGTCGAGAGGTTGGCGCGTGCATATTCGACGCCGCTCAGGCCTTTAAGCGCGCCTTCCACCTTGCGCAGGCAGCCCGCGCAATGCATGCCGGCGACCACGAGGTCGAGGCGTGCAAGACCTTCTTCGGTCCTGCGCACGAAAAGGTCCGGGTCGATGCCCGGCCTCTCCTGCGCTGTCGCGGCTTCGCTCATCGGTTTCCTCAGTCGCGTATGACGACGCGCTTTTCCTCGACGAAGGTTTCGCCCTTCGTGCCGCTGGCCGCGATACGCACGAGCCAGTTGCCTGCATGCTTGAGATCGAAGCCGCCTTCGTAGCGGCCCGGTGCCGTTTCGACGAGCTTCATGCGGACGTCCTCGCCGGACACGACGGGACGCCAGAATGTGCCGAGTACGGTGAGCCCGGAAACGGGTGCGCCGCGTGCGTCGGTGAAAACCACGTTGAGCGTCGTGCCGTCCTCCGCGCCGGGGAGGGGGGCGGCTGCAATCGCCGCCGTCCAGCCGAGCCTGCGCTGTGCCTCCATGCGTTCGAGCACGTCGTTGTAGGCGCGGCCTTTCTGATAGGCGCCCTCAATTTCCACACCGTCGAAGGTCGACAGCGCGCCATAGACCATGAGGCCGTTCGCGCCGAAGACGACGGCAAAGAAGAGGACGAAGCCTGCCAGCACATGCCGGCCGGTGACCTTGCCGAAGCGCTCCGAGGGGCGGTAGTCGCTGTTTTCGATGCTCATTTTCCAGGTCCCCGGAAAGTTGTCGCTCTTGTTGCGATCTTGCCGCTCTCGGTGTCGGTAACCACGAAGTCGAAATCCGCTTCGCCGCCCTTGATCGCGGCTGCGCGCCCGGCTGGCAGGCTCACGAAGAAGCGGGCGTTCTCCAGCTTGTCGGCTTCGACGATGACGGTCGCCGTGTCCTCGCCCGCGAGAGCCGGCCGCGTCAGGATAGCGCCTTCGAGGCCGGCAATCGAGATGCGGAAAATGCGCTCGGAATGCTCCTTGTTGACGATCTTGACCTGATAGCCGTTGCGGATCGAGCCGTCGGACAGCCGCACGAAGAGCGGGTTGCGGTCGGCAAGCACGCTGACGTCGAGCGTCGTGCGATTGCTCAGCGCAACGAGCATGATCGCGGCGACGAGCGCCAGCACCACGGAATAGAGAATGGTGCGAGGCCGCAGAATGTTGAGGCGCGGCGTCTCGCCCGCGCGGCGGCGTTCCTGGTTGCGGAACGTATCATAGGCGATGAGGCCGCGGGGGCGCTCCACCCGGTCCATGATCTCGTCGCAGGCGTCGATGCAGAGGGCGCACTGAATGCATTCGAGCTGCATGCCGTCGCGGATGTCGATGCCCATGGGGCAGGCGGCGACGCATTGTCCGCAGTCGATGCAATCGCCGCGTCCTTCCCAGCTCGAACCCTTCTTGTGCGGTCCGCGCGTCTCGCCGCGATCTTCCTTGTAGCTGACGAGGAGCGATTCCTCGTCGAACATCGCGCCCTGAATGCGCGGCCATGGGCACATATAGATGCAGACCTGCTCGCGTGCGAGGCCGCCGAGGAGGTAGGTGGTCAAGGCAAAGAGGCCGACGAAAAGATAGGCGGCGGACGGCGCGTCTAAGGTCAGGAACTGGACCGCCAGCGTCGGGGCGTCGGCGAAATAGAAGACCCAGGCGCCGCCCGTCGCCAGTGCGATCAGCGCCCAGGTCAGATGCTTTGCCGTCTTGCGCGCCAGCTTGCTCGCCCCCCAGGGCGATTTGTCGAGGCGAATGCGCTTTGCGCGGTCGCCTTCGAAGAAGCGTTCGACATGGATGAAGAGGTCGGTCCAGACCGTCTGCGGGCAGGCATAGCCGCACCAGACGCGCCCCGCGACGCTCGTCACGAGGAAGAGGCCGAGGGCC
>Ga0180009_10002132_pt1 | contig 23449 bp, 28 predicted proteins | sample OS_PC_MetaG_FD_123537 | JGI IMG/M metagenome (GOLD analysis project Ga0180009, IMG submission 123537) | Groundwater microbial communities from the Aspo Hard Rock Laboratory (HRL) deep subsurface site, Sweden - OS_PC_MetaG | ecosystem: Environmental > Aquatic > Deep subsurface > Groundwater...
CACCATGGCGCAAAAAGCTTCTGAAGTCGCCACCCTGCAAACCGCTTCGGTCAACCTGTCCGCTTCCTACAGCCGCATCATGGATACCGACTACGCCGCCGAAACCGCAGCCCAGGCCAAAAATAACATCCTGCAACAGGCAGGCACCGCGGTTCTGGCGCAGGCCAACCAGACTCCGCAAACCGTGCTGACCCTGCTGCGTTAATCGTTAAATTGAAATGCCCTCCCTGGCCGGCGTATCCGGTCGGGGATTCAGCAAAAAGGATATCGCCATGATTATCCAGAACACCCCCCCCATAAATCAGGCTGTGCAGCTTGAGGGCCGCGCCATTGGCGCTGCGCCAGTCAAGGCTGTCGCCGCCCCGGCGGTCCAACCCTCACCCGAACAGCCTTCCCCCGAAGCGTTGACAAGTGCAGTGGCGGCCATCAATCAGGCCATGCAACAGTCGAATCAGAGCCTGCAGTTCAGCGTGGACACCAACACCAATCGAACTGTGGTGAAAATGGTCGACACCAGCACGGGCGAATTGATTCGCCAGTTTCCATCCGAGTCCGTGCTGGCCATTTCGCGCGGAATCGAAGAGTTTCAGCAGGGTTTGCTGCTGACTCAGAAGGCCTAAGCCGGGAGGCATATCATGGCAATCACGGCTTCAAGCACAACCGCACTCGATGTCCCTTCGCTCGTCTCCCAGCTGATGGCGGTCGAGCGCCAGCCTATCGATAAGCTCACCGCCAAGATTGCCAGCTACGAGACCAAGATTTCGTCCTTCGGCACCCTCAGCAGCCTGGTATCCGGCTTTCAAACCGCATCGGCCGGCCTCAACACCAGTCTGCAAAAACTCACCGCCACGCCCTCCGATGCCGGGGTGCTGTCCGCCACGGCCAGCAGCACTGCGGTACCCGGGTCCTATGCACTGAACGTGAGCCAGCTGGCGCAGTCGCAAAACCTGGTTGCAGCCGGCCAGGCCAGCAGCACCACCGCCATTGGCGACGGCTCGGCCACCACGGTGACGTTCGACCTCGGCGCCATCAGTGGTGGCACGCTGACCAACGGGATTTACAGCGGCGCGGCGTTTACGTCCAACGGCAGCGGCACGGTCAGCCTCACGATCGACGGCAGCAACAACACGCTGGAAGGCATTCGGGACGCCATCAATGCCGCAGCCCCGGGCGTGACAGCAACCATCGTCAACGACGGCAGCGGCACCCCCTACCGCCTCGCGTTGTCGTCGAGCAATTCTGGCGTCAGCAACAGCTTCAAAATCACCACCAGCGGCGGCGATGGCTCCATCAACAGCTTGCTGGGCTACGATCCTGCCGGCACGCAAAACCTGACCCAGACCCTGGCTGCGCAGAATGCCAACCTCACGGTAAACGGCATCGCGATTACCAGCGCGTCCAACACCGTCAGCGAGGCCATCCAGGGCGTCACGCTCACGCTCAAGAACACCACCAGCACGCCTGCCAGCCTGACTATTGAGCGCGACACCTCGTCGATCAAAACGGCAGCAAGCAGTTTTGTCGATGCCTATAACGCGCTGGCCAGCCAGATCAAGTCGCGCTCCGCCTATGGCAGCACCACCTCGGCCGGCGGCTCGCTGGCAGGCGACGGCACCTTGCGCCTGATGCAGGACCAGTTGCGCGGCATTTTCATGACGCCCGCAACCGGCGGCACGCTGACCACGCTGTCCCAGGTCGGCATTACCTTCCAGCGAGACGGTTCGCTGAAACTGGATGGCAACAAGCTCGACAATGCGGTTTCGACCAACTTCAGCGAGGTAAACAATTTGTTCACCTCCTCAACGGGCTACACCGCGCGGCTGGAAGCCTGGGCCAAGTCGGCGCAGGAACCCGGCGGCATGATCGATTTGCGTACCCAAAGCCTCAGCAAATACGTCAAGGACCAGAATGAAGCGGTCGACAGGCTGGAAAACCGGATGACGGCCCTGCAAAAGAAATACACCATGGAATACACCAATCTGAATCTCCTGCTGAGCCGGATGAACAGCACGAGCACCTATCTGACGCAGCAGTTGGGCGGCGGCCAAGACAATTAAACCAGGAGGAAGACATGTACGCGAATTCCCGAAATGCTGTTCATGCCTATGCCAGCGTTGGCCTGGAAACCGGCGTGGTCGCAGCCAACCCGCATCAGCTCATCATCATGCTGTACGAAGGCGCCGAACTGTCGGTACGCATGGCGATCAAGCATCTGAACGACGGCGACATCACCAGGAAGTCGGCTGCCATCGCCAAAGCCAGCAACATCATTCAGGAAGGCCTGTGTGCGGCACTCGATCCGCACCAAGGTGGTGAAATCGCTGCCCAGCTCCATGCGCTTTACGACTACATGATCAAGCGGCTGATGCTTGCGCATATGAATAACCAGAGTGCACCACTGGAAGAAGTGCTTGGCCTGCTCCGCGAACTGCACGCAGCCTGGAAACAGATTGCCACCTCTGGCCGTACCGCATCGGCGGCCACCCCTCAATATCTCGCAGCCTGACCCGGAGACAACCCCATGACCAGCAACGAAATGCTCACCACCTACAACGCCCTCTCCGATCTGACCGGCAGCATGCTGAGCGCCGCTGAACAAGGCGAATGGGATCACCTGGCTACACTTGAACAACACTGCCAGGGCCACGTCGGCACCCTGATGCACACTGCGCCGGTTGCGCTGAGCGAAAAAGAACAACGCGCCAAAGTGGCGATCATCCGCGCCATCCTGCAAAACGATGCCAAGATTCGCGCACTTGCCGAGCCGCGCCTGCACGAGCTGCAGCAGCGATTGAGCATGGCACGCGTCGGCCAGCGCAGCATCGCGGCTTATGGTGCGCATCGGGCGTAAAGCCTGCTTTCTGCTTTCATGCTGCCGTCCCATGTCCTGACTCAAGTTCTGGCCGTCCAGCCGGTACTGGACGCGGTCGAGCGTGACAAGGCAGCCCCGCGCGCAGCATTCGAGCACCTGCTCATCGGGCAGGCCGTCACAGGCACGGTGAAAGGTCAATCCAAGGGGCTCACGCTGGTTTCGATCGAGGGACAAACCGTGGCGATGCGCCTGCCGCATCCGGTTGCGACCGGCGACACCCTGAAACTCGCCTTTGCCGGACACATGCCGCAGCCGGTGTTTTTGCTCGACACACCGGAAACCGCACAAACCCACGCCCCCCAGCTCAGCCAGACCGCCCGCATGCTGAGCGAGATCATGCAGCGCGCTCCCGAGCGCGCGCTTCCCACCCTGGCTCCCCTTACCCCGTTGCTTGATCGAGCCTCCGTCGCCCCGGCAGAACTGGCGCTGGCCTTGCGCACTGCGCTGGTTCGCAGCGGCCTGTTTTATGAGTCGCACCTGGCGAACTGGGCCGTCGGACTCGACAATCTGGATGGCCTAATGCAGGAGCCGCAAAACCGCTTGGCCGTTAATAAAGCGGACGCTGCGCCTGCGCTGGCGAGCCTGCTGGCTGCGACAGCCCAGCCCGATGCGCGCAGCGCCGGGGAGCTCGCCGACGCCAAAGTGGCCAATCCGATGCTGACCCTGCTGACGCAACAGTTGCAGGTGCTGGAATCCCCCCAATTCGTCTGGCGTGGCGAGTTATGGCCGGGGCAGATGCTGGAATGGCAGGTGAACCAGGAAACCGACACGCCGCATGAGCAGGCCACCCCCACCGCCAGCGATGCGGAAATGGCCTGGGAATCCCGACTCAAGCTCACTTTGCCCAATCTCGGCACAGTGAACATAGACATCAAGCTTGATGCGCAGCAGGCATTCAGCATCCGGCTGGCGCCCGAGCAGACAGACGCCCGCGCACTGCTGCAGCAGAACCAGAGCCGCCTGATCGAGCGGTTCACCACGGCCGGTTGCACCCTGCACAGCGTCACTGTACAAAACGATGGCGACGCCTGATCCCAAACGCGCTGCCGCCGCGATCGCCTACCGTGACGGCGATGGCGCGCCGCGCATCGTCGCTAAAGGACGCGGCATTCTGGCCGATACCATCATCGACAAAGCCCGCGCATCCGGGGTCTATGTGCATGAGTCACGCGAGTTGCTGGCCTTGCTGATGCAGATCGACCTCGACAGCCACATCCCTCCCCAGCTCTATATCGCTGTGGCCGAATTGCTGGCCTGGCTTTATCAACTGGAACAACTCGACAAACCGCTTCAGCTTCCGCCTAATCCGCCCGTTTAATCAGAATGTCTTCATCCGCAGCCTTCCCTCTAAGCGACGAACAGCTTGCCAGCTGCACGGTTCATTCACGCACCGAAATTCTCCATCTCATGCGTTTGATCCAGCAGCGCAGACTGCTGGTCAATCTCGACATGCCGGGCACACGGCAAATCGTTGTCACCTCGGTGATTGCGGTCAATGAATCAAATAACACGGTGATTCTGGACAGCGCCCGGGGCGATGCCCTCAACCAGGAACTCATGGCGGGTAAAACATCAGAATTCATCACCCATCTTGATGGCGTCTCCATCGCGTTTTCGACCGGTGCGGTCCACCTGATCGAATACGAGAAACTGCCTGCATTGCGCATTGCACTGCCCAAATCCCTGATTCGCTTACAGCGCCGGGAGCATTTTCGGGTCGCGCTGCCGATTGCCAATCCAGTCAAATGCATCGTGCCGTCGAGGTCTGAAGAGGATCGCGAGCCCATCACAGCGCATATAGTGGATATTGGTTGCGGCGGCATCGCCATCGTCGAGCGCGGCGGCCGCCTCGGCTCTGAAACCGGCCAGATTCTGACCAACTGCCGCTTGCTGCTGCCCGATACCGGGCCGATTACTACTTCGCTGGAAGTGCGTAATTCGGCTCAGATCCGTTTGCAAAACGGTGCATTCCAGACCCGACTCGGCTGTAAATTCATCGACTTGCCCATTGCCATGGCAAACCATCTGCAACGCTTTGTCATGAATATCGAGCGTACACGACGAGACAGTCTGTAACCTCCTCCGCTCCACCTGCATCAAAAATTCAAGGAAGCCCAAAATGCAAACGATCCAGCAGGAAATTGACGAAAGAACCAACCTGACCAGTTCCAACAAACTGGAGCTTTTGCTGTTCCGTCTGGGCAACGATCCCCAGCTCAATCGCACCGAGCTGTTCGGCATCAACGTGTTCAAGGTGCGCGAAATCATCCCGATGCCGACGATCACCGCGGTCGCCGGCTCACAACCCCACATGATGGGCGTGGTGGATTTGCGCGGGCAGATTTTGCCGGTCATCGACCTGGCTGGCGTGGCGGGATGCACGCCCAGCACGGGCCTGAATATCCTGCTCATTACCGAATATGCCCGCAGCACCCAGGCCTTCGCCGTCGAGTCGGTGGACGACATCGTGCGGCTGGACTGGAAACAGGTGTTGTCGGCCGAGGGCAATGCGGCCGGCGGCATGGTGACCAGCATCGCGCGTCTCGATGGCGACAAAAGCGATCGCCTGGCGCAGGTGCTCGACGTGGAAACCATCCTGCGCCAGGTGATGCCGTCGAACGAACTGGAAATCGATCCCGAACGCATCGGCCCCAAGGTCGAGATCAAGCCCGGCTCGGTGATTCTGGCAGCAGACGATTCGCTGGTCGCACGCACCATGATCGAGGAAGGCCTGACCGCCATGGGCTTGCCCTACATCATGTGCAAAACCGGCAAGGAAGCATGGGACCAGCTGCAGGCCCTCTCCAGCAAGGCACAAGATGACGGCCATGCGATAGGCGACAAGGTCGCACTGGTGTTGACCGACCTGGAAATGCCCGAAATGGACGGCTTCACGCTCACCCGCAACATCAAGCAGGATCCGCGTTTCAGCTCGATTCCCGTGGTGATTCACTCCTCGCTCACCGGCGCGGCCAACGAGGCGCATGTCAAAAAAGTGGGGGCGGACGGTTATGTCGCCAAGTTTGTTGCAGAAGACCTGGCGCAAGCCTTGCGCCATGCGCTCAGAAGTAACGATTAGGTGCCTGTGGTCAGCGTCGGTGAGTGGCCGATGACTGACCAAAGCCCCCAGCAAAACGGCAGCCAGGGGCTGCCGTTTTGCTGGGGGGAATGAAGGATCAAACGCCCATGTTCATGATTTCCTGGTAGGCAGCCACCAGTTTGTTTCGCACCTGCACGGTTTGCTGCATCGCAATGGTCGATTTCTGCATGGCGATCATGGTGTCGGACAGACTGACCGAATTGTCGCCCAGGGCAAACCGCTCGCTCATGTTTTGCGCCTGCATCTGCGTCTGGTTGACCTGATCCAGTGAGGATTTGAGCGCCGACTGGAAATCAACCGCACCGGTCGGCTGCTGGGTTTGCTGGGGTTTTTCAATTGCAGGGTTCGCGCGTGCAGCGGTGGCTTTAAGCTGCGCCACCATTGCTTCTATCCTGCCGGTATCGATCATGCCTATGCTCATAGCGCCTCCCTGCTTGCATCAACCAACCGCTTGATGACGGTTTTCCACGCACTCACCTTAACAGTCTGCGCGCAATGCATAAGCTCGATAAGGCCGTAAAACGGCGTGCTATTCCGCCGATTGGAACCCCACGAACTGTCGATAATTCGATCTCATAGCGACACCCTCATGAGAAAGCACGACGTGGACACAGCACACAACACACAAGCGCATTCCGACCTCAACCTGGAGGACGCACGGTAATGGCAGAGGCTGGCGGAATGGCGGCTCCAACCAACATCATGGATTTTGCTCGCGCACCCAACGGGCAAAAGGTGCTGTTGATGATAGGCGTGGCTGCGGTCGTGGCGGTCATGGTCGCAGTGTGGATGTGGGGACAGCAACCTGAGTACCGCGTGCTGTTTTCAAACTTCAGCGACCGCGATGGCGGTGCCATCGTCGCCGAACTGGAGAAAATGAACGTCCCCTACAAATATTCAGAAGGCGGCGGCGCGGTGCTGGTACCGGCAGATCGCGTTCACGACGCACGCCTGAAACTGGCCGCCCAAGGCCTGCCCAAGGGCGGCAATGTCGGTTTCGAGCTGCTGGAAAACCAGAAACTCGGCTCCTCGCAGTTTGTCGAGCGCGTCAATTTCCAGCGCGCCATGGAAGGCGAGCTGGCACGCTCGATCGAATCCGTCTCCGCTGTGCAGTCCGCACGCGTCCATCTGGCCATGCCCAAGGACTCGGTGTTTGTATCGGAGCAGAAAATGCCGACTGCGTCGGTGCTGCTCAACCTGTATCCCGGCCGCGCGCTCGATGCACAACAGGTCAGCGCCATCGTCCATCTGGTCGCCAGCAGCGTGCCCGAACTGCCGCTCAAGAACGTGACCATCGTCGACCAGAACGGCAACCTGCTGTCCGACACCAGCAAGGGCCCCAGTACCACCGGCATGGACCCCGGCCAGATCAAGTATGTGCAGGAATTGCAGCAGAACGTGGTCAAACGCATCGTATCGATCATCAGCCCGATCGTGGGTGCGGAAAATGTGCGCGCCGAAGCGACGGCCGATGTCGATTTTTCGCGCAGCGAGCAGGCGGTGGAATCCTTCAAGCCGAACCAGACCCCTGACGCGATGGCGATTCGCAGCCAGCAGACCAGCGAATCCCTGAATAGCTCGGGCATGGCTGGCGGGGTGCCGGGCGCGTTGACCAATCAACCCACCGCCCCTGCCACGGCGCCCATCACAGCGCCGGCAAAAGATCCCAAGGCGCCGCCAGCGCCACCTGCAGCCGTGCCGACCAGCACGCAAAAGGATGCCACCACCAACTACGAAGTCGACAAGACCATCCAGTACGTGCAGCAGGGTGTGGGTGGCCTGAAGCGCCTGTCTGTCGCGGTCGTGGTCAATTTCAAGAAAACCACCGGCAAAGATGGCAAAGTAAAAATGGTGCCGCTCACAGCGGATGAAACGACCCAGATCACCAACCTGGTCAAGGAAGCCATGGGCTTCAACCAGACGCGGGGCGACAGCCTCAACGTGGTCAACAGCGCGTTTGCCAGCCCGGAACAGGAAATCCTGCCCGAGACCCCTATCTGGAAAGAGCCCGGCACGATTCAGACCGCCAAGGACGCAGGCAAATATATCCTGATGGGTATCGCGCTGCTGCTGCTGTATCTGCGCGTGCTCAAACCCATGCTGAAGAAAATCAGCGAGCCCGCCGCACCTGCGCCGGCAATGGACATGCCGATCCATTCGTCACCGCAAATGGAAGCCGGGATGGGTGAAGGGTCCAAGGGCGGCCGGGGCTATCAGGATGGCCTCGCCCGGGCGCAAAAACTGGCCAGCGAAGACCCGCGCGTCGTCGCCAACATCGTCAAAACCTGGGTAGGCAGCAATGAGTGAACATCAAGGCATCACCAAGGGCGCCATTCTGATGCTCGCACTGGGTGAAGAAGGCGCATCCGAAGTCATGAAATACCTCAGCCCGCGTGAGGTTCAAAAACTCAGCGAAGCCATGACCACGATGAAAGCCATCTCGCACGAAGAAGTGGTGGTTGTGCTGAATGATTTCAACACCTTTGCCGACAACAACTCCTCGCTGGGTGTGGACTCAGACGACTATATCCGCAGCGTGTTGACCAAGGCACTGGGTGACGACAAGGCTTCATCATTGCTGAACCGGATACTCGGCGGCAGCGGCGATGCCAGCGGCATTGAAAGCCTGAAGTGGATGGATGCCGAATCGGTCGCCGATCTGATCCATAACGAACATCCGCAAACCATTGCGACCATTCTGGTTCACCTCGAACGCGATCAGGCCTGCGAAGTGCTGAGCCATTTCACCGAGCGCCTGCGCAACGACGCCTTGCTGCGCATCGCCACGCTGAGCGGGGTGCAGCCCACTGCCCTGCGCGAACTGAACGATGTACTGACCAAGCTGCTGTCCGGCAGCGAAGTGCAGAAAAAACAACCGATGGGCGGCACCCGCGCCGCCGCCGACATTCTCAACTTCATGGGCGGCGACAACGAAGCCTCTGCCATGGAGCACCTGAAAAGCTACGACCCCGAGATGGCGCAGAAGATCATGGACGAAATGTTTGTGTTCGAGAATGTGCTGGAAATTGATGACCGGGGCATCCAGCTGCTGCTGCGCGAAGTGCAATCCGATTCGCTGATCATCGCCTTGAAGGGTGCGTCGGAAGAGATGCGCGAGAAAATATTCAAGAACATGTCGCAACGCGCCGCTGAAATGATGCGCGAAGACCTCGAGTCCAAAGGCCCGGTTCGCTTGTCCGAAGTGGAAGCGCAGCAGAAGGAAATTCTGATGGTCGTGCGCCGTCTGGCCGATGAAGGCCAGATCAACCTCGGCGGCAAAGGAGAAGAAGCGTATGTCTAGTTGCGTCATTCGCAAGGAAGACCAGCCAGCCTGCCTGCCCTGGGAGATGGCCAGCTTCGAGTCGTCGCCGCACGGACTGAAGCAATCCGAATCTGCTGCGCTCAGGTTGCCCACGATCGACGACATCAGCGCCATCCAGGAGCAGGCGCGGCAGGAAGGCTATGCCTCGGGCCACAGCGAAGGCCATGCCGCCGGGATGGCCACGGGGCTGGCCGAAGGACGCGAGCTGGCGGCAGTCGAAGCCGCCCGGCTCTCCTGCCTGGCCGAAAGCTTTACCGCCGAACTCGACCGCGCCGACGAAACCATTTCACAGCAGGTGCTGGATCTGACCCTTGACCTGGCCCGCGCAGTGGTGAAATCCGCACTTGCCGTCCGCCCCGAACTCATTCTCCCCATCGTCAGGGAAGCGGTGCGCTATCTGCCTTCATTGCAACAACCTGCCCTGCTCTACCTGAATCCGGGCGATGTCGAACTGGTGCAAACCCGGATGGGCAATGAACTGACGAAAATGGGCTGGCAACTTACCGAAGATCCCGATCTGGAACCCGGCAGCTGCCGCGCCGAAACCCCCGACACACAAATCGATTCCTCTTTGTCCACCCGCTGGCATCGCCTCACCGCCGCGCTGGGCAAAGACTCGAACTGGCTGGCCGACTGATGAACACCCACGCCCACGGCGACCGCTGGATCAGCTTTCTGAATGATTGCAGCGAGCTGCTGGCGATTGCCGACCCGATGCTGGTATCGGGGCGGGTGACGCGCGTGGCAGGCCTGGTGATGGAGGCGGTCGGCCTCAAACTACCGGTGGGCAGCGCCTGCACCGTCGCGCTGGCCAATGGCGCGCACCTGGAAGCCGAAGTCGTGGGCTTCTCCGGTGATCACCTGTTCCTGATGCCGCAAAGCGATGTCGAAGGCATCATGCTCGGCGCACGTGTATTCCCGGTTGAAGTCATCCCCACCCTGCCCAGCCTGGGACAGGTCAAACACCCGCGGCGGCGGCCGAGCGACCGCACCCGTCACCTGCCGGTGGGCGCAGCCTTGCTGGGCCGCGTACTCGACAGCAGCGGCCGCCCGCTCGACGGCCTCGGCCCCCTCCACACCGAAGCAACCTCGCCGCTCAACAACCGCGCGGCCAACCCGCTGGCGCGCGCCCCGATCACCGACATCCTCGATGTTGGCGTTCGCGCCATCAACAGCATGCTCACGGTCGGTCGCGGCCAGCGCATGGGGCTGTTCGCCGGCTCCGGCGTCGGCAAAAGCGTGCTGCTTGGCATGATGGCGCGCTACACCAGCGCAGATGTCATCGTCGTCGGCCTGATTGGCGAACGCGGCCGCGAGGTCAAGGAATTCATCGAGCAGATTCTCGGCGAAGAAGGCCTGGCCCGCTCGGTCGTGGTGGCGGCGCCGGCCGACACCCCGCCGCTGGTGCGCCTGCAGGGCGCCGCCTACGCCACCTCGATCGCCGAATATTTCCGCGACCAGGGCCAAAACGTCCTGCTCATCATGGACTCGCTGACCCGCTATGCTATGGCCCAGCGCGAGATCGCGCTGGCCATCGGCGAGCCGCCCGCCACCAAGGGTTATCCGCCATCGGTATTCGCCAAACTGCCTGCGCTGGTCGAGCGTGCGGGAAACGGCAAGCCCGGTGGCGGCTCGATCACGGCCTTTTATACCGTGCTCACCGAAGGCGACGACCAGCAGGACCCGATCGCCGATGCCGCGCGCGCCATTCTCGACGGCCACATCGTGCTCGATCGCTCGCTGGCCGAAAGCGGCCACTACCCCGCGATCAATATCGAGCAGTCCATCTCGCGTGTCATGCCCAGCATCACCACAATGGCGCAACAACAGCTGGCACGCCGGCTGAAGAAGCTCTATTCGCGTTACGAACGCAGCCGCGATCTGATCAACGTGGGCGCATACGTGGCGGGCACCGATCCGTTGCTGGACGAAGCCATCAAATTGCAATCCGGAATCGAGACCTTTCTGCAGCAGAACATCGACGAGCACTCGAACGTCCAGCAAAGCCTGGACGACCTTTCCGCTTTGCTGCAATGACTTCCCATCCCAACAAGGAAAACTGAATGGCAACCCGCTCCGCACTCAACACCCTGATCGATCTCGCCAACAAGGATGCCGATGAAGCCGCCAAGCGCCTGGGGGAAGTGGTGCGCAGCTGCGAAGAGGCGAGCCAAAAACTCGACCTGTTGCAGCAGTATCGGGACGACTATGCACAGCGTTGCCAAACCAGCCTGTCCAACGGCATCAGCACCACCCACTTCAACAATTACCGGGTGTTCATGCAAAAGCTCGACCATGCCATCGTCGGCCAGCAAACGGTCGTCAGCCATGCCCGGCAGCGCGCCGAGCAGGCACGCGAGATCTGGCAGACGTGCGAACAAAAGAAAATGTCCTTTGTCACCCTGTCGGATCGGGCAAACAAGGAAAACGCGCGCCGCGAAGTGTGGCTCGACCAGAAACAAAATGACGAACATGCTGCCCGCTGCGTCTCGCACAAGCGGGATCAAAGCTAATTCCATCCGAACCGAGGCCAACCATGACCCCTTCCGCCAACCTGAATCCGATGGCCGCCCTGCAGGCGCAGCCGACTGGCAAAAAACAGCCTGGCCAGGCCACCGAAAACGGCTCGTTCAGCCAGGCATTGTCGAACGAAATCGCACAGAAGAAATCGAACGAAGCCAAGCAGAACGAATCCAGAAGCGAGGCCCGGAAAGCCGCCGAACCGCGTTCAGAGCCCGCTCCGCCCGACTCGGCTGCTGCCCAGAATACCGCGCCCACGGAAACGGATACCCGCGATCCGCTGAAAACCGCAGCGACAGAAAACAGCGCACCGCAGCCAGATGGCCAGCCGGCTGCAGCAGCCACTCCGTTGCTGCCCGACGCCATGCTGGCCATGGCGGCCGCACCGGCATTGCTGACGCCGCCCTCCGCACCCGCCGGCAACACAACGGAAACCGAACCCGCGCTGTTGGCGCACGCACCGGTTTTGCCGGCGTCCCTGTCTGCGCCCGCACCCGCGACGCTGGCTGACCCGTTAGCCGATGCAGCCGCCAATGCAGATGCACAACCGACTGCCCGGCAGTCCGCCAAAACGGATTTCCAGGCCGCCATGACCCCCACCTCGGCGCAAGCCACGGCCACGGCCGCAGCGGCAGCCCTGCCGGAGCGAATTGCAGCCGCGCTGTCGCCCGATGCGCTCAAGCCGGATGAAGCCCGAGCCGACAGCGTCGGCAATCCCCTCATGTCGGCGGCCCAGCTCGTGACGCTCAGCACGGCCAGTGCACCCACCACCAGTGCGGCTAGCAATGCGCTCGCGCCTTCGGTCGGCAGCGCAGCCTGGAGCCAGGCACTGGGTGAAAAAATTGTCTGGATGACGGCAGGCGCATTGCAAACCGCATCGCTCACGCTCAATCCTCCGAATCTGGGACCGTTGCAAGTCGTGCTCAACGTCACCAACGATCAGGCCACCGCCAGTTTCTTTGCAGCCCAGCCTGAAGTCCGGCAGGCGCTCGAAGCGGCCCTGCCCAAACTCCGCGAAATGATGAACGAAGCCGGAATCCAGTTGGGGCAGGCGACGGTGGGCGCGGAACAGCAGCAACAGCAGCAGAACGAAGCCGCCAGCCGTGAGGCGCGGCGAATGGGGCCGGCTTACCCCGGCGCAAACGATGCAGCAGAGTCCACGCTTCAGAGCATGCCCCTGCCCCTCCGTCAATCCGGTCGCGGGCTGGTCGACACCTTCGCCTGAGGCCCGGCAGAAAGCCGTTTCGGCCGCCAGATCATGTCTGCCTGAACCCGGCGCACGTTCCTGTCCGCTCTGCCCAGAGCGAATGAACCGCAAGATCAGGGCCGGTTTTCGCCGCAGCGCACACTTGCCGCCTTCAGGTTTAACGAACTACCTCCTTTTTCACCCTCTTTTCGCGGCATCGAATGCGCATGTTTCTTCGATAATGACGAGCATGTGCCTCCCCCTCTCCGTGTAAAGGAACGCTCAACATGGCCAAACCTGCCAAACCTGCTGAAGCTGTCGAAGCGGAGGCTGTACCCGCCAAGAAATCCAAGAAGAAGCTGTTCATCCTGGTTGGCTTCGTCGTATTGCTGCTGGCCGGCGGCGGCGCTGCCGCCTGGTTTTTCACCCAGGGCAGCCCCGAGTCCAAAGAAGCGCACAACGAACCCGCCAAGCCGCCGATTTTTTTGCCGCTTGAAACCTTCACCGTCAACCTTCAGGACGGCGAACAGTATCTGCAGACCGACATCACCCTGCAGGTGGCCGAGCAGACTGATGTAGACACGATCAAACTGCAAATGCCGCGGGTTCGCAGCCGCCTGCTCACCCTGCTTTCCAGCCAGAATGCCGAAAGTCTCGCCAGCCCAGAAAGCAAAAAGAAGCTGGTGAAGGATATTCAGGCGCAAGTGAATCAGCCGTTTGACGCCAAAGGCAAGCCGCAAAACGTAACGGACGTGCTCTTCACCACGTTTGTGATCCAGTAACCATCCCCATGGCCGACAACTTTCTCTCGCAGGATGAAGTCGATGCGCTGCTGAAAGGCGTCACCGGTGAAATCGATGACGCTCCGGCAGATGCAATCGATCACACGGTTGCCCGGCCGTATAACCTTGCCACGCAGGAACGCATCGTGCGCGGGCGCATGCCCACGCTCGAAATCATCAACGAGCGTTTTGCGCGCTTGCTCCGTATTGGTTTGTACAATTTTCTGCGGCGCGGCATCGAAGTCTCGGTCGGCCCGGTCAAGGTTTCAAAATACAGCGAATTCATTCGCAACCTGGTGGTGCCAACCAACCTCAACCTGATCCAGATCAAGCCGCTGCGCGGCACCGCGCTGATGATTTTCAATCCCGACCTGGTGTTTCTCATGGTCGACAACCTGTTTGGCGGCGACGGACGATTCCATACGCGCGTCGAGGGACGGGATTTCACCCAGACCGAGCACCGCATCATCCAGCGCGTCCTGAATATCGTTTTCGAGGCCTATTCAAAATCCTGGGAGCCGATTTACCCGGTCGAATTCGAATTCGTGCGATCGGAAATGAATACCCAGTTCGCCAACATCGCCACCCCGAACGAAGTGGTGGTATCCGTCACCTTTGCCATCGAACTCGGTCAGGTCAGCGGGGAAATGCATCTGTGCATGCCCTATTCAATGATCGAGCCGATCAAGGATCTGCTCACCAGCAGCCTGCAGGCCGAAAACCTGGAAGTGGACAAACGCTGGATTCGCCTGATGCGGCAACAGATCCAGATGGCGGAAGTCGAGATCATCGCCGACCTGGGCACCGCCACGATCAGCCTGCGTGACATCGTCAACATGAAAGTGGGTGACGTCATCCCGCTGGAAATCCCGCAAACCATCGAAGCCAAAGTGGACAGCGTGCCGGTGATGGAATGCGCGTACGGAAAATTCAACGGCCAGTACACCTTGCGTGTCGAAAAGCTGCTGTCCAACAGCCAGAACGAGCCGTCTACAGGAGACTAAAATGTCTGAAGAACTGACCCAACCCATTGCCGAAGACGACTGGGCTGCCGCCATGGCGGAACAGACCGATCCGGAAAAGCCCGCCGCCGACGACTGGGCCGCAGCGATGGCCGAGCAGACAGAGCCGGCGAAAGTCAGTCCGGCTGTATTCAAGGATCTGGCAGGCAGCGCCCCCACCGGTGCCACGCACGATATCGATTTCATTCTGGATATCCCGGTGCTGCTGACGGTGGAACTGGGGCGCACCAAGATCACCATCAAGAACCTGCTGCAACTGGCGCAAGGCTCGGTCGTCGAACTCGACGGCATGGCCGGTGAGCCAATGGATGTGCTGGTCAATGGCTGCCTCATCGCACAGGGCGAGGTCGTGGTGGTGAACGACAAGTTCGGCGTGCGTCTGACCGACATCATCACCCCTGCCGAACGCATCCGGAAACTCAACAAATGAAATGGCCTTCCTGGACCGCTCGGCCGGTGAGCACGCTGGCATGGACGGTCGGCCCTGGCCTCGCCGCGAGCCTGTCGCCCTTTGCACACGCGGCCGATGCAGCGCCCGCCGTTTCCAGCGCCGGCAGTCTGCTGCAGGTCTTTATCGGCCTGGTTGCCGTGCTGCTGCTGATCTTCGCCACCGCATGGGTCGCCAAGCGTCTCGGCGTCACCCGCGGCAGTTCGTCCGGTCTTTTGCACATCATCAGCAGCGCCTCGGTGGGTACACGTGAACGCGTGGTCGTGGTCGAAATCGGCGACAACTGGCTGGTGGTGGGCGTCACGCCCGGCAGCGTCAATGCCCTGATGACGCTGCCCAAGGGCGAAGTCCAGCCCGCGCCAACGGCGCCCCTCAACACCAGCTTTGCCGCCAATCTGAAACAGCTGATCGAGGCTCGCCGTGCAAAATAAGTGGCTCCACACCAGCCTGATCGCGTTCACGCTGGCGCTGCCCACGCTCGCCTTTGCGCAGAGTGCAGGCTTGCCAGCCTTTACCAGCACGCCGGGCGCGGGCGGCGGCCAGACCTATACGCTCAGCCTGCAAACCCTGCTGCTGCTAACCTCGCTGTCGTTTCTGCCAGCCGCCCTGCTGATGATGACGAGCTTCACCCGCATCATCATCGTGCTGTCGCTGCTGCGCCAGGCGATGGGCACCCAGTCGTCGCCGCCGAATCAGGTACTGATCGGGCTGTCGCTGTTTTTGACCCTGTTCGTGATGGGGCCCACCTTCGACAAGATCTACGTCGAAGCCTATCAGCCCCTGTCCGAAAACCGCATCCAGATGGGCGAAGCGCTGGACAAAGGAGCCGCCCCGCTGCGCGCATTCATGCTCAAGCAAACGCGTGAAACCGACCTCGCCCTGTTCGTCAAAATGTCCAAATCGGCACCGCTTGAGTCGGCTGCCGATGTGCCGATGCGCGTACTCATCCCGGCCTACATCACCAGCGAACTTAAAACTGCATTCCAGATCGGCTTTGCGGTCTTTATTCCTTTCCTCATCATCGACATGGTCGTCGCCAGCATCCTGATGGCGATGGGCATGATGATGGTGTCGCCCGCCATCGTTGCGCTGCCTTTCAAGATCATCCTGTTCGTGCTGGTCGATGGCTGGAATCTGTTGCTGGGTTCGCTCGCACAAAGCTTTTACTAACGGAACGGAGAGCCGCCATGACACCCGAAGGCGTAATGACCATAGGCCGTACCGCACTGGAAACCACCATTCTGGTTGCGTCCCCGGTGCTGCTCGTCACCCTGGTGGCCGGCCTCATCATCAGCGTGTTCCAGGCCGCTACCCAGATCAACGATGCCAGCCTGTCGTTCATTCCAAAAGTGCTTGCCGTGCTCGCCACCTTCGCCATTGCCGGCCCCTGGATGCTGACCGTGATGACCGACTACATGCGGCGCGTGCTGACCGGGCTGCCAGGCATCATCAGCTAGCGCCCGGCCTTATCCCCGCATGATCAGCCTCACCGACGCCCAGCTCAATACCTGGCTGGTCAGCTTCATCTGGCCGTTGGTGCGCATTCTCGGTCTGCTCATGGTGGCGCCGATATTCGGCCACCGCTCCGTGCCGGCCCAGGTCAAGATCGGTCTGGGTGTATTCATTGCCCTGATCGTTTCACCTGCCCTGCCGCCGTTACCCGATGTCGCGCTAGGCTCATGGCATGGCCTGCACATCCTGGTCCAGCAATTTTTGATTGGCGTCGCCATCGGCTTTGTCATGCGTGTGGCCTTTGCTGCGATCGAGGCAGCGGGGGAAATCGTCGGCCTGCAGATAGGCCTCGGCTTCGCCTCCTTTTTCGACCCGCAAAGCGCCGGACAGACGCTGGTGCTGGCGCGATTTTTCAACCTGCTGGCGATGCTGGTGTTCCTCGCAATCAATGGCCACCTGCTGCTGATCGGCGTGCTGGTCGACAGCTTTCAGACCCTGCCGATCAGCCCCCAGCCGCTGGCGGCAAAGGGCTTTTTCACGCTTGCCGCGTTCGGGTCGACCGTGTTTTCGGTGGGGCTGCAACTGGCCTTGCCCCTGATTGCCATTCTGCTGATGACCAATCTTGCGCTGGGCATCCTCACGCGCTCCGCACCGCAGCTCAACATCTTTGCGATCGGCTTCCCCATCACGTTGGGCGTGGGGCTGGTCGTGCTGGATTTCATGCTGCCCTACTTCGCCCCGCAGTTCGAGATGCTGATCTACAACGCGCTCAAGATGGCCCTGACGGTGATTGCCGACTTGCGGTCCTGACCGGGGCTAAAGCACGCGAAGGGAAATACGTCAGAAGTCTTGTCACGCCAAACCGGGCGCTTCCGCGCGATGGATAGGGCAAAAGGCTGCTCCGGGCAGTCAGTCTGCCAACCCAGAGCGTTAAAGCGAGAAGAACGGAATCAGAACCCCAGGCTGTCCAGCAAATCGTCGACCTGGCCCTGATCGGCCACCACGTCACTTCTGCCTTCCGGACTGATTTGCGGGCCGTTGAGCAAGCTGTTATCGGTTTCGCGCTTCACTTCAGACGGGGCGTAATCGATCAAAAACTGCACCAGCTGGCTTTCGAGATTGTGTGCAAGATCCGTGACTTTGCGGATTACCTGACCCGTCAGATCCTGAAAATCCTGCGCCATCATGATGTCCAGCAACTGCTGCTTGGTGGCATTGCTATCGCTTTGCATATCAACCAGGCACTGCATGGTCGAGGTGGCCATGTCGCGATACCCGGCCTCGGAAAAAGGCGCATTGAACGTGTTCTTCCAGCCTTTCAGAACCTCGCTTGCACCCGCATCAATCCGCTCCTGCAAAGGGATGGCGGCATCCGTAGCGTTCAATACGCGTTGTGCGGCCTGCTCGGTCATGCGCGCCACGTAATTCAGACGGTCACGCACATCGGGCATATCCACCGATGCTTTTTCCAGCACCTTGTCCAAGCCCAGCTCACGCAAGCTGTCGTGCAATCCACGGGTCATCTGTCCCACCCGCACCAGCATTTCTCCCTGCTCGCACACGTCAGGTTTTACAGCGGCAGTAGGTGTGATCTGCGCACTGGCGTCTGGAAATTGCGTACTCACGTCAACCTCCAGCTTTTTCAAGTTTTTCAAAAATCTTGCTGAGTTTTTCGTCCAGAGTGGCAGCGGTAAAAGGCTTGACGACATAACCGTTTGCACCAGCCTGAGCCGCTGCAATGATGTTTTCCTTCTTGGCCTCGGCCGTCACCATCAATACCGGCAATTTCGACAGGGCGGGATCGGCACGGATAGTCTGCAGCATGGTCAGGCCATCCATGTTGGGCATGTTCCAGTCCGACACAACAAAGTCGAAGTTGCCTGCCCTCAATTTGGCCAGCCCATCCACGCCGTCTTCTGCTTCTTCGACGTTGGCATATCCCAGCTCCTTGAGCAGATTGCGAACGATGCGGCGCATGGTGGAAAAGTCGTCAACGACTAGAAATTTGGTATTCGGATCAGCCATACAGGGCTCCATGAAGCTTTGGTCAAGTGGGGGGTTAAACGGCATGCAGGCGTCAAACTTAAGCCGCAATGCCAGCGAAAAAGCTGCTGGGATCTTATACCCGCATTGCGCGGTTTCCTTGTGAGGCGAAAAAGTTCATGACCCGTCCCGGCAGTTCGTGCAAAGGCGCCACTTCATGAGTTCCGCCCATGGCAATCGCCTCTTTTGGCATGCCGAACACGACGCACGTCGATTCGTCCTGCGCCAGGTTGTATGCGCCCGCATTCTTCATTTCCAGCATGCCGGCCGCGCCATCCTTGCCCATGCCGGTCAGGATCACGCCCACCGCATTTTTGCCGGCGTTGAGTGCGGCCGAGCGGAACAACACATCCACTGAAGGACGATGCCGGTTGACCGGTTCGCCCTGGTCGATCTTGGTCATGTAGTTCGCGCCACTGCGCACCAGCGTGAGGTGGGAGTGACCGGGTGCAAGATAGGCGTGCCCCGGCAGTACCCGCTCGCCGCCTTCCGATTCAATAACTGAAATCTTGCACAGCTTGTCGAGCCGGTTGGCGAAGGAACGGGTAAAGCCCTCGGGCATGTGCTGGGTGATCAAAATGCCCGGACAGTCTGAAGGCAGTTGCACCAGGAAATCCTTGATCGCCTCGGTTCCGCCGGTGGAGGCACCGATGATGATCAGCTTTTCGCTACTGATAAAAGGGTTGCGCACCGAGGCCAGCGCGATGCTGCCGTGTGCATTCGGCAAACTACGCGTCTTGATTTTTGCGCGCGCGGCGACGCGGATCTTGTCCGCAATCAGTTCGGTATATTCGAGCATGCCGCTCTGGATGGACATTTTCGGTTTGGTGACGAAATCGACCGCGCCCAGCTCCAGCGCACGCATCGTGATGTCCGAGCCGCGCTCGGTCAGCGACGACACCATCACCACCGGCATCGGCCGCAAACGCATCAGGCGTTCCAAAAAATCCAGGCCGTCCATCTTCGGCATTTCGACGTCCAGCGTCAGCACATCTGGATTGGTTTGCTTGATGAGATCGCGCGCCACCAGCGGATCGGGCGCCGCACCCACCACTTCCATATCGGGCTGACTATTGATGATTTCGGTCATCACGCCGCGTATCAGCGCCGAGTCATCCACAATCAGAACCTTGATTTTCATGCCAGACACTTTCCGGGACTCGCCCTTGCAAACAGTCAGTTCAAATCGATCTCGACATCGATGGGGTTGGCCTGGAGCCGGCTCGCATAGTCATGCTCACGCCGGACCAGGGTGTAGTTATTAAGCTGGATCAACTTCTTGACCAGGACCTTGCCGGTTTCCGGAAAGAAATACACCTTGCGCGGGTGGATGTCGTTCAGATCCTCGGCCAGGATGCGGATGTTCACGTCCCGCAAATAGTCACGCACGAATCGTGCGTTACGCTCGCCAACGTTGATGCTGGTAAACCCCTGCAGCACATTGCCCCCACCAAACACCTTGGCTTCCAGGTTTTCGCGCCGCGCGCCAGCCTTGAGGACTTGATTGATCAACACCTCCATTGCGTAGCTGCCATAGCGCATCGACGATGCAGAGGCACTGCCTGACTCGCCGCCATCCGGCAGCATGAAATGATTCATCCCGCCGATTCCCGAAACCCGGTCGCGAATACAGGCTGCGACACACGAACCCAGCACCGTCACGATCAGCATCGGCTTGACGGTGAAATAATATTCACCCGGCAATATCTTGGCTGCCTGGCAATCAAAGACACGGTCGTAATACAGGTTGGTCGCCAGATGCTCTTCTATCGCCGGATTCACGAACCATTCCCTGCACGCGCCGCACGCTGATCCAGTTCATAAACCGTCTTGCCACGCAGCTTCAGCGCATCGGTCACATACATGAAGTTTTCGGAGTGGCCGGCAAACAGCAAACCATCCGGCTTCATCAGCGGCACAAATCGCGAAAGTATTTTGCTTTGTGTCGGTTTGTCGAAATAAATCATCACATTGCGGCAGAAAATCACATCAAACTGGCCACTCACTGGCCAGTTTCCAGCCAGCAAATTCAATGTCTTGAATGTAATCAGCTGACGCAACTCGGGCCGCACCCGCACCATTCCGGCGCGGCTGCCTTTTCCCTTCAGAAAAAAGCGCCGAACCCGATCACTCGACATTTTCTCAAGCCGGTCGGCGGTATAGACGCCGGTCGCGCCGGCTTCAAGCACATTGGTATCAATGTCTGTCGCCACAATACTGACCGGTGGCGTCAGCGTATTGAAGGCCTCACACAGCGTCATCGCGATCGAATAAGGTTCTTCACCGGTTGAACTGGCGGAACACCAGATGGACAGTGGTTTTTTTGACCTGAGCGCATGCTCGGCCAGAATCGGGAAATGATGCGCTTCACGAAAAAACGAGGTCAGATTGGTCGTCAGCGCATTGGTGAAGGCCTCCCACTCCTCACTGTCGCGTCCGCTTTCAAGGCCATCGAGATAGACCTCGAATGAGTCCAGCCCCTTTGCCCGCAGGCGACGTGCCAACCGGCTATAGACCATTTCCTGCTTGCTTTCGGCCAGCGAAATGCCGGCCTGACGGTAAATCAGCGCACGCACCCTGGCAAAATCGCGTGGCGTGAAGGTAAAAATCTTGCTGCTGTCCGGCGTATTTTTCAAAATGGATGTCATGTTCAGGCTAACAGCCCTCGCTCCCACTGCTCAGCATGGAGTAAGAGTCACGCAGCCAGTCGGGGAATCGGCATTCCGGCTCGACCGCTCTGCGTAACAGCGGGTTTCACTGCATGAGAGGCGCCAGTCACCTCGCGCACCAGCTTGAAAGTATTAACCAATTGCGCAAGCCTGGTGGCCTGATCCTGCAGACTCTCGGCTGCCGCGGCGGATTGCTCCACCAGTGCAGCATTCTGCTGGGTCATTTCATCCATCTGGCTCACCGCCTGGTTGATTTGGGCGATACCCGCGCTTTGTTCCAGACTGGCCGCCGCACTTCCAGCCATGATCTCCACGACCAATTGCACTGACGTCACCACATCATCAATCGCTTCACCCGCTTCGTTGACCAGTTTTCTGCCCAACTCGACCTGAGACACCGAATCAACGATCAGGGTCTTGATTTCTTTTGCCGCACCTGCGCTGCGCTGCGCCAGATGGCGAACTTCCGCCGCCACCACCGCAAAGCCACGGCCCTGCTCGCCCGCACGCGCGGCTTCCACTGCAGCGTTCAAGGCCAGGATGTTGGTCTGGAAAGCAATGCCGTCAATCACGCCGATGATGTCGGCGATCTTGCGCGAGCTGTTGTTGATCGAAGCCATGGTTTCGATCACCTTGCCGACCACCTCGCCGCCCTGCACGGCGATATCAGCGGTCGAAGCCACCAGTTTGCTGGCCATGTGGGAATTGTCAGCATTCTCTTTCACAGTGCTGGTCAATTCTTCCATCGAGCTGGCCGTTTCTTCCAGGCTCGAGGCCTGCGACTCGGTGCGCCGGGACAGGTCCGCATTCCCCCTGGCGATTTCCTGTGCACCCATGTTCACACTGTCAGTGCTTTCCTTGATCTGCCCCACCAGCAACTTGGTATTGTTTTGCAGCACGCGCAAGGATTGCATTAACGTGGCAATCTCGGCAGCACCACTGGCTGCAATCCGCCCCGTCAGGTCACCTGCACTCATGCGCCCAATGTCGTGCCCGGCATTCTGCAAAGGCAGAACCACACTACGGTAAGACAGCACCCCAAATGCGCCCGCCATCGGCACGCCCAGGGCAGCAATCACCATCAGGCTGTTCAAGTAAAACGTTCCCTCGCTGCTTGTCGCAAGCCAGGCCAAAATGCCAATCACCCCAAACAACGCAGCCATGGCGCTCACCGCCAGCACCAGCAGGGTCTTGATGGAATAGGCCCGCATCAAGCCGGTACGCTGTAACCAGGTCTGCCTCACGGCCTGACCATCCTGGATCCTGAGGCTTGTGTCGCCCGCTTTGATGGCTCGATAAGCGCTATCCGCAACCTGGATTTGTGCCCGGCTGGGTTTCATCCGGATTGAACTGTATCCGACCACTTGGCGGTTCTCGATGATGGGCGCAGCATTGGCCTCAACCCAATAATGGTCACCGTTTTTGCACCGGTTTTTAACCATCCCGGTCCATGCCTTGCCGCTCTTCAGGCTATGCCAGAAGTCGGCGAACGCCTCGGCCGGCATATCCGGATGACGCTCGATATTCTGCGGCGCGCCCAGCAACTCGTCTTCAGTGAACCCGCTGACATCGACGAAAGCCTGGTTAACGTAGGTAATGTTGCCGTGCACATCGGTCTTCGAGACGATGGTTTCATCATCGTTCAGCACGTATTCAACATTGGTCACGGGCAAATTGGATCGCATGGATAGTCCTTAATTAATGACTCAAACTAAACTGGGTATTAAAACGTTTCCCACTCGCCATCGCTGCTGTGGGCGACGGCAAGCTTGTTCGACCTTGCCGCCGGAGCAGGCATCGCTGGCCGGTTCTTCGACGTCGTTCGGATTCTGTCACCCACTAACGGCCGTTGAGCCCGCTGGCTGTAGCCCGATCCGTCCAGTTTGAATACGCTCACGGCCTGGGCAAGCGCATTGGCCTGTTCCTCCAGGCTTTCAGCCGCAGCAGCCGCCTGTTCAACCAGGGCAGCGTTTTGCTGGGTGACGTCGTCCATCTGGGTGATGGCCTGGTTGACCTGCTCGATGCCCGCGCTC
>Ga0180009_10002133_pt1 | contig 23434 bp, 16 predicted proteins | sample OS_PC_MetaG_FD_123537 | JGI IMG/M metagenome (GOLD analysis project Ga0180009, IMG submission 123537) | Groundwater microbial communities from the Aspo Hard Rock Laboratory (HRL) deep subsurface site, Sweden - OS_PC_MetaG | ecosystem: Environmental > Aquatic > Deep subsurface > Groundwater...
AGGTAATATTCGGTGAACCCATGTCTCTTTCACGTATCTGCGTAGTTGCAGAGCTTGCTCTGCGTAAAAGGCAAAGCAAGCTTTGCCACTACAGGAGCAAAGTGCGGCTGTAGAACTACTCAGTAGTAACAATATCACGCAAAGTCCGCAAAGTAGAGAAAAGCGCAAAGAACGCAGAGGTTTGTGACTGAAAATTTACAATTCTTTGCGTTTCTTCGTGTGAATTCTTTGCGCTCTTTGCGTGAAAAAAAGAGGTGGTGAGTAGTAACCATAAAATTAGGCCGGGAACTTGGCGGATTTAACTTCGCGGTTAAAACTATTCAGCGCTTTAACGACCAGCCCGCGGCCGTCCAGGTATCTTTTGACGAACGAGGGCGCTCCGCCGTAAAGGCCCAGCATGTCATGCATGACCAACACCTGCCCGTCGGTGCAAGGACCGGCGCCTATGCCTATAGTCGGAACTTTGACGCTTTTTGTTATCTTTCCGGCAAGGTCCGGCGGCACGCATTCAAGCACTATCGCAAAACAGCCCAGCCGCTCAAGCCCTTTCGCCTGCTTCAGCAGCCGGGCCGCCGATTTCGGATCTTTGCCTTGCGCTTTATAGCCGCCGAACTTATGTATGGATTGGGGTGTAAGGCCTATATGGCCCATCACCGGGATGTCCGATTTGATAATATGCTCTATCGCGTCCTTGTGCCCGTCCAGGCCTTCCAGCTTCACCGCCTGGGCGCCCGCTTTGACCAGTTTTTCAACCGCTTCCATCGCCCGGTCCTTTCCCTTCCGGAAAGAAAGGAAGGGCATATCCGCAATCACCAGTTTGTTCCTGACCGCACGCGCTACAGCCGCGGTATGGAGGGACATTACGTCGACGGAAGCCCGGAGGGTGGAAGGCCTGCCGTGCATGACCATGGCCAGGCTGTCGCCCACCAGCACGCAGTCCACGGCCGATTCTCCGGCCAGGCGCGCCAGCGTGTAGTCATAGGCCGTTATCATCGAGATCTTTTTGCCGGGTTTTTTGTAGTTGTAAAAGTCGGTTATCTGCATTTGTGAACTCCTTTAAGATATAGTCCGGCGAAGGCGGCGTAAACCTCGCGGAAAGGATCGCCCCGGAGCGCCTTAAGGTTCGCGCCGACGGTCTTTAGGTCCTTTCTTTCGAGCGGGCCGCTTAAACCGGCGGAGGGGGCGGCGTCAAAATTGTCCAGCGCGGCGCGGAAATAGGCGCGGATGTGTTTTTGCGGTATCCCGAATTTTCCGTTCAGGTCTTTTAAGGTTTTTTGCCAAAGGATGGCCGGCAGGTTGGCCCCCAGCACGCACAGGGCGTGATAAAGCGGTTTTTGTTCTTTCCGTATCCTGAAAACAGGGTTTTTGAATTCGGGGACGAGTTTTTTGAGGGGGAAGCTGCCGGGTTCCAGCGCAAAAGGTATGCGGCGGTACCGGTCAAGAGAAAGCCCGCGCCCGGCCAGCGGCATGAAGGGGTGCATTCCTATGGCGCGGCGGGAATGCAGGCTGCCGGAAAAATGGACAAGGATTTTGGTTTTCAAGAACGGGTTTTTGTTTATAAAAGGCTCTATCCCGGAGTCGTTTATAAGGAGAAAAACTATTTTACAGTTTTTAAGCGCCGCCGCGGGGTTTTGGCCCGAATCCCTGCGCCAGACGAGATATGGAACCTTAAGCAGTTTGAAATAAGCCTGTAGATGTTTTGAGGCTTTGCCGCCGCCGACAATGCCGTAAGGCGTTCTGGCAGGAACTATATGTTTCATGTTGAGGGTGCCTGTCCTTTAAGGGATCAAGTCCGCAGGATTTATTATACATAAATTAATCCGGGGACATAGCGCCAATATCGCGGGTCAAGAAACAGGTATTGTGTCCCGGATTCCCCCAACAGGATACGTGACGGGGATTTGCAGCCTTTCCTGCCCTTCCCCTTAAGAAGTTTCCCGGGGCAGTCCTGGCCCGGAGGGCCTATGGGCCTGATAGGCCGGTGGGCCCATGACAAAAACGCCGCAATATGATACAGTGTATTACGCTGTTTTTACAGCGCGGCGCACAAAAGCAGATGTGGTTTAAGGAGATAAAGAAGATGAAGAAATTAATAGCAGCGGCGTTGCTGGTAAACCTTTCGGGGATAGTCAATGCCTCAGAAATTGAACAGCTCAAAGCCACCGGTCTTGCACCAGTAACACTGGAAGCAATAAATGAAAGCGGTATTATCCTGCCTAAATTGCAGCCTGTTGCCGGCGACAAAGGCGTAAATATCGTTGTAACCAATACAAATATAAACAACGGCTCAAGCACCTCGAACACAAATGTCAATGTGAATAATTCCGCCGTTAATTCACCGGGCAATGACAACATAAGCGTTGCCGTCAATAATAACAACGCCAACAATACGGCAAGCGATGTGAACACGAACGTTGACGTGCATAACACGGATGTCAATTCGCCCGGCAATGACAACATAAACGTTGCCGTGAACAACAATAGCGCCCATAATGCGCTAAGCAACGTGGACACGGATGTCAACGTGCATAATGCAAACGGCAATTCGCCCGGCAATGACAACATCGGCGTTGCGGTGAACAACAACAGCGCTAACAACGGGATAAGCCATGCGGACACGGATATTGACGTAACCAACTCGGATAATAACGCGTTAACCGATGGCGACATAAACATTAATATAGGCAACGCCAATACCGGCAACATAATAAGCGACACGGACGCAAACGTTACGGTAAACGGCACGGACGCCAATATCGGCAAAGCGGGGGTTTATAAGAGTCCCGTGATCTACAGGTTTAAAAGCCAGGCGAAGCAGGCCATGAATAAAGCCCTGAATAACCTGAACAACATGAAGAATGTCCAGGTTTTATCGAAAAAAATAACCGAACGGTCCGGATGCGGCTTCAGTTTTGAGGTCCGGTTCCGTTCAGTAATGGTTCTGCGCACCTATGTCGCCAAGAAGCTCTTTTATAATGCACCGCAGGCCGAAGAAGCTATGTATAAAAAAGTCTGGAACTTCCAAAGCCAGAAGAGACAAATCGTTAGCGCTGAAATAATTATTTCCGGGTTTAAGTATTCGTACATAATAGCCTATTTCCCGGCAAAGTGACTTATAAGAAATAATAGGCAAAAAGAGAAAGAGAGTCAGGCCGTCCGCCTTAGGCGGACGGCCTGATTTTTTGATATCCTTGATGGCGGGATCAGCTGTATCATCGGGGCGGGGATATCTGATCGTCGGCCCCGACGGGGTATCTCGCGCTGTCCATTCCCGGAATTCCCTTTGTGGTGGAATCCATAATATTAATATAATGATTCTATGGAATGGCTGATACAGTTGCCGGTGCTTTTTTTCTCCATCATTGTCCATGAATTCGCCCATGGCGCCGTGGCTTTCCGCAAAGGCGACGATACCGCCTACCTCTCAGGCCGCCTCACTTTGAACCCGCTGCCGCATATAGACGTGGTCGGCACCATCCTGCTTCCGGCAATGTGCATCATGTCCGGTTTCCCGGCGATAGGCTGGGCCAAGCCGGTGCCGGTCAATCCTTTACGCATGCCGCGCCCCCGCCATGATATGGCTATGGTGGCCCTGGGCGGCCCGGCCGCCAATATCGCGCTTGCCGCGGCGGCGCTTGTGGGATATAAAATATTCGCTTTCGGTTTTATGGGTCGCGACCTCACGTTCACGCTTATGACAGCCTTCGGTTTCGCCGTGATCATAAACCTGCTTTTGGCGACATTCAACCTTCTCCCGGTTTTTCCGCTGGACGGCAGCCATATAGCCCTGGAATTCCTGCCGGACAAATGGCTGGAGATATACGAGAAGCATATCCCGTACGGCATGTACATAATAATAGGCCTGATGCTGAGCGGCGCGCTGAAATATATAATTTTCTACCCCATTCTGACGATCGCGCAGTTCCTTATATAGGCCGTTTGAAGGGCATAGCCCAATTTCAGGGTATAGGGTTCAGGGCATAGGGTTTAGGGGAGGAGTTTCTTATTTCTGTAAACTCTACCCTCTACCCTATCTTACGGCACAGCCATAGGCTGGAAAATCCGCGGTCACAAGGATTTATGGACACCGAGAAAAAGAAAATAGTGGTTTCAGGCATACGTCCCACGGGGAAACTGCACCTGGGCAATTACTGGGGGGCGCTGAAGAACTGGGTGGAGCTCCAGGAAAAATACGACTGCTGGTTCTTCATCGCGGACTGGCACGCTCTGACCACCGGCCACGAAAAGAGCGAAGAGTTCCGCTCCCTCACCCGCGAAATCGTGCTGGACTGGCTGGCCGCCGGCCTGGACCCCGCCAGGTGCGTTATGTTCAGGCAGTCGGACATAAAATCCCACGCCGAACTTTCCCTGCTGCTGGGCATGATAACGCCGGTAAGCTGGCTGCTCAGGAACCCCACTTTCAAGGAACAGCTTCAGGAGCTTTATAAACAGAAGTACAAGGGCCAGGAAGACAAGATGAAGAAGGCCGAAGGCGTGACCAGACAACTGGCCGAGGCGCATGGCCATGATTGCGACGAGCTGGCCCTCCAGTCGGACATGGCCACTTACGGCTTCCTGGGCTACCCGGTATTGCAGGCCGCCGACATCCTGATGTACGGCGCCCATTATGTGCCGGTCGGCAAGGACCAGTTGCCGCATCTGGAGCTGACCCGCGAAATAGCCCGGCGGTTCAACCACGTTTTCGGCGGTGAGCTGCTGCGCGCGCCCGAGCCGCTTTTGACGCCGGCGCCGGTAGTGCCCGGCCTGGACGGGCGCAAGATGTCCAAATCCTACGGCAACACCATAGAAATGGGCGAGGACCCGAAGTCCGTGGAAGCCAAGATTAATAAAATGTTCACCGATCCGACCAAGATTCACAAAGACGATGAGGGGCATCCCGATGGTTGTGTGGTTGCCGCTTTCCACAGGCTTTATAATCCCGACTGGCCGTCTGAGGTCGTCTGCGAAACCACAGGTTCTGCTGAAGATGTGTTAGAAATGAATATCTGCATCCAGGAAGTGTCATGTAAGCGCGGCACAATCGGCTGCGGGGCCTGCAAAAAACACCTGTTTAAACTGATGTCCAAGCCGCTGGCGCAGTTCCGCGAGCGCCGCGCTGCGTATGAGGGCGATGCCGCCCGCGTGGAAACTATTCTGGCGGAGGGCGGCCAAAAAGCCGGGGCTGCGGCTTCCGCGCTGATGGTCCGGCTCAACAGGACGGTGAAGCTCGCATGAATATTACCAACGCCATGGACGTGCATCTGGATGTGTTCGAGGGGCCCCTTGACCTGCTGATGCATCTTATTAAAAAGGATAATCTGGATATTTACGATATTCCGATATCGGAGATAACGCAGGAATACCTGGCCTACCTGGAAGTGATGAAGAACCTGAACCTTGAGGTGGCGGGCGAGTTTCTGGTGATGGCCTCCACGCTGATGCAGGTAAAATCCAAAATGCTTTTGCCGTCCAGGGCCGAGCCGGGCGAGGAAGACGGGCCGGACCCCAGGGGCAAACTCATATCCATGCTCGAGGACTACCAGCGCTACAAGCAGGCCTCAAAAACGATGGAGGGGCGCTTCGCCGAGTTCAGGGATGTTTTTTACCGCGGTTCGCCGGTGTTCTCCAACGACGAGAAATTCCTTGAGCTTGAATTCTTTACGCTCCTTGACGCCGTTAAGCGGGCGTTCGAGCGGGTGGACGACGCCCGGGAAGTGCGCGCCGACAGCTTTCCGATAGAATCCAGGGTGGAAAAAATAATGGACCTGCTTAAAAACAGGGAGTGGGTGCTTCTGGATAATATTTTCTTGTCGGAGACCAAAAGGCTCGGCATCATAACCTGTTTTATAGCGCTTTTGGAGCTTATCAAACAGCGCAGGATAGTGGTCGTTCAGGATGTCGTCTATGGCGAGGTGCGCGTTTACCGTTCGCCGGAGCCGGGCGAAGGAGCAGTAGACAGCAGGTAGTATACAGAATACAGGGTAAAAGGAACTCCTTAACTCCTGTATACGGTGTTCTGTATACTGTATACTGCCGTAATTGAGGTAATTATGATTCTCCCGTAAAAAGTCCCAAACGGTAGCCGCAGGCTTTAGCCTGCGAAAAACAGTAAGCCATTCTCCGACGAGAACGTCCGCCTTAGGCGGACGGCTACAAAGGCGGTTTTTGAGCAAAATTGACTTTTTACGGGAGAATCAATTATGGAAGACGCCGAACTCAAAAAAGTGATCGAAACCCTGCTGTTCATTACCGACCACCCGCTGCCCCCGGAGCGGCTGGCGCAGCTGTGCGAGATAAAGGACCTGGAGCGCGTTAAAACCGCTGTGGCGGGACTTAAAAACGATCTTGACGCCGGCGGCAGCGCCCTCCAGCTGATGCAGATAGCCGGCGGCTGGCAGATGGCCACCAGGCCCGAAAACAGCCTCTGGGTCAGGAAGCTTTACCACAACAAAATGACGGTGCGCCTGTCGCAGGCCGCCCTTGAAACGCTTTGCATAATAGCCTACAGGCAGCCCATAACACGTGCCGAGATCGAGAGCATAAGGGGCGTGGAAGTGATAGGCCCGCTTGACACGCTGACCGAGCGCAAACTGATCACCGTTGTGGGCCGGCGCGAGAGCGTGGGCCGGCCCATACTTTACGGCACCACCGGGGAGTTTTTGAGGCAGTTCGGCCTTAACTCGCTTGACGACCTGCCCAAGCTTGAAACCATGACCGTCGATTCCGTCGCGCCGGGCGCGCCGTCCATTGAACCGGCCCAGCCCGCGCTGTTCGCGGATGGTCGGCCGGCTGACGCCGGGGCTGAAGCGGCGCCGGTCTCCGCGCCCGATCATGCGGAGACGCCGTCCGAAGACGAAGCGCCCGGTGGAGAAAAATAGCAGGTTCTATATATAACAGTAACTACTCAGCAATAATACATAGAACGCAGATGACGCAGATGAATGTGATGGACGCAGATCATGTTTAATCATAAAAATCGTTACTACTCAGCCACAAAGTCACAAAGACACGAAGGAAATCAGACAACAGATCGAATGGCCTTTGCAATTTCTTCTTCACGCGCTGAAAGAGGCTTGTATTTCATAACTTTCTTTGTGCCTTGGTGTCTTAGTGGCTGAGTAGTTACTAAAAATCAGCGTTATCAGCGTTCTATATTTTAATAGCTGAGTAATTACGTACAACAACGACTATGCCTGAAATAAGAAAAGATCCCGTTTTCGGCCGCTGGGTTATAATAGCTTCCAAACGCAGCCTGCGCCCCAATCAGTTCAGGGAGAAGGCCGGGAAAGGCGCGCATCACTGTCCCTTCTGCCCCGGCAATGAGGCCGAAACGCCGCCTTCCATCTACACCCTGCCCGCGGAAAACGGGGAAGGCACGGAAGCACAAAGGCACAAAGGCGCAAAGGCGCAGACGAGTAAAGGCGCGAACTGGCGCCTGCGCGTGGTCAGGAACAAATACCCGGCCCTGGAGCCGGAAGGCGACACCATAAACAGGGTCGACGGCATATATGACCGCATGGACGGCACGGGCTTTCACGAAGTGGTGATAGAGACCCCGGTCCACTCCCGGCAGATGGAGGATATGGAGGTCTCCGGGATAACGGATGTTTTAAATACGTATACCCGGCGCATGAACGAGATAAAAAAAGACGGCAGGATAAAGTACGTGATGGTCTTCAGGAACTACGGCGCCAGCGCGGGGGCGAGCCTGCCTCACCCGCATTCCCAGATAATAGCCATGCCCATGGCGCCCATAAGGGTGGTGCAGGAGATAACAGGCTCCGAAGATTACAGGCGGGACCGCGGTTCCTGTGTGTTCTGCGATATAGTCAGGGAAGAAGGCGGGTGTAAAAAAAGGGTGGTGGGGGAAAATGAAAATTTTCTGGCTGTCGCGCCCTATGCCAGCCGTTTTTCTTTTGAGCTCTGGATCTTGCCGAAGAAGCATCTCAGCCATTTTGAGAACGCCGAAGCGGCGTTTATGCCGGACCTTGCCGGTATAATAAAAGGCGTTCTGGGTAAATTAAAACATTCGCTCGCGGGTCCTTCCTACAACCTGATAGTGCATACCATGCCCGTGCAGGAGCCGGAAGTTCCGCATTATCACTGGCACGTCGAGATAATGCCCAAGATGAGCATGGTGGCCGGTTTTGAATGGGGCACCGGTTTTTACATCAACACCGTGTCGCCGGAAGACGCCGCGAAGATCTTGAACGCGGGGAAGAAGTATAAATTTTGATTTTAAGCCGCAGGCTTAAAATAAAAAGTGGTAAGGATTAAGTAGTAAGTGGTAAGGTTTCAAAACTTAATCCTTAGTGCTTAATCCTTAATCCTAACGTTTTTAACATGGAGGTTTTATAAAAATACTTGTGGCGGCGAGCGAAGCTTTCCCTTTCTGCAAGACCGGGGGTCTGGGCGACGCGGTCGGGGCGCTCGCGCAGGTGTTCTCGCGCGCCGAAGGCAGCGAAGTGGTGCTGTTCCTGCCCAGGTACCGCAACATCGGCGGCGGGGCGTTCTCGTTAAAGGCCGTCGGCGGCAGTTTCCTGATTCCCGTGGGCGACCGCCTTGAGACCGCCGCTATGCATCACGTGCAGTGGGGCAAGGTCTCGGTCTATTTCATAGAGAACTCCAAATATTTCGACCGCCCCGGCATCTACCGCGCCAATTTCGGCGATTACGAGGACAACGACGAGCGGTTCATATTTTTCTCAAGGGCCGTGCTTGAGGGCGCGAAATTCATAGGCTTCAAGCCCGACGTCATACACACCCACGACTGGCAGACCGGCCTGGTAAGCGCTTATCTCAAGACCCTCTACAAAATAGACTCCTTCTTTTCAAAGACCGCCGTCGTTTTTACCATAAACAATATCGCCTACCAGGGGATGTTCCCCAGGGAGACGCTTTTGAAGGCCGGTTTCTCGTGGCTGGATTTCACTCCGGACAAGCTGGAGTTTTACAGCGGCGTCAATTACATGAAAGCCGGCATAGTTTTCTCCGATATAATCACCACGGTAAGCCCCACTTACGCGGGCGAGCTGCAGTTCAAGCCCGAATTCGGCAAAGGGCTTGAAGGGGTGCTCCGCTCCAGAAACCAGGATATCTTCGGCATACTTAACGGGATGGACGACGAGATCTGGGACCCGGCCGGCGACTCTTTCATAGAACGGGGCTATGATCAGAACAGTTTCGCGAAGGGCAAGGCCGCCTGCAAGCAGGCCCTCCAGCACGAATGCGGGCTTCAGGAATCAAAAGACACGCTTCTGGCCGGCGTAGTCTCGCGGCTTGACCGGCAGAAAGGCCTGGACGTATTATACAACGTCCTGCCGGAGTTTACGGATAAAATACAGTTCGCGGTGCTGGGCGCCGGCGACCCCGGGCTTTCGGAGGCTTATGCCAATATGGCGCATGCCAGACCCAAAGAAGTGTTCTTCCGGACCGGCTTCCATGAAAGCCTGGCGCACAGGATATACGCGGCCTCCGACATTTTCCTGATGCCCTCGCGCTTCGAGCCCTGCGGCCTCTCGCAGATGATAGCCATGCGCTACGGCGCGCTCCCCGTCGTCACCCGCACCGGGGGCCTCAAAGACACCGTCAGCTATACGGACGAACCAAAGGAGTCGAACGGCTTCGCCATAGACTTTGCCGACGAGGCGGCGCTTAAATCCATCCTGGGCCACGCCGTTTCGCTTTACGCCTGGAAAGAGAACTGGAATACGATGGTCAGGAACGCGATGAAATGCGATTTCTCCTGGACCAGATCCTCGCAGGAATATCTAAAGCTTTTCAATATCGCGCATCAGAAGAAGCAGCTGTAGGAAGAGAGTGAGAGAGTAAGAAAGTGAGTAAGTGAGAGAGCGCGGCAGTTTGAAATAAGCGGTTTTTGCCTGATGATACTGGTTTGCTGTGTTCCTGTCTTACTATCTCGCTTACTCACTGGCACGCTACCGCGGAGGTCGCTATGAAAGTTGTCTTCTATACTAATGAATATCCTCCCTACACCTACGGCGGCGCGGGGGTCGCGGTGGAATATCTCACGCGCGAGCTGGCGAAGCTGATGGACGTGGAGGTGCGCTGCTTCGGCGACCAGCGCGTGAAACGTCCGCGTCTTCAGGTCACCGGTTACCGGCCCTGGTCCGAGCTCGCCCCGGGCGCGCATAAAGGCTTTGACAAGGCGCTGGAGGCGGTCGGCATTAATCTCCAATTCTGCAAGAACAACACGGCGGATATTGTCCACTGCCACACCTGGTACACCAACCTGGGCGGGTTTTTCGCCAAGATCCTGTACGCCACCCCTTTCGTGATGACGACACACTCGCTTGAGCCGCTGCGGCCCTGGAAGCGCGAACAGCTCGGCCGCGCCTACGACCTGAGCTGCTGGATAGAGCGCAACGCCGTGAACGCCGCCGACGCCGTTATAGCGGTCTCCGGCGGCATGAAGAAGGACATCATTTCGTGCTACGGCGTCCCGGCCTCGAAGGTCCACGTGATACACAACGGCATAGACCTGGCCGAATACCGCAAGACCTCATCGACGGCGGCCCGCCGAAAGTGGGGCATAGACCTGGAAAAGCCGTACGTGCTTTTCGTCGGCCGCATAACCCGGCAGAAGGGCATCATTCACCTGGTCAACGCCATACCGCACATAGACCCCCAGGCGCAGGTGGTCCTCTGCGCGGGCGCGCCGGACACCAAAGAGATAGCCGCGGAGATGGAAGCCGGCGTCGCCAGGATACAAAAGACCCGCAAGAACGTCATCTGGATACAGAAAATGCTGCCGAAGAACGAAGTGATAGAACTTTACGGCAACGCCGCGGTCTTCTGCTGTCCCTCCATTTATGAACCTTTCGGGATAATCAACGTGGAAGCCATGGCCTGCGGCACGCCCGTCGTGGCTTCGGCCGTCGGAGGCATACTTGAGGTCGTCGTGCCGGAGAAGACCGGCCTGCTTGTGCCTTTTACGGCGAAAAAAGACGGCGCCTACGAACCGCGCGACCCGAAAAAGTTCTCGCGGGATCTGGCCGCGGCGCTGAACAGGGTCCTGCGCAGCCCGTTCCTGCAGAAGCGGTTCGCGGCCGAAGGCCGACGGCGGGTAGAGAAGAATTTCAGCTGGGCCGGCGTCGCGAAAAAGACCTGCGCCCTCTACCGGAGTTTACTGTAATGCGGCTTCCCGCGAAACCTTGCGGTCGCCCCGGGTGCGGTTTTCTTGGGGAAGAGCCTGCGCGCTTAAAGCCGGCCTTGCGAACTCGCCCTCGCGCATAGCGCTCGGGCTCAGACATTCGCGGCCGTCCCGGAGGGATTCGCTTTAAGCGCTTGGCTGAAAACCTCCGAATGGGTCGGCCGCAAGGCTCCGCGTGAATCCGCTGGACCCACAGGAAACCCTGAAGAGCTGTATAGTTTTTAAGGTTTTAAAATATGACTAAAAAAACATTGGAGAAAGATTCCCCGGCGATTGCGCAGGAGAAACTTAAACACTTTAAAAAACTTTTCCCTGAGGCTGTAAGCGAGGGCAAAGTGGATGTGGAAGCCCTGCGCCGGTCCCTGGGCGAGAATGTGGCTTCAAACGATGAAAGATATAATCTGGACTGGGCGGGAAAAACGGAGGCTTTTAAGGCCCTCCAGACCCCGACTATCGCTACGCTTGCGCCCTGCCCTGAAGAAAGCGTTGATTTTGAGAAAACCGGCAATGTTTTCATAGAGGGCGAAAATCTGGAAGTTCTGAAAGTCTTGCAGAAGGCTTATTACGGCAAGATTAAGATGATTTACATAGACCCGCCGTATAATACCGGCAGCGACAGTTTTATTTACCCGGACCGCTTCCAGGAGAGCAAAGAAGAGTATTTAAAACGCATTGAGGAAAAAGACGAGGAGGGCTATCTGCTGAAAGAGGGCCTTTTCCGCAAGAATTCCAAAGAGAACGGCCATTATCACAGCAACTGGCTGTCAATGATGTATCCGCGCCTGTTCCTGTCCAGAAATCTACTTAAAGACGATGGCGTTATTTTTGTTTCCATAGATGACAATGAAGTCCATAACCTCCGTCTCCTGATGAATGAGATTTTTGGAGAGGAAAATTTTATAGCCAGTGCTGTCTGGCAGAAGAGAACATCTCCAGATGCAAGACTGGCAATTAGCTCTGGCCATGAATATATATTGATTTATGCAAAAAATATTAATCTCATTGAAGAATCTGTAAATCCGTTGCCACTAACGCCCGAACAAAAAGCAGCCTATAAAAATCCTGACAATGACCCTCGGGGGCCGTGGGTTTCTACAGACTTCACTGCGCAAATAGGCCATGCAACACCACAGCAGTTTTATATCATCAAAGCACCTTCAGGTAAAGAATATACTCCGCCACAAGGTACTTGTTGGAAAAATATTGAGTCTGTCTATTTGCGGAAATTGGCAGAAGGAAGGTTTTGGTTCGGGAAAGATGGAAGTGCGTTCCCGAGAAGAAAAACGTATCTTTCTGAAACAGAAGGCAGGACAGTGTGGACTTGGTGGTCAAACAAGGAAGTCGGCCACACGCAAGAAGCGTCTAAAGAATTAAAGGATTTATTTGATTTGGGAAATATGTTTGATAACCCGAAACCGGTACGGTTGATTGACCGAATACTCCAATTAGCAACCATAAAAGATAGTGTCATCCTTGATTTCTTTTCTGGCTCGGCGACAACCGCCGCTGCTGTCCTGAAACTTAATGAATTAGATGGCGGAACTAGAAGGTTTATTTGCGTCCAGCTTTCAGAAAAAACTGCTGAGGATAGTGAGGCATATAAGGCTGGCTATAAAACAATTCCTGAAATCAGCAAGGAGCGTATAAGGCGGGTTATAAAGGGAATTAAAGAGGATGCTAAAAACAACTCTAATCTTTTTGAGAAAGGTAAATCTGATCTGGATTCGGGGGTTAAAGTATTTAAGCTAAAAAACTCCAACTTTAAAATCTGGCGCGGAGATGTCGTTGACACCGCCGAGGATTTAGAAATGCAGATGGACCTGCTTAAAGACCCGGTGAAACCGGAGGCTCAGGAGCAAAATCTGCTCTGGGAGTTGCTATTGAAGTCCGGCTACGACCTGAATGCCCAAATAGCGGAACAAAAAGCCGGAAAATGCCGGTTTTATTCTGTCGCCGGCGGGGAGCTGGCGGTCATACTCGGCAAAGCGGACGAAAAATGCCTGCAAGAGATAGTAAGGCTCAAACCGCGGAAAGTCATCTGCCTGGACAACATTTTCCAAGCCAACGACCAGCTTAAAACCAACACCACCCTGCAAATGAAAGACGCAAGGATAGAATTTCGAACAATTTAGCGCGAATCGGAGACGAGGGTTATGACTGAAAAAGAAATAACTGATCGATTGCCGGAGTTGTTATCTCTTCCGAAAGAAACCGAATGGGTTGAATTTAAGCGCAATAATTGCAAGTCTTCTGATATCGGTGAATATATTTCCGCGCTATCTAATTCCGCCTGCCTGCATAAAAAAGACAAGGCCTTTCTTATATTCGGCGTGGAAGACGGGCCGCATAAGGTTGTGGGGACTGATTTTAACCCTAAAACCGAGAAGAAGGGAAATGAAGAACTGGAAAATTGGCTGACTTACCTACTTGACCCACGAATAGATTTTAAAATTTTCATGTTCCCGTTTCAGGACAAGCCTGTTGTTGTTTTCAGCATAGATCCGGCAGAAAACAGACCGGTCAAGTTTTACGGTATCGCGTATATTCGCGTCGGCTCATACAAAAAAAAGCTTTCCGACCATCCTGAAAAGGAAAGAAAAATATGGCGCAATAAACCTGCAAATGACTGGTCGGCTGAGATGTGCGAAGATGCCACAATCAACGATCTGGACCCCCAGGCAGTGACAAAGGCGAGGATTGAATATGCAAAAAGAAAAAAAGCTTCCGCTGAAATTGGAAACTGGGATACAGCCACATTTCTTAACAAGGCAAAACTTGCTGTCGGGGGCAAAATTACACGGGCAGCGATTTTGCTTTTGGGCAAACCCGAGGCCGCGCATTTTTTAAGCCCGGCAATCGGCCAGATAAGCTGGTTTTTACAGGATGCTCAGAATAATCCGAAGGATTACGAGCATTTCGGTCCGCCGTTTATTCTGACTGTTGATGCAGTTTTGGCAAAGATCCGCAACCTTAAAGTCAGGTTCCTTCCGTTGCAGACTCTTTTCCCTATTGAAACTCTTCAATATGAACCGGCGGTTATACGGGAAGCCTTGCATAACTGCATTGCTCATCAGAATTACGAATTAAATTCAAGGATACAGGTAATTGAAAGACCAGACGAGCTTGTTTTTGATAATGCCGGGAATTTTATCCCGGGAAGCGTGGAAGCCGTAATCGAACAGGATGCTCCGCCAAGGCGCTACAGGAATCCTTTTTTGGCGCAGGCCATGGTAAATCTGGGGATGATTGAAACCGAAGGCGGGGGAATTAAAGAGATGTTCAAAATACAACGCGAACGTTTTTTTCCGTTGCCGACTTATCAGCTTGAAAAGACGGACGAAGTGTTGGTGAGAATTCCGGGGAAACTTATTGACGAGAATTACACAAAATTGCTTATCTCAAAAGCGGATTTGGATCTGCGCACAGTGATGCTTCTGGACAAAGTTCAGAAAAAGAAAAGAATCCACAAACAGGAACATCTTTTATTAAAAAAACTGGGGCTTGTTGAGGGGAGATATCCCACCCTGTTTGTCTCGCCCGGCATAGCGGCGCTGTCCGGAGAAAAAGCCGCGTATATTAAGAATCGCCCTTTCAACCAAGGATATTACAAGGTCTTGATCATTTCCTTTATAAATCAATATGGCCATGCAAGCAGGGCGGATGTTGACAAGTTGTTAATGGAAAAATTGCCGGACATAATGACCCCAGAGCAAAAAAAGACTAAAGTCAGTAATTTGCTCAATGAAATGGCTAATAAAGATAAAATCATACTAAACAGCGCATCTTGCAGAAAACCGAAATGGATTTTGAAAAAGGAATAAAAAAGCATTGCGTTATTAGTAATTTCGGCGTCTAAACCGGTCAATCTGTGGAAAAACACAATAGAATCAAGCGGTTTTTGCATTCAAACTATTAGTAAGTTATTAGTAGCATTATTAGCAAACCATGAAACTTCATTTTGACGCGAATCAGGAATACCAATTACAGGCTATCCAGGCCGTGCTTGGGCTTTTTGAGGGCCAGCCGCTGAATAAGGGCGATTTTGAGTTTTCTCTTGGCGGGGATAACCGGCTGGGGCTTAAAGTTTCCGGGGTTCGCAATGATCTGGCGATTTCAGAAGAACAGATTTTGAAAAACCTGCGCGAGGTCCAAAAGACAAATGGCCTACCGGGTTCCGACAAGCTTGAGGGGCTCAACTTTTCCGTTGAAATGGAAACCGGCACAGGCAAGACTTATGTCTACTTGCGCACGATTTATGAGCTTAACAAGCGTTATGGTTTTAAGAAGTTTGTAATCGTGGTGCCCAGTATTGCCATAAAGGAAGGCGTTCTTAAAAATCTTGAAATTACTTCGGAACATTTTCAGACCATCTACGACAAAACTCCTGTTACATACCAGGTTTATTCCGCCGAGAGGGTTTCCTCTCTCAGAAGCTTTGCCGACAGCAACGCCATACAGATTCTTGTCATAAATATTGATTCTTTCGCCAAGGATGAGAATGTAATCAACAAACCCAATGATAGATTGAACGGCAAAAAGCCCGTGGAGTTCATCCAGTCGGCCAGGCCGATAGTGATTGTGGATGAGCCGCAGAATATGGAGACTGAGATCAGGAAAAAGGCTGTGGCCAATCTTAACCCGGCTTTCACGCTCCGTTATTCGGCGACCCATAGAAACCTGTACAACCTGATTTATAAATTAGACCCGGTCCAGGCCTATGATCTGGGGCTTGTGAAACAAATAGAAGTGGATTCGGTTTTTGCCTCAAATGATCGTAACAGGGCATTTATACAGATTGAGGATTTTAAGGCTGCCAAGAAAACCCTGGCTGTCCGGATTAAAATAGACGTAAATACAAACAATGCCGTTGAGCGTAAAAGCCTGACGGCCAAGAATGGCGCTGACCTTTACGAGCTTTCCAATAAGCGGGAAGCGTATAAAGACGGCTATATCATCAACAATATAGATGCGCGGGACGGCTTCATAGAATTTTCAAACGGCGATGTCCTTTATAAAGGCCAGACGCATGGCGGGCTTAATGATCAGATAATGAAGTATCAAATGGAAAAAGCCATTGAGGAACACTTTAAAAAGGAGTTAAAGCTGACCGCGAAAGGCGTTAAAGTGCTTTCCCTTTTCTTCATAGACCGGGTTGACAATTACCGCCATTACACGGAACAGGGAACTACCCAGAAAGGCAAGTTCGCCGGGTGGTTTGAGGAAATTTACACAAAATTCAAGCAAAAACCCATGTATGCCGCAATAGCCGGACATTCGGCAGACAAGGTGCATAATGGTTATTTTGCCCAGGATAAAAAAGGCGTATTAAAAGACTCCTCGGAAGGCCGGGAAACAAAAGCTGATGATGATGCTTACCAGCTTATAATGAAAGACAAAGAGCGTCTTTTGGAAATAAACGAGCCGTTACGGTTCATTTTTAGCCATTCAGCTTTGAGGGAGGGCTGGGATAACCCTAATGTGTTTCAAATTTGCACACTGAATGAAACCAGGTCCGAGATGAAGAAAAGGCAGGAAATCGGGCGCGGTTTGAGGCTTTGTGTTGACCAGAGCGGGATGCGCTTATGGGATAAGAATATAAATCGCCTTACTGTCATAGCTAACGAGAGTTATGAGGATTTTGCAAAAAGGCTTCAAACCGAGATTGAAGATGAGTGCGGGGTGAATTTTGAAGGGAGAATAAAGAATAAGCGAGACCGGGTGAAAATCCGATTCAGAAAAGGTTTTGAACTTGACCCGAAGTTCCTTGAACTTTGGGACAAAATCAGGCAAAGAACCGCCTACAGGGTTAAATACGACACTGCCGAGCTTGTAAAAATCTCCGCCAGGAAAATTAAAGCCATGCCCGAGGTCCAAAAACCGGTTATAAGGGCCGTCAGGGCTGAAATTATGATGGGCAAAAACGGCGTGGTTGCCGGGGTTTCCGGCGAGACGTTTGCAGGCGACGCTTATCCCCTGCCGAAGATGGAAATTCCCGATGTGACAGGCTATATTCAAAGCAAAACAGAACTTACCCGCGCGACAATTCTTGAAATTTTAAGAAAGTCCGGACGACTGTCTGATATAATGGTTAATCCGCAGCTTTTTCTGGATCTGGCTGTAAATGAAATCAGGAGCGTCCTGCATGACCTTATGATTGACGGTATAAAGTACGAGAAAATTGCCGGGCTGGACTACGCAATGCTGCTGTTTTCAGACAGGGATGTTGAAACTTATAAAAACAATCTGTACGAAATCAGTAAGACCGGGAAAACGATATCAGACCATATAATTATTGACTCCATGTCGGAGGTGGAAAAGAAATTTGCCGGGGACTGCGAGCGCAATGACAATGTGGAGTTTTTTATTAAATTGCCGGATTGGTTTACGATTCAAACTCCGGTTGGCGAGTATAACCCGGATTGGGCTTTGATTTACAAAAACGAAAGCCGGATTTATTTTGTCGCCGAGACAAAATCCACCACTGATTTAAATAAGTTGAGGCCGCAGGAGAAAATGAAAATTAAGTGCGGCGAGGCCCATTTCAAGGAATTCCCGGAAGTGAAATTTAAGCATGTTGAAGAACTTTCGGGGTTGTTGTAAACTCCGCACTTTTTCCAAAAAGGGCTAAAGTGCGGGGTAAATTAGAATTTAAAAGGGGAAATTATGCCGAAAAGATCTGAAAAAACAGCGAAACGCGCGGCGGCGGTAAAAAAGATTTCAGCGGAGAAACCCGGGCTCGCCCTTCCGGAGCCGGAAAAAAACGTACAGCCCCCGGCAGTTGAGCCGTCGTCCGGGCGCGTAGTCATCGAGAACGTCCGGCCCGAGGTTGACGGCGGACGGTTCCCGATAAAGCGCGCAGCGGGGGAGAAGGTCCGCGTGGAGGCCGATATTTTCGCGGACGGGCACGACGAGCTGGTGTGCGAACTCCTCTGGCGCAAAGAGGGCGCGGCCGCCTGGAACAGGGTCCCGATGAAAGCTCTCGGTAACGACCGCTGGCGGGCCGAGTTCACGGCCGCGGAACTGGGGCAGTACCGCTATACCGTACAGGGCAGGGTGGACTATTTTTCGACGTGGCTCCGCGACCTGAAAAAACGGCTGGAAGCCGCTCAGGACGTGCGGCCTGAATTGCCGGCCGGCGCGGAACTGGCAGCGGCGGCCGCGGCCAGGGCCGCCGGCGTCAAGGCGGACGCCCGGAAGCTTGCGGCGCTGGCGCGGGACCTTGGTGCGGAGGGTGACCCTCGCGACAAAGCTGCCCTGCTGGCGGACCCTGAACTGGCCGGACTGGTTTCCAGGTGGGGCGGCGACGAAGAGCTGGTCCGGTATGAAAAGGAGCTGGAGGTCTGGGTGGACCCCGTACGGGCGCGCTTCGGCGCCTGGTACGAGATCTTCCCCCGGTCCTGCTCGCCCGAGCCCGGGCGGCACGGCACATTTAACGACCTTATCGCGCGGCTGCCCTATATCGCGGAGCTGGGTTTCGACGTGCTTTATCTGCCGCCGGTACACCCCGTGGGCAAGACCCACCGCAAGGGGCCCAACAATTCATTAAAGGCGGGGCCGAAGGATCCCGGCAGCCCCTGGGCCATCGGCGACAGGACCGGCGGCCACAAGGCCGTCAACCCCGCGCTCGGAACGCTGGAGGACTTCCGGCGGCTGGTCAAGGCGGCCAGGGCGCGCGGCCTGGAAACCGCGCTGGACATAGCGCTGCAGTGCTCCCCGGACCACCCGTACCTGCGCGAGCATCCCGAGTGGTTCCGCCGCCGGCCGGACGGCGCCCTGCGCTACGCGGAGAACCCGCCGAAAAAATACGAGGACATCTACCCGCTGGATTTCTGCTGCCGCGACCGGCAGGCGCTGTGGGACGAGGTCAAAAGCATATTCAAGTTCTGGATGGACCAGGGCGTGCGCATTTTCCGCGTGGATAATCCCCACACCAAGCCTTTCGCGCTCTGGGAGTGGCTCATCCGCGATCTCCGGCGTGAGAACCCGGACCTGATCTTCCTCGCCGAGGCTTTCACGCGGCCCAGGGTGATGTACCGCCTGGCCAAGGCGGGCTTCAGCCAGTCCTACAACTACTTCCCCTGGCGCAACTCCAAGTGGGAGCTGGAGAGCTATTTCACCGAGCTGACCCGCACCGGCGTAAAGGAGTTCTTCCGGCCCAACCTGTGGACCAACACGCCGGATATCCTCACGGAGTATCTGCAGTTCGGCGGACGCCCCGCCTTCATGACGCGCTATGTGCTGGCCGCCACGCTGGGCGCCAGCTGCGGCGTCTACGGCCCCGCGTTCGAATTATGCGAACGTGCGCCCAGGGAAGCGGGCCGCGAGGAGTACCTGGATTCGGAGAAATACGAGCTGAAGCGCTGGGATCTGGACAGCCCGCACAGCATCCGCGACCTGATCGCGCGCGTCAACCGCATCCGCCGGGAGAACCCCGCGCTGCAGAACGACGCGAGCCTGCGGTTTTTCCCGCTGGCTAACGAACAGCTCATCTGCTACGGGAAACAGGCGGGGGACGATCTTGTGATGGTGGTGGTCAATCTGGACCCGGACTATAAGCAATCCGGCTGGGTGGAGCTTCCGCTGCGGGAATTCGGCCTGTCCCCGGATAAGCGCTACCAGATGCACGATCTGCTGGCGGACAAGCGTTATCTGTGGCAGGGGCCGCGCAATTATGTTGAGCTGGACCCGCGCGCGTGCCCGGCGCACATTTTCCGCCTGCGGCGCTACGCGAGGACCGAACAGGACTTCGATTATTTTCTGTAGAGGCGGTTTATATAACGCTTTTATGCGCATGAAAACAACCATCAAATGCCTGCTTACCGGATTATTGCTGGCATTTAACACTCCGGCCCTTTGTGCCGGGGAAGTATGCTTTAAGGATCGCGGCCAACCGTTCGGTTGTCGCGACGACGCTAGATGCGTTCCGAACGTGCGCGGCAAACCGGCATGCCGTTTAAAAAGCGATGCGAATAAACATTATCCGCCTGTGCCAATGGAAGCGCCTTCCGGTTTTGGAAAAGTGCGGAAAGAAGCCGGCGGCGCGGCGTGCATGTCCAAGTTCAGGCCGTTGCTGTCGTACGCCGAGAACACCAAGGATTGGCGCCGGAAGATCGCATATTACACACAAGCTATTAATGGCTGGCTGCCTTGCGACGGCAAAGCGAAAAAAGCCGAAGCCTACACGGGCCGCGGCTTTGCCCGCGCCCAAACAGGCGATTACTTCGCTGCCGAGAACGATTTTAAAACGGCCGTTAGAATCAATCCCGAAGATCCCATGCCGCACAACTACCTTGGGTGTATTTACTCCGATCTGCGCAAGTATGACGCCGCCGTTGAAGAGTTTCAGATGGCTTTTGCATATCAACTGGAGGATAAGGATCCCGTCGCCGCGCGCGCCGCAGGCGTAACCTACGCCGCCGCGCTTAAAGAGCAGGAAAAAGCGGCGAGAGAGAAGGCCGAGCGGAAGAGGGCGGAGACGCGAAATGCTCAAAGTCCTCCGCCGAACCAGAGCGGAGAGCCTTTTAACGCGCCTGCCGGGCCGCCTCCCGGTCAGCCGCCGCGGATACCGCCGGGGGCCGCCCCCGTCAGCCTTTCAAACCCGGCCGTCCTTGGACAGGACCCGCAGCGCACCGGCGGCCTGGCGAACACCTCCGCTGACCTGCCCAAACCCGGCGAAGCTCCCGGGACCAAACCGCCGCAGCCCGGAAAACCGGCCGGAAGCGACTGGGTGCGTTATTGCGTTATAGGCTTGTTTTTAGCGACAACCTTATTCCTCACCATCACGTATCTGGTCTTAAAAAGCGATCAGGACAGGATCCGGCAAGAGCTGGGGCCTCTGGCAAAGGAGTTGGGCGTAGATGTCCAATGGATGTTCTTCGGTTTTTTCATACCTCCGGACACGGAATTTCACGGCAAGCTTATGATAACCCTGGTTATCTGCTCGGTGCTGGGGTCTATAGCCGCCGGTCTTGTGTTCTTTAACTTTTCCCTGGACACCGCCATCAAGATACTGTCCGGCCCGATAATATCCGGCGCTATAGCGTGCTTAAGCGTTTTCGCTTCTTATTCCCTTAAGACAGGCTCCGGAGGCGGCGGCGCCGGCATGGAGCCGCAAGCCGGCTGGGGCCCCCCTGCCGCGCCCCCCCAAAGCCTGGGGGGGTCGCCCGCGGAAGCTCCAAATTATAAACGGGCGCCCGCGTCAATACCGGATTTTTCGGGGCTCGAGTCCAGGCCGGAGACGACCGGCCGCGAGTTAAGATCTTCCGCGACGCGTTCCCGGCAGGTTAAAGCCCTTATGGACGCGGGAAACTACCGGGAGGCCCTTGAGGTGTTTTCCCGGAAGCGCCAGTTAAGGATAACCGACGCCGATAAAGACCAGCTTTTTGAGATCTATATCCGGCTCGGGGATTTTGACAGGGCCGCCAATCTGTTCGACTCGCTGAAAGGCAGCGCTCTGCTGACGGGAAATATTGCGCGTTACGAGGAGCTGGCCGCCCTTTGCCATAATAAAGGCGGGCAAAGCCTGGCCCGCAGGATCTGCCGCGGCCTGTTCGAAGCCGTGAAACCGGTCGTGCGCACGGCCGCCGGCGCGCCGATGTATTATAAACTCGCGGCGTTTTGCGAAAGCATGGACGACTCCGAACTGGCGCGCGATATTTTTCGGCACATGATCGAGGCGGGATTTGAGAAGTTTAAGGACGTGTCCGCCCGCTACGAGGAGCTGAAGACAAAGCTCTTCGTGGCCGTCGCGCCGGCGCAGGGGAATGCGCCCGCCGCCGGGGCCGCCGGGAGCGGAAACACGGTTATCGGGACTGTGCTTAATAATCAATACGAGATAAAAGGCGAGCTCGGCGAGGGGGGCATGGCCAAGGTCTATGAAGGCCTGGACAGGAAGTCGAACCGGAAAGTGGCGGTCAAAAAGATGCATCCCTGGCTGAAAAAATTCCCGGAGGAGCACAAGCGTTTCGTGCAGGAAGCCAGGATAGTCAGCCGGCTTGCCCACCCTAATATCGTGGGCGTGCAGGCGATCGTGGAGCAGGAGGGGGAAATATACCTGATCTTCGACTATGTGGACGGGAAGACCCTGGCCGACGTGTTAAAGGAAAAAGGGCTTTTGCAGTTCCAGGAATGCAAGGGCATTCTGAAAGGCGTGTGCGGGGCGGTCCATTACGCCCATAAGATCAACGTCATTCACAGGGACCTGAAGCCTTCGAATATCATGGTGGACAGGGACGGCGCCGCGCTGGTGATGGATTTCGGGCTGGCGAGCGAGCTGCGGGAAAGTCTCACGAGAGTTACCCATCAGACCACCTCCGGAACGCCGGCCTATATGGCGCCGGAGCAGTACCTGGGCGTGGTTAAGCGGGAGTCCGACATTTACGCGATGGGCGTGTGCCTCTACGAGATGCTGACGGGGAAACTCCCGTTCGCCACGGGGGACATCATGCAGCTGAAGAACGACAGGGAGTTCCGCGAGCTCAGCTCGCAGCTGCCCTGGCTGCCGTCCGGTATCGACGAGATCGTTTCCCGCGCGCTGGCCCCCGAGCCGTCGCAGAGGTTCGCCGACCCCATGGAATTCTTCGACGCGCTCAACAAACTGTAAGGCGGACACCTGCGCAAGTATTGGCCGTCTGAGGCACATCCGCCTAAGGCGGACACCTACGCAAGTATTGTATTATTAGTTTTTGGATACGGGGCCATAAATAGACAGGAGAATATATGCAAGAAAAGGAAATAGGAAAGATAAGTCATTACTTCGGACATATCGGGGTCGGTATAATAGAGCTTACGGATGCGCTGAAGGTCGGCGACAGCGTGCGCATTAAGGGGCACACGACGGACCTCACGGAAATGGTGGAGTCAATGCAGCTTGATCACAACAGCGTCGGCGAGGCCGCCAAAGGGCAGGCTGTCGGGATAAAAGTCGCGGCCAAGGTCCATCCCAACGACAAGGTCTACAAGATAATCCCGTAACCCGCGCGGAAAAAGTAGGAAAACGGGCCAGTCATGGGGTTGCCCGTTCCGCCGCGTAGGAAACCCTCCCGTGGTTTCCCCCCGAAGCGGGGCCCCCCATCCGCTATGCGGCTACAGGGCAACCCCACGCCTGCCCCGTTGCCGAATCCTAACCTTTCTCGTCTAAAAAAATATAAATATCCCCGCCCTTGAAGATACAGCCATCCCCGCCCCGCCGGCCGCAACCCGGCTTACAACCCGGCTGATACTATTATCCATTTGCTAGAATATCCAAGTCAGGACAAAGGG
>Ga0180009_10002134_pt1 | contig 23427 bp, 22 predicted proteins | sample OS_PC_MetaG_FD_123537 | JGI IMG/M metagenome (GOLD analysis project Ga0180009, IMG submission 123537) | Groundwater microbial communities from the Aspo Hard Rock Laboratory (HRL) deep subsurface site, Sweden - OS_PC_MetaG | ecosystem: Environmental > Aquatic > Deep subsurface > Groundwater...
AATGTCCTTTTCTTCCATTTCTCCCTCCTTTTTTGAGGGATATTTTACATCCTTAAACAGGACATTTTCATTTTGCCAGATTAGGACATTTTCATTTTGGTATTACATATTATTTACTCTATTCTCAGCCATTCTAAATTATAAGATTTTACAGATTTTACAAATTTGATTATAGTCCTATAGAATAAAAATCCTATAAAATAAAAAGAAATTTTCATAATTAGAATTGCTACTCTATTCTTGACAACCTCAATGATTTGCTTTGCAAAACTATTTAAAATGAGTATAGTATCCTTTTACTTTAAGTAAGCAAGAAGTAAGCAAGAAATTTGAGTCTATTTAACTTTTAGAAAATAAAAGAGAAATTAATAAAAGAGAAATTAATGAATAATAAGAAACCATTAATATTAATCTTTATCTTCATCTTTAGTCTTTTAAGCTGTCAGAGAGAAGAAGAATTAAGTAAGTTAAGAGGAATACGTTTAGAAAAAAAGGAAGAGTTAATAAAAGAGGTAGAAAATTTTGCTTTAAAACATAAGATTGACCAAGTTAAAGAGATTAGTAAAATTTTAGAAGGAGTAGTTTTAGATGAAAATCATATACCCAAGAGTGAAGTTTTATTGTTATTAGAGAAGGAAGATAAAAGCTTTATATTTTCTCCTCAAAAGACAGATAAAGGTGGATGTTTTGCTTTTTTAAATATTCCTTATGGTGAGTACATTTTAAAAGTAAAAGAAAAGGAGAAAATCTTAGCAGAAAGCAAGATTGAAGTTGATTGCTTAGAAAAAGATGTGGGAATAATCTATATTAAGTCTTCTTTGCCTGAAGAAAATAAAGGAGAAAAGATAGAAGAATTAGAAGAAGAAACAAAAGTATGGTCAGAAGAAAAAGAGGAAGAAAAAAGTCATAAAGAAAAACTTCTCGTAGAAAAAGAACCAACGGAAAATAGAGAAGAGATAAAAGAGAAGAGTAATTTAGTCAGCCAGGATAAAGAGGAGCAAAAAATAGTTATTGAAGAAGAGATAAGTCTTCCTTTTTGTCTTAATGACATTACTTGGGACGGTCAATATCTTTGGGGGATCTCAAAATCTTATCTTTACCAAATAGATCCAAAAGATGGAAACGTAATCTCTAATTTTTGGATTAATATTTTAGAGGGCACCGGTCTTACTTGGGATGGAAAGTATCTATGGTGCGCAGATTGTTTTATGGACAAGATATTTAAAGTAGATCCAAAGAGTAAACAGGTAGTAGATATGTTTTATGTTCCAGATGCTGGTTACCATCATTATGGAATGGCTTTTGATGGGAATTATTTGTGGTATTCAAGTAGTAATGCTTGTTTTTATAAGTTAAGTCCTCAAGATGGTAAAGTAATTAGCTTTTTTTTAGAAGAAGCCCCCGGTTGCCATAATTCTTTGGCCTGGGACGGAAAATATCTCTGGTCTACCATCTGGAATCAGTCGATGATCTGCCAAATTGATCCAAAAGATGGCCAAATAGTTAAAAAGATGATCCTGGATTTTAATGACCCTATTGGAATTACTTTTGATGGAAAAAATCTTTGGATAGTTTCTTACCACCAAAGGAAGCTATTTAAAGTAAAGATGGAGTAAAAAATTAAGTTTACATAAATTTTTTTGTTGCAAAGATTTTAAAATTAATTATAATAAAAATAATAAAAATAATTTAAGATTTGTAGAATTAATAAAGGAGGAAATTAAGTTGAAGATTAAACCGTTGAGGGATAAAATAGTCATAAAAAGAGTAGAAACAGAAGAAAAACTTAAAAGTGGTCTTATTATACCCGATACAGCTAAAGAAAGACCTCAAGAAGGAATAGTGATTGCCGTAGGAAGAGGGAGATTAGACAAGAAGAACAATTTAATTCCTATGGAAGTAAAAGTTAACGATCGAGTCTTACTTAGTAAGTATTCGGGCAGCGAAATAAAGATAGATGACGAGGAATACTTAATCACAGATCAAGATAGTATCCTAGGAATTATTGAGTAATAATCTTTAAAAAAGATCGAAATAGAAATAGATAAAATTAATAAAAAAATATCTACGGGAGGAAATTAGATGGCTAAACAATTACTATTTCAAGAAGAAGCAAGGAATGCCCTTAGTAAAGGCATAAATATACTTGCTGAAGCAGTAAAGACTACTTTGGGACCTAAGGGAAGGAATGCTGTTTTAGACAAAAAATTTGGAGCTCCTACCATTACTTGCGATGGAGTAACAGTAGCTAAAGAAATTGAATTAAAAGATCCTTATGAAAACATGGGTGCTCAATTAGTAAAAGAAGTTGCCGAGAAGACTTCAAGTGTAGCTGGCGATGGCACTACAACAGCTACTTTATTGGCTCAAGCTATTTACAGAGAAGGAATAAAGAATATTGCCGCCGGAGCAAATCCTATGACTTTGAAACGAGGTATTGAAAAAGCAGTTAAAGTAGTAGCAGAAGATATTAAAAAACATGCCAAAGAAATAAGTAAAAAAGAAGAGATGGCTCAAGTAGGAACGATAAGTGCGCATATGGACGAATCTGTAGGTAATTTAATAGCTGAGGCTATGGAAAAAGTTGGAAAAGACGGAGTTATTACCATAGAGGAAGCTAAGTCTACTACTACTGAACTTAAATTAGTGGAAGGGATGCAATTTGATCGTGGCTATATTTCACCTTATTTTGTAACTGATGCAGAAAAAATGATAGTTGAGTTAGAAGATCCTTATCTCTTGATTTACGAAAAGAAGATTAGCGCAATGAAAGACTTGCTTCCTATCTTAGAAAAGATTGCTCAAGCAGGAAAATCTTTTGTGATTATAGCTGAAGAAATAGAAGGTGAAGCTTTAGCTACTTTAGTAGTAAACAAGATGAGAGGCACTTTAAGATGCGTAGCTGTAAAAGCTCCAGGTTTTGGTGATCGCAGAAAAGCAATGCTGGAAGATATTGCTATCCTCACCGGAGGCAAGGTTATAGCTGAAGAGCTCGGGTTAAAATTAGAAAATGTTAAACTAAGCGATTTAGGAAGAGTAAAGAGTGTCAAAATTGATAAAGAAAACACCACCCTCATAGAAGGAAGTGGAGCAAAAGATAAGATTAAGGGTAGAATTGCTCAAATCAGGACCACTATTGAAAAATCCACTTCAGATTACGATAAGGAGAAACTCCAAGAGAGATTAGCTAAGTTATCTGGAGGAGTAGCCGTAATTAGTATAGGAGCAGCTACTGAAACAGAGATGAAAGAGAAGAAAGCACGAGTAGAAGATGCTCTTCATGCTACTAAAGCTGCGGTAGAAGAAGGAATTGTTCCGGGAGGAGGAGTTGCTCTTTTAAATGCCCAGAAGGCTTTAGATGAATTAAGGTTAAGTGGTGATGAAGCGGTAGGAGTAGCCATTATTAGAAAATCTTTAGAGGATCCAATTCGAACGATCATGGAAAATGCAGGAGTGGACGGCTCGGTGATTATTGAAAAAATAAGAGAAAAGAATCAATATAATTATGGATTAAATGCCGCTAATAATAAATATTGTGATATGATAGAAGAAGGAATTATCGATCCAGCTAAAGTAACCAGGACTGCCCTTCAAAACGCTGCTTCTATTGTTGCTTTGATGCTTACCACAGAGTGTTTAGTTACAGAAGCTCCAGAAAAGAAGAAGAAAGAAAAAAGAGGGATGGCAGAAGACGAATATTAAACTATCATAAGTAAGAATAGATCTAGATTAGGTAATAAAAAAAAGCGGGAGGTTATTTATCATCCCGCTTTTTGATTTTTCTTTTGGCTATCTTGGCAATAATAGTAAACATTAAGACATTAGATAGGCCAGCCCTAAAAACAACAGCTCATTAATTTCACATAAAGCTCCTAAGGTATCTCCAGTCTGCCCACCAATTTCCTTTTTAAGATAAATAAGATAAAAAAGTGAAGACAATGAGATTAAGATAAAAAATAATAACCCTTGATATTTAAGAGTAAAGACTAAAGCCATCAATAATATTAACTGAGAAATTAATAACTCCCTTAATTCTACGCATTCAGTAAAAGCCCTTCCTATTCCAAAACCTTCCCGAGCGTAGTTTGAAAAATAAGAGAGAAAGACAATACTTCCTCTTCCTACCGCTGGCATTAAGAATAGAATAGTATAAACTAAATTGGTGCTTATATTAGCTATAAAAAGAATCTTTCCCAATAATAACAAGATTAAGCCTACCACGCCCATCGTGCCAATATGGCTATCCCTCATAATTTCTAACTTATCTTCTAACGAACTTCCTCCATATAATCCATCAATAGTATCCGCAAAACCATCCAAATGTAAAGCTCGGCAAGTATAAATTAAGGTAAAGACTGTAATTAGAGAAGCAATTATCTTAGGAAAGTATAACTGACTAATACAATAAACCACCGAGATTAACAATCCTAAAAATAAGCCGACTACTGTAAAGTATCTTGTCGATTGAGCAATAGCAACACTATCACTACTTAATCTTAAATAAGGAATCTTTAGCCGCGTTAAAAATTGTAAAGCAATAATAAAACGCTTCATAAATTACTCTTATTTACTCCAGCTTCACTGAAGGTTAAAACTTCGTTTAACAATCTACAACTTGCTTCAATAATCCCAATAACTAAAGCTGCTCCTGTTCCTTCTCCTAAACGTAAGTTTAAGTCAATAATGGGTGTAAGTCTTAGTTTTTCTAAAGCTATTTTATGTCCCCTCTCTACGGAACTATGAGCGGCCAATAAGTATCCCCTGACTTCATCTTTTAGTAAAATAGCAATTAAAGCTCCGGCCGTAGAGACAAAGCCATCAATAACTACCGGTATTCTACGAGCACAAGCTGCTAAAATAACTCCAGCTATGCCACCAATCTCATAACCACCTACCTTAGAAAGAAGATCAATTCCATCTTCAGGATCAGGTAGATTTAACATAATTCCTTTTTCAATAACCGCTATCTTTTTTTCTAAGGTAAGATCATCTATGCCTGTCCCTCTTCCAGTTACCTCTCTGACTGATTTTTTGGTAATCACAGCCGTAATCGCACTAGAAGAAGTAGTATTGCCAATACCCATATCTCCAGTCCCAATAATATCTATTCCTTTCTGATACTCTTCTTCAAATACTTCAATTCCTCTCTCTAAAGCTAAAATAGCTTCTTTTCTGCTCATAGCTCTTCCTTGAGTAAAATCTTTGGTGCCATAATTAACTTTTTTATTACAGATGTTAAACTTTGAATCTACTTCTGCTTCTACTCCCATATCAACCACCACAATACGAGCTCCTACCTGAGAAGCTAAGATATTAATAGCTGCTCCTCCTTTGGAAAAATTATAGAGCATCTGGAGAGTAACTTCCTTAGGAAAAGCACTGACTTTTAAGTTAGCTACACCATGATCGCTAGCCATGGTAAAAATAACCTTATTTTTAAGCAAAGGTCTTTGATTTTTAGTAATAGAGACTATTTTTTTAGCAAATTCTTCTAATCTTCCTAAACTTCCCTTAGGAATAGCTAAATTATCCCAACGATGAAAAGCTTCTTGGTAACTCTCTTCCACCGTGGTTATTTTTTTTAAGGTCTCTTCTAATAATTTCATCTTTATTTTTTCATCTTTATTTTCTTGCCGCTTAGTATTCTATCATTTCTCTTAACTTTATATCATTACCTTTCTTTATATCATTACCTTTAAAGTTAAAGATATGATCACCATTAAAAATGAGACTAAATATAAAAACTTGATGGATTCCTTAACATGTTTTGTCTCTATCTTTTTTATCTCTTCTCTTAAACTCCCTTCTCTTGAATTCCCTTCTCCTAAATAAGGTCTAAATTGTAATTTCCCTTGATAGTAATTTTTTCCTCCTAATTTTATTCCCAGCGCCCCAGCCATTCCTGCTTCCACTAAGCCGCTATTGGGGCTAGGATGCTTTCTGCCATCCCTTAAGATCGTCTTTATGGTTCTTAGGTAATCTTTTTTCAAGAAAAATGCAGCTAAGATAAAAAGTAAAGCGGTAAGTCTAGCGGGAATATAATTAGCTACATCATCGAACTTGGCTGAAAAATAACCAAAATTTTTATATCTTTCATTTTTATACCCGACCATAGAATCTAAAGTATTTATCGCCTTATAAGCCCAACAGAGAGGCAATCCTCCTAAAAACATGTAGAACAAGGGAGAGATTACTCCATCGGTGATACTTTCTGCTACAGATTCTATCGTAGCCCGCATTATCTCTTCTTCACTTAAATAGCGAGTATCTCTTCCTACAATCTTGGCTAATCTTTGACGAGCATTCTTAATCCAAAACTCTTTATGGTAGCTCTCTTTAATCCTTTCTAAAGATATAACTATCTTTTTGGCTTCCAAAGCCATGCCTTTTATAGAGATGGCATTAAATAAAAGATAGATACTTATTAAAAAATATAGATAGGGCTGGATTTGGATAGTTACTTGGAGAAGAATAAAGATTATTAAATAAGTACCACTAACGATCGAGATTACCAGTAAAAGTCCGGCCCATCTTTCATCTTCAACCTTTTTACGAAGATATGGTTCTAATTTAGTAATGGCTTTGCCAATGTAAACTACCACCATTGGCAACCATCTTGGATCACCAAGTAAAAGGTCTAAGATCACGGCCAGGGATAAGATAATTATAAATTCCATCTTTAAACACCACTTCTTAAGATTTCATAAATCTTAGGTAAATTTAAATTTTTTCGAAGTATTTCCGCTAATTTATCATATTCTGCATCTCGATTAAGATAAAGAATCTCTCCTTTTTTTATACCTTTTTTTCTCTCTAAGTAGTTGATGAATTTATTCCTAAATTCATTATCTTCAAATATTCCGTGAAGATGAGTGCCAATTACCCTTCCTTCTTTACTTACACTTCCTTCCTTGTAGAAAGGTTTTCTTTTTCCAGCCTGACTTATTACCTCGAAAGCAAAATTTTCCTTAATTACTTTTGTCTCTCCACAATGGATCTCATAACCATCTATAACCTCATCAAAATCTATAAACTCCTTTAGACCAGCCAATCTTGCTTTAACTCGAGATGTCCTTTTTTCTTTATTTAAAGAAGTATGAATATTTAATAAATTTAAACCATCAATCTCTTTACTATCTGATTCCACGCCGTATTTATCTACAATTTTTCTTCCCAGCATCTGGTAACCACCACAAATGCCTAAGATAATACCTTGACTCTTAACTACTTCTTTAATCTTTTCAGCTAACTTAGAATTATATAAGTAAGTTAGGTCGTTAATGGTATTCTTACTGCCTGGAATGATTAATAAATCTGGCTTTCCTACCTCATTAACCTTAGATACATATTGTAGGCTTACTTCTTCCTTTTCTAATGGTTCAAAGTCCGTAAAATTTGAAATCCGAGGAAGTTTAATCACCTTTATCTCTATTTGCCCCTTTTTATTTAACCCCTTTTTTTGCTCTAGATCCACAGAATCTTCTTTAGAGACATAAATATCTTCTAAGTAAGGTATGACCCCTAAAACAGGAATCTTGGTCTTTTTTTCTATAAAATCTAGGCCAGGTCTTAAAATTTCTAAGTTGCCCCTAAATTTATTAATAATAATTCCAGCCACTCTCCTTCGTTCTTTAGGTGGCAAGAGACTTAAAGTACCAACAAGGCTAGCAAAAACTCCTCCTTTGTCGATGTCAGCTACTAAAATCACGGGTGAATTAGCCATGTGAGCAATCTTCATATTGGCAATATCTTTATTTTTTAAATTTATTTCGGCTGGACTTCCAGCACCTTCAATGACAATTACTTCAAATAAACCACCAAGAGTTTGATAACACTCTTCTACTACCTTAAAGAGCTTTCTTTTGTGTTTATCATAGGTTAAGGCATCCATATTAGAGATTACCTTACCTTTGACTACTACTTGCACTCTTTGATCGGAAGTAGGTTTTAGCAATATTGGATTTATCTCGATGAGAGGCTTAATCTTAGCTGCTTCGGCCTGGGCTACCTGTGCCCTCGAAATTTCTTCACCCTTTTCTGTGACAAAAGAATTATTAGACATATTTTGACTCTTAAAAGGTGCTACCTTTAGGCCATCTTGTTTGAATATTCTACAAAGCCCTGTTACAACAAGGCTTTTTCCTACATGGGAACTTGTTCCTTGAATCATTATGGACTGAGGAGACATTTTTCACCTAACTCTAAGAAAACTGAAATCAAATAATCCAAATCTCTCTTTTGATGGGTAGCCATCAAGGTAATTCTTAACCTTTCTGTTCCTTTGGGGACAGTAGGCGTCCGAATAGCTGGAATAAGTATCCCTTCTTGATATAAAGATTCAGAAACTCTTAATGTTTTTTCGTTATCTCCAACTATTAAAGGAATTATCTGAGAAGTAGTATTTAACAAGTTAAATCCTAATTCCTTAAGTTTCTTTTTTAAATAGTTTACATTTTTCCACAATCTCTCCCTTGGTCTTGGATTGCTTTTTACTATCTCTAGGGCAGACAAAGAAGTAGCTATGACAGAAGGAGGTAAGGCGGTAGAGTAAATAAAACTTCTGGCTTTATTTCTTAAATAATCAATGAGACTTTTATTTGCTCCTACAAATCCCCCTAAACTTCCTAAAGCTTTACTAAAGGTACCCATCTGAATAATACAATTATCTTTTAAGTTAAAGTATTCACATGTTCCTCTACCTTCTTTTCCTAAAACACCAGTAGCATGAGCATCATCTAATAATATTAAAGCTTCATACTTCTTAGCTAAGGTTAGTATTTCAGGCAAAGGGGAGATATCTCCATCCAGGCTAAAGATACCCTCGGTAATAATTAATCTTTTAATAGCCTTCTTATCAGATCTCTTCAGGATTTTTTCTAATGCCTCTACATCTCGATGAGGATATACTTGTAGTTTTGCCTTAGAAAGTCGACAACCATCAATAATACTAGCATGGCATAATTTATCGATAATAACCAGATCACCGCTCCTTACTAAAGCTGGTATTACCCCTATATTAGCTGTATAACCGGAAGTAAATATTATCGCTTCTTCACACTCCTTAAATTCGGCAATCTTTTTTTCAAGCTTCTGGTGTAAGATCATATTTCCAGAAATCAATCGAGATGCTCCTGCTCCAACTCCATACTTATCTATTGCCTTTTTGGTATCTTTTTTTAGTTGGGGATGATTAGCTAAACCTAAGTAATTATTAGAAGAAAACAAGAGAAAGTTTCTTCCTTCTACTTTAACTCTTGGTCTTTGAGCACTTTCAATCACCAGGAGGTTTCTATGTAATCCTTTCTTTTTAAGTTCTTCTACTTCTTCTTGAAAAAAATCTATTTTCATAGCTTCCATCGTCTTTATCTATCCAAAGTCTTTAAACCCTCTAGTGTTTAGATCTATTTTAATCTATCTGAAATTCCAGCCCGAAGATAATAAACTTCATGAGCTAATTTAACTATTTCTTGATTAATTTTACCCATAATATTGATAAAGTCTCGTCCTAATTTATTATCAGGAATAAGACAATTACCCACGTCATTGCTAATGATAAATATTCGCTTATTTGATTTAGAAATTTTATTTAAGAGATGCTTCATTTCCCATAGGGGATCTTTTTCTTTGATCATAAAATTTGAGATATAAGTAGCTAAACATTCTATAATGATTACTTCGCTCTCTACTTTATCTAAAGCTGATCCAATATCGTTAGATTCCTCAATAGTAATCCATTTTTTAGGCCGACTTTGTTGATGAAGTTTTATTTTCTCTTTCATCTCTTCATCAATAGGTTCTGCGGTGGCAATAAAGGTGACACTTTTCTTTACCCTTAAGGCAAAATTTACCACAAAATCACTCTTTCCACTCCTAATCCCCCCAAAAACAAAGATAATTCTACCTTCCATGTAAACACTCCTCCTATCTTAAAAACAAGATGGTATAGAAAATTACTCTATTTTGAACAACTAATTAGATCTGACAGAATTGATCCAAGGATACAAAGAGCTAAGTTTGAAGCTAGTTTCTACCATTACATTATACACAGTATACACAATTTTTCCGCCAAATTCAATTCATTCTTTATCTTTAAGCCACCAACAATAAAAAATATGGCCGTCCTTAACTAATAAGCTCCTTTGCTTAACAAGACTACCGGAATTGTCTTTAATAAAATCTTAATATCTAACCAAATAGACCATTCTTCTATATAATAAAGATCAAGTTTTACCATTTCCTCAAAGGGAAGATTACTTCGTCCGCTTACTTGCCAAAGTCCGGTAATTCCTGGAAGAACATTTGTTCTTTGATTAGCCCAAAAATTATAATGCTCATCATCTCCTAAGGTTTTTACATCAATTACCGGTAAGGGACGAGGTCCTGCTAAACTCATCTCTCCTTTTAAGACATTAAAAAGTTGGGGTAATTCGTCTAAGCTGTATTTTCTAAGAAATTTCCCCACTTTAGTAATTCGAGGATCATCTTTAAGTTTAAAGAGATAGCCATCAGCATGTTCTCTTCGTTTTTCCTCTGAAACTATTTTATTAGCACCTTTGACCATCGAGCGAAATTTATAAAACTGAAAATAACGTTCTCCTTTTCCCAGACGCTTTTGAGTATAAAAAACAGGGCCTCTGGAATTAAGCTTAATTAAGATAGAAATTAATAAGATTACGGGAAGTAAGATAATTATACCTATCGCAGCTCCAGTAAGGTCGAAGATTCTTTTCACCATCGCATCCCAGTGGTCAAGCTCCATCTTCCGTAAAGCAATTAAAGGATACCCATTTATCTGAGTAAGACTAATCTTTCGAGAAAATAAGCTTAAGGAATCTGGAACCATATTTAAATAAACATCCATTCTTTCACAAGTAGCAGCCAAAGAGAAGAGTTCTTCTCGGCTCAGAGTAGAGTCCCAAATAATAATCCGGTTTATTCCATGTTTATTGATAATTTCTTTACAATTAGTTACTTCTCCGATAATCTTATGGTCTTTTATGATAGAAGGAGATACTTGATTAGAGGTAGCTTTGCTTACTAAGTATCCTATAAAATACAACCCTAATTTTGGGTCTTCTTCTATGCCTTCAGCCATTTTTCTTACTTCTTCGTTTATGCCAACAAGAGCTACTTTTTCTAAGCCAACCTTTTGTGCTTTTAACCAAGCTAAAATCTTTCTACTTAAAAAATGGCCAAAATAGACAAGTAAGGAGACATTAAAAAAAGAGAGAAAGATTAAGGAGCGAGAATAGTTTTCAGCTTTAAAGAGAAAAGCAATAGTTATCAAGATAAAAGTCCCATAAAATGTGCTTTTCATCAATAAGAGCAAATTATCCAAAAAGGTTCTTTTTTTAGAGAGGTCGTAAATGCCAAATTTATTAAAGATGATTAGATATAAAAAAATGATTAGATATAAAGGAGGAATAAATCTTAAAGCAACAACTAAATCTTTAAATTTTTCTATAAAGAAAGGATTTAAAGCTATTCTAAGATAGCAGGTAAGATAAAAGGAAGCTAAAATTAATATGGCATCGATAACGATCTGAATAAAGATAAATAATTTTTGGCCTCTTTCTAATCTTAACATAGTATTATTCCTCTCTTTTTTTTATTAGAATAATAGTAAACGTTCAGATATCAGCCTTCAGCCACTGAACGTTTATGAATAATAATTAGCTAATTCTAAGATAGTCCAAGGCTGGCAGTCTTCTTTTTTAAACCCAAGTAACTCCACATATTTATAGATCTCTTCTAAGTTTTGAGCCTCTACTTCTAAAAACAGCGGAACAAATTCATAATGGTCAAGATATTTATCAAACTCAAAATGAACATGGTTTAATTTATAACTAAGACGTCTTTTTCTGGTGAATAACCAAGACACAAGACCTAACGATTCTAAGATTAACTTGGTGGTTTCTAAGTCAGAAACCTCTACTTCTAATTCTTGACGAACTTTTACTTCTTCAGATTCTACAAATTTTTTAAAAGCCAGAAATGATCGCTGGCCTACTCTTCTTAATCTAACTAAGTCTTTAGCCTTCTTGATAGAGCTATCTTTAAAATCAAAGAAGAAAGCATGAATTTCTCCCTCAAAGACTCTTTCTGCCCCTAAAGAAATTAACCTTTCTTCAATCTCTTTTTTATCAATCTCAAGTATCTTTACTTCAAATTCTTCCATATTTATCAACCGTACATTTCAGTCAACTCTCTTAATCTTTCTCTATATCAATCTCAAGTATCCTTACTTCAAATTCTTCCATATTTATCAACCGTACATTTCAGTCAACTCTCTTAATCTTTCTCTATATCAATCTCAAGTATCCTTACTTCAAATTCTTCCATATTTATCGACCGTATCTTTCAGTCAATTCTTTTAATCTTTCTCTAGATCCATTATTTAACATCTGGGAAGTGTATCGCCATTTCCAATTTCCTAAAGCCTTTCCCGGAAGATTCATTCTGGCCTGGTTTCCTAAGCCAAGAACATCCTGTAAGGGGATAATAGCCATATTGGCGATGGAACTTAAAGCTAATTGGATAAAATCCCAGTGAATTTGAGTCTCACTTTCTCTCCCGAGGTATCTTAAAGCATGATTTCGTTCGTTCAAGGTAGCGGTCTTAGTAAGCCAACCTATGATGGTATCATTATCGTGAGTTCCAGTATAGACTACGCAGTCTTTAGTAGAAAAATTATGAGGTAAGTATAGATTGTCAGCACCTGAACCAAAAGCAAATTGAAAAATCTTCATTCCTGGAAATTCAAATTGGTCTCTTAATCTCTTCACTTCTTCAGTAATGACACCTAAATCCTCAGCAATAATAGGAAGTTTGCCTAAGGCTTTTTCTAAAGCCTTAAATAACTTAGCTCTTGGCCCTTTAACCCATCTTCCATTAATGGCTGTCTCCTCCGTAGCTTTAATCTCCCAATAAGCCTCAAAGCCTCGAAAATGGTCTATTCTAACAATATCGACTACTTGTAACATCGCTTTAAATCGAGCTATCCACCAATCATATTTTCTTTGAGCCGCTGTTTTCCATCGATAAAGAGGGTTCCCCCATCGTTGTCCGGTGTTACTAAAATAATCAGGAGGAACCCCGGCTACTACTAAAGGATTACCTTTTTTGTCGAGAAAGAACATCTCTGGATGTGTCCAGACATCAGCACTGTTATGATCTAAAAAGATAGGCAAGTCACCAATAATCTTAATATTTCTGTTATTAGCATACTCCTTTAAAAATGACCATTGTCTAAAAAATTGCCATTGTAAATATTTATGGAATAAGATAGAGTCTATTAATTTTTCAGAAGCTTCTTTTATAGCCTCAAGAGATCTTTTGGTTATCTTCTTATCCCATTTATTCCAACTAGTTCCTTGATAATCATCCTTTAAAGCCATAAATAAGGCATAATCAGGAAGCCAAGAGGAATTTTGTTGGCAAAATGTTTCCAAGGCTTCTCTTTTCTCCCAAGAAGTATTTTTTTTAAAATGCTCAAAAGATCTTTGAAAGAGAGAGTTCTTAAACTCAATTACTTTTTCATAGTCAACTTCATCTTCTGGAAAAAGAGGAAGGTTTGATAAATCAGAAGAAAAAAGTAGCCCTTGGTTGAGTAACTCTTCTGGACTAATCAATAAATGATTACCAGCAAAAGCAGAAAAAGAAGTGTAAGGAGAATTACCGTAACTAGTTGGAGATAAAGGAAGTATTTGCCACAATTTCTGGCCAGTTTCTACTAAAAAATCTATAAATTTATAGGCTTCTCTTCCTAAATCTCCAATGCCAAATTGGTTAGGCAAAGAAGTAGGATGAAGCAAAATACCACTTGACCTTGGAAACTTCATTATTCACCTCTAATATTATTCTTTAAAAAATCGGTATTATTTAAATTTATCAGCCGAAAGTAGTTATCTTCGTAAAATTCAAATACACTTACACTCGCGTTGCTTATCTCTATCATCCAGTAAATATAGTCTAACTCTACTTTTAACAAATGAGCTAAAAAGGTAATAATTGCTCCTCCGTGGGAGACTATCGCTATTATTTCATCCTTATGTTTATTGATAATTTGGTAAAAAGCAGGAATAATCCTTTCACTAAACTTACTAATGCTTTCTGCTTGAGGAATTATGGTTTGGCTAGGATAACGAAACCAATGATAATACAAATCTTGATCCTTACTTATAATCTCGTCTGCTTTTTTACCTTCCCATTCCCCTAACTTAATTTCTCTTAGTTCTGCTACTTCTTCAGTCGGTAAATTTAAATTCTTAGAAATTGTCTTAGCTGTATCTATGGCTCTACCTAAATCACTTGAATAAATCTTACTTATCTCCATATTTTGCAGATAATCAGCTAATAATTCTGCTTGTTTTATGCCTAAAGGAGTTAAGGGAGAATTCATCTGGCCCTGGACTATATTTTCCGCATTCCAGAGGGACTCCGCATGTCTAATGAGTAATAACTTGGTCATTTTTAACCATCTCCTTACTTCGTAATTTTTTATGATAACTTATCGCAAATCGGTGAGCTTCGTTACGGATATTTTGAATTAATCTTAAGGCTGGTGAATTTTTAGGAAGAGTTACATCTTCTCTTTCGTGGGGAAGAAAGATACGATCTTCTTTTTTTAATCTTGGCCGCTCTTTAGCGATGGCCGCTACTTCAATCTCTGTAATTCCTATTCCTTCTAAGGCTTTTTTAACAAAATTTTGCTGGCCTTTACCACCATCGACAACCATTAAATTAGGTAAATCTTTATTTTCTTTTAATAATCTCTGACACCTTCTTTCTACTATTTCTCCTAACATTGCAAAATCATCTTGAGTTTTGATTGTCTTTATCTTGAACTTCCGATATTCTTTTTTGACAGGCCTTCCTTCCTTAAATACGACACAAGAACCGACGGCATTTTCTCTGCTCAGATTAGAGATATCAAATCCTTCGATATAGATAGGTAGTTTTTCTAACTTGAGAAGATCCTTAAGTTGCATTAAGACACTACCCGTCTCTTTTTGAGCTAAAATAGCATCAGCATTAAGTAAAGCTAAGTCTAAAAGTCTCTTCTTTTCATGATTAGGAGTAGCTATTTTTACCTTTCTTTTAGCTATATCTTTTAACCAAGCTTCAAGTATTTCTTGATCCTCTACCTTGTAAGGAAGGATGATCTCAGAAGGAATAAAGTCTTTATTTAAGTAATACTGCTTAAGAAAATTAGCAAGAAGTTGTGATTCGCTTATTCTTAGATACTTAACATTGTCCAATAAGAAGGTTCTTTGATCTGAAATTCTTTTACCCCTTATGAGTAAGATCACAACAATAGCTAAGGTACGGCTGAAAGATAAAGCTATGACATCGATATCTTCTTTGGAAATTACCGTTTCTTGATGTTTTAATATCCCTTCAATCAAGGTAATCTTATCCCTTAATTTAGCTGCTTCCTCAAACTTCAGCTCTTTAGAAAAATTTTTCATCTGGATTTTTAGCTTGTCTAAAAGTTCGCTTTTTTCACCTCTTAAGAATTCACAAGCCTGATGAGCTATTTGATAATAATTATCTTGGCTTATTAAATCGGCACAAGGAGCTAAACAAAACTTAATATCATAGTTTAAACAAGGTTTCTTTTTTACTTGATTTATCTTATGGCATAATCTTAGGGGAAATAATTCTTTAATAATTTGGAGAGTTTTTCTCAAGCCTTTCACATAAGGATAAGGACCAAAATATTCTGCTTGATCATCTAATCTTTTTCTAGTTACTACCATCCGGGGGTAAGCTTTATTTAGGTCAATCTTAATATACGGATAGCTCTTATCGTCCTTTAATTTAATATTAAATCGAGGCTGATGTTTTTTAATTAAATTAGCTTCTAAGATTAAAGATTCAATCTTATCTCTGGTGATTATATATTCAATCTTATCAACTAAAGGAATTAAATATTCTTTCTTAATAAAGTCCTCTTTGTTCTGAAAATGAGATTTTATTCTCTTAGACAAAGAATTAGCTTTACCAATATAGATAATCTTTTCTTTCTTATCCTTCATTAAATAAACACCAGGCTCATCTGGAAAAGAAAGTTTTTCAAGATCCAAAGCCATTTAACACCCTGATCATTTTTTTAAGCTCTTTACATAGGTGGCAAGTTTTTTGATTAAGCTATCCATCTCCTTAATCTTAAATAATTTATAACATATTGACAAGACAAGGATTCCTGAGAAGATAGATACGAGTACTTGCCACCATAGAGAATATTTTACATTATTAATAATAATAAAACAAGTAATACCCATGATTAAAGAAGCCACCAATGTCCTTACTGACAAGGTAAGAAGATGACCATCTTTTAAAGAACCAACCTTCTTTTTTAAAAAGACCATTAAAATGACAAAGTTTAAAGAGGCGGAAAGAGTAGTCGCTAAAGCTAATCCTCCATGTTTTAGAGATGGCAAAAGCAAGATGCTTAATCCCAAATTACAAATAACAGCCACTGCTCCAGTTTTTAAAGGAGTTTTTGTATCTTTAAAAGCATAAAAGACGGGAGTTATCACTCTTAAACTTGCAAAAGCAAATATCCCTAAAGCGTAGTAAAACAAGGCGATGTTAGTAGCTATGGTATCATTTAAAGTAAATTCATTTCTTTGGAAGAGCAAGGTAATAATTGGTTCGCCTAAAACAATTAAACCTATGCTAGCTGGAATGGTGGTCATAATGAGCATTCTTAAGCTTAAGATTAATGTTTCTCTTAAAGAAGAAAAGTCTTCTTTAGCTACTTGACTAGACATCATAGCAAACGATACTGTTCCCAGGGAGACTCCAAATAAGGCAATAGGTAACCAGATTAAATTATTAGCATAGTAAAGAGCAGAAATACTTCCCGTACCTAAAAAAGAAGCCAGACTACGACTTATCACTAAATTTACTTGGGTAATAGCTAAGCCCATTACTGCAGGAATCATTAAATTACCAATCTTTTTTATTCCCGGATGATTTAAGCTTAAGTTAAACTTATAAGTATATCCTTTTCTTAAGAGGGGGATAATTTGAACAGCTACCTGGAGAAATCCACCTAATAAAACCCCTAAGGCTAAGCCTAAGATAGGTTCTTTAAAGAATGGAGAGATAAAATAAACGGAGCAAATCATACTAATATTTAACAAAACAGGAGCTAAAGCAGAAATACTAAAATGCTGGCAAGCATTTAAAATACCCATCAATAGTGCGGCGGTGCAAATAAGGATCATAAAAGGAAACATCACTTGGGTTAACAAGATAGCTAAATCTACATTTTTACTAAAGCCAGGGGCAATCAAACAAACTACATAAGGAGCAAAGATAATCCCTAAAATAGTGATGACGATAGAGATTAAGAGTAATAAATTAATGACTAGATTAGCTAATTGCCAAGCGTCTTTCTTTTCCTTGTTGACGAGGTAGTCTGAGAAGACAGGAATAAAAGCAGCACTAAGGGCGCCTTCTCCAAAAAGCTGGCGAAATAAATTAGGGATCATAAAGGCAATAAAGAAGGCGTCAGTAATTAGCCCTGCTCCAAATTTACTGGCAATGACCATATCTCGTAAAAATCCTAAGATTCTACTAAAGAAGGTGATTATGCTTACTATGCCTACGGATTTAATTATCTTAAGTTTTGTGGTCATGGTTATAAATAAAGAGCCAAGGAGAGTCTTTCCTCGGCTTTTTTAAAATATTTTATCAATTTAAATAAGATTAAATAGACAGGGATAGATAAGGACAAACCTTTGTGATTGTTCGTTTTTTTGCTTCTATCTATTTTCTATGAATTTCAATTTAGTTTCTAACCATCAGTGACGCTATTACCTGATTTTATTAGTTTTAGCTGATTGCCGAGAGCTTTTGGCTGAACAATTAAGATTTAACTAAGACACTATTAATAATATTGATAATATCTTCTCTCTTTAATTCTTTAGGATTAAAGTTTATGGAAGCAGAACAATTATTGGCTATGGACAAGATATCATCTTGAGTAACATGAGATCTCTCTAAATAGAAAGGGATCTTTAAATCTAATAATAGTTTCTCTATAAAAGTAAAACAATTTGTAAAAGCTTCTGTAAGCGATAGGTCTTTAGTCTGCTCTCCTAAAGCTTGGAGTAAATGGTAAAATTTCAAATTACAAACATCTTGATTGAATTTCAAAATTTTTGGTAACAGGACTGCGCAAGCTAAGCCATGGGGAATTTCTAAAAATGCTCCTAAGGAAGCAGCAATGCCATGGATAGCTCCTAATTTAGCATTAGCAATTACCATTCCAGCTTTTAAAGCACCTAATGACATTTGTTCATAAGCAAAAAGATTATTTTCACTATAAACCATCTCTCTAATATTAGCCTGAATTAGGCTTATAGCTGAAAGAGCTAAAGGATCAGTGAAAGAGTTGGCTTCTTTAGAGATATATCCTTCTATCGCGTGAACTAAGGCATCTATTCCGGTGTAAGTTTTAACTTTTTGAGGAACACTCCTACTTAATAAAGGATCAACAATTGCTAATTTAGCCATCAGAGAAAAATCTCGAAGGCTTTTCTTGACTCTTTCTTTCTTATTTAAGATTACGGCATTGTAAGTGGCTTCAGTCCCTGTTCCAGAAGTGGTAGGAATAGCAATAAAAGGAATTCCTCTTTTTTTAATTTTTCTCTCCTTTTGGTATTCTTCGCACTTTCCTTCTTCATGAAACAAGCCGGCGATAGCCTTAGCTGCATCTAAGGCACTGCCTCCTCCTAATCCAATCACCATCTCAACCTCATGCCTTTTCGCTAAATTTCTACCTTCTTCAACTATCTCTAAGTCAGGTTCTCCCTTTATCTCATCAAATAAGAATGGTTTAATGCCCGATCTTTCTAAGTCTTCCGTAACTTGGTCTAATATCTTTAACTTTCTCATTGCCGAACTTCCAGTCACCAACAAAGCTTTCTTTCCAAACTTGACACATTCTAATCCGAGCTTCTCAATGCTTCCTTTTCCAAAGATGATATGGGGTGGGGTAATAAGTTCAAATATAGCCATAAAGTTTCAACCTTCCTTTACTTTTTTATTGGTCATTTCTAAGTACTTCATTCTCAGATTATACAAGATGTCATCTAAGATCTTAGATTCACTATCTGTTAAATTACTCTTGGTTTTTTCCTGGAGAAGACTAACTAAATCTATAGTATATTTGGCTGATGGTAAATCTACCTTCTTTTTATTCTCCACGGGGTCTGCTACTTCTCCCAAATGTTGAAAAGCACTTGTCGATAACATAAATACCAGGTCTAAAAATTGAGCTTTTTGAAAAGGTATTTCTTGTTTTTCTTCTTCTTTAGTTTCTTGGCAAGTTTCATCTTTGTTGTTTTCCATCTCTTCCTCCTAAAATTTTGACGTTTTTTCGCTATTAAGCGAAACTGTAACTAAATCTCCTTTTTTTGCTCTTAAAAACTCTTCAGCGCTTTCACCGTTTATAGAAATTTCTAAGTGATCACTACTTCCCCAGATGGCCAATAATTCACCTTCTTTGCTTTGAGCATAAAAATCATTGATCTTAAAAATCTTATAGTCTTTAATCTTGATAATTATATCTTTTGAGAAAGATAAGTTAAGAGGGGTAAAGTTAGTCACTAAGTTGCCAAATTTATCAATATAAATTACTTCACCCATTAATAAAGAGTCTTCTTTGGTCACCTTCTTAATAGGAAAGGTTGTTATTTCTTTTATCTCTTCTCCAAATTCTTTAATATCTATTCCTAAAGCCAAATAAGCAGCAAGAGGGGCAAAGATGTCTCTTCCCTGAAAGGTATGACTAATATCCTTTAAAAAATACTTCTTATTAAGAGCTGAGATGATCTTAATATCTTTTAATGGTTCTACGATATAATTTAAGACTCCATTGTCAGGAGCTATAAAATAATAATCTTTGCTCTCGACAATAATTACTCTTCGATTACTACCTACTCCTGGGTCAACTACTATTACATGAATAGTTCCTTTGGGAAAATACTTAAAAGCAGCCTGAATAATAAAAGCTGCTTCTTCTATATCTCCTGCCTTAACTTCATGGGTGAGGTCAATAATAGAGGCTGAAGAAATAATGGAGCTAATTACTCCCTTCATTACTCCTACATAACAATCTTTTATTCCAAAATCAGTAATCAAGGTAATAATTTTTGACATACTTTTTAAAGCACTTATTAATGAAAATTTGACATAGAGCAAATTAATTTGAGGACAAATAAGTTTATCTTTTATTGCTCGGTATTATTTCCTAATGTCCGGTTTTTATTAATAACTACTTTTTAAAGATAATCTTTCTATCCTTATCTTCTTTTCTCAAAGGTACTCTTTCTTTCTTCTATAAATATCTTAGCAGCTCTTTTTTTAGGAAAACTCCAAATAGCCACTCCTTCTTGGTAGTTAACTAATAACTCGTGGTCATTATCTCCATCTAAGTCATAGATTAATGGATTTACATTCAAGGGACTCTTTTTAAAATTATCTAAATGAGGTAGTCTCACGGAATCTAACATTTTTAAACTTTTTCCTATTCTATCATACTTCATCAGGTATACATAACCATCCATACTGGTAAGGATCACTTCTAAATCATTATCCCCAATTAAATCTAAAACCACCGGCGTAGTATGAAAATGGTCGCCAATGGTAGAGAGAGTATAAATAGGAAAGCCTGGGATAATCTTTTTATCCATGGAGAAAGCATAGAAATTGTTAGAACAATCAGCCCAGACTACCTCATTTTTTCCATCCTTATTTAAATCTATCACCAAAGGAGGATTTATACTCTTGTTAAGCCGAGAAGACCCATATGATATTTGTAGAATTTCCTTTCCTTTTCCATCTAAGATGATAAGTTTATTATTAGCTACCATGATTACTTCTAATTTACCATCTCCATCCACATCAGAAAGAGCTGGCTGGCAAGATTCAAGAGTCTCATTTAAGTTGCTTCCAATATACTTTTTCCAAAGTAATTGCCCTTGATTATTTAAACAATAAAGATTGTCTATACCTGAACAGATAATCTCTTTCTGGCCATCTCCATCTACATCTCCTACTTGAGGGAGATTACTTTGGAGGGAAGATGGAAAAAACCACTTCTCTTTATGGGAAACTCCATCTATTGCTAAACAACCACTTCTTTTAGAAGCAAGAGGGACTAAGATCTCCATAATTCCATCTTCATCCACATCATCTATGGTTATTCCTTTAATTATTTCTCCTCCCCCCTGCCCTATCCATAACTTTTCTCCTGAAATATTAAGGGTTATTATATATCCTGATAAGGTAGCTACTACTAACTCTTTTTTAAGATCATTATTAATATCTATGCAATAAACTTTACCCCTTATTTCATCAGCTATGGTAAGGGGATAGCCTTGATAAAGATTTCCTTTTGTATCCCAAGCATAAATATTACCTTGCAGAGTACCTATAATAATAAGGTCAATTATCCCATCATCATTAAGATCAACCACGGTAGGGGAACTTAATGAATCTCCTTGGTATTTTAAATCCAAGTATTTATGATCATAAAAGTTTACCTCTTTTGCCTTAGCTGAAGATAAGGTAATTAAGGAGATTATTAGACCTATTGCATAATAAGATAAAAATCTTTTCGAGCCCTTTATTGATAAGAGAATAAAGAAATTTAGAAAAATATCAAATATTTTCATATAACTTTAATCATCTCAATTAATTATAAAATTTTATTCTTTATTGAGCAATGAGTCTATTAAAAAGATGACAAATTTACTCTTGATGTTCACCTTTGATCTTCACGCCTTTTTTCATATTTAACTTGGTCTTTATCTTGTTACTCCATTTTTCAAATCTTCCTTCTACTTCAACCTTAATTATTTCAAATTCCTCAGTCTTTCCTCCCTTTTCTACTTTTTTTATCATAAAGTAGCCATTTTTTTCTACCCGACAGAGGATGGGACAAATCTTCCAAGTATCTTCTTTATATCCTTCATCTAAGACTAATCTTCGGGTGACTAATTGCAGCCCACCTGAAGCTAAATAATCTGCTTGCATCTTTTCTGAAACATCTTCTATCCGATTAAGGATATACTCTGAAATCTTCATCACTCCACCACAAAAAAGTAAGAATATGGCTGAGAAGATAAGAATCATGACAAGAGCTGAACCTTTTGATGATCTTAGTAGTCCCATGATCTTCTTAAACCTACGTTGGTAGTGTACATTTTTGCCGTAAAGTTAAAATTATGCCGGACTTTATTTTTACCTAATCTTCCTCTTACTTGAATGACCTTATCATTCTTTTTACCTTGGAAATGAAGATAGATAATGTCTTTAGAAATAACCTCTTTTTCTTTAAAAATGAAGCGATCCTCATTATAAATAAACTTAAACTTCACTAAGTCGTTCTTATTTAAGATCGCATACAATACCACTAAGAGCTTTTCTTCTTCTTTTTTTAAGATATATAGCAGCTCTCCCCCATCTCCTGCATTTTTATTTTTATCTATAATCATTAAAGGTAGGCGGATTTTTCGGAAATTATTTCTTTTATTTATTAATTCCACTAAGGCAGTGTCTTCTTGGAATAATTCATAGGTCTTTTCTACATCGCTAATGATGGATCTTTTTATCTTTATCGTTGTACTTTCTAAATCAATATAGTCAATATTTTTATCTATGTCTTCTTTAGTCTCATTGGCAATATCTTTTACTAGAAAAAAGATAATGAAGACCGTTACCACCATGATGATAAGATCAATAATAGTAAATCCTAATTCTTTTTTAAGAATTTTCATCTTATCCAAAAACTTATTTTAAATTTGCTCGATAAGTTATTAACTTAGTTTGTTTTATCAAGGGTTTATTATCTTTAACCAACGTGGTTCGCCACTTTATATTCATAGTTATCTTCCTTATTTCTGAATCTACTTCTTTGGTGATAATATCTCTACCATAAGATATCTCAATAATTGGACTTTCTTGATCAAAGATAACTATCTCTCTTAAATCGGGATGAATTTCATTTTTTTCAATTCTATTAAGGCCTAGAGGCATATCCCAAATCTTATCCTCACAAACTCGGCCCATCTTTGAGTTAATATAGTCATTCATCTTAACTTCTAACCGAGATCGGCTAATTATCCTTACCGTAGTATCGATAAAATTATACACAGGAATGGCTATTCCTACGAAGAATCCCATGACCAATAAAAGTTCAATTAATGATACGCCTTTTTCTTTTTTCATAATCTTTAAAATTTTAACACAATCCTTGGTGCTCTTCAACAAAAAAGAAAAAACGTGTAATACCAAAATGAAAATGTCCTAATCTGGCAAAATGAAAATGTCCTGTTTAAGGATGTAAAATATCCCTCAAAAAAGGAGGGAGAAATGGAAGAAAAGGACATTTTCGAAATGAGCAAA
>Ga0180009_10002135_pt1 | contig 23423 bp, 19 predicted proteins | sample OS_PC_MetaG_FD_123537 | JGI IMG/M metagenome (GOLD analysis project Ga0180009, IMG submission 123537) | Groundwater microbial communities from the Aspo Hard Rock Laboratory (HRL) deep subsurface site, Sweden - OS_PC_MetaG | ecosystem: Environmental > Aquatic > Deep subsurface > Groundwater...
ATTTGTGTCAAGCCCGCCCTGGCGCGACTTACCAATATTAAATCAAAAAGTTGTGTTATATTTGAATTTTACTTTTATATTTGTCATATATTAAGCCAGGTCTGGGCCAGGGTTTCTATATATTGTGGTTCTTAGTTCAAACAGATACTGGATACTTGTCTCTGGATACTGGATTTAAAAGGAATTCTTTTTTGATTTATCCAGAATCTAGCTATAACAACAGCTTTTGAAACCCAAGGAGGGTGTTTAGATGGGACCACTCGAAGGAGTGAAAGTCGTTGAAGTGGGAGGGATTGGTCCGGGACCCTTCTGCGGCATGATGCTGTCGGACATGGGTGCCAATATCATCCGTATAGACCGTAAGGGGCACCGTGGCAGAGTAGAAGCTAAGTACGATATTCTTCACAGGGGCCGCCGTTCCATCGGCCTTGACCTTAAGAAACCTGAAGGTATTGAGGTCGCCCTAAGGCTCATTGAGCAGGCCGATGCCCTCCAGGAAGGTTTCCGTCCTGGTGTCATGGAGAAGATGGGGCTGGGCCCCGATGTGTGCATGAAACGCAACCCAAAGCTCGTTTATGGGCGCATGACCGGTTGGGGTCAGGAAGGTCCCATCTCCCAAGCAGCAGGTCACGATATCAACTACATCGCCCTGACAGGGGCACTCTATTCCATAGGGCGGGCCGGGCAGAATCCCGTACCGCCCTTGAACCTCGTTGGTGACTTTGGGGGTGGAGGGATGCTCCTTGCCTTTGGTATCGTTTGTGCCCTCTTTGAAGCCCAAAAATCTGGTAAAGGGCAGGTTGTGGATGCCGCCATGGTGGATGGCTCTGCAATACTCATGGCCATGTTCTATGGCCAACGGGCATCTGGTTTCTGGACCGACCAGCGGGCATCCAACTTTCTGGACACCGGCTCCCATTTCTACGACACCTATGAGACCGCAGACGGCAAATGGATATCGGTCGGCTCCATCGAGCCCCAGTTCTACGCCCTTCTGCTTAAACATGCCGGCATCGATGATCCTGAATTCCAGGTCCAGGATAATAGGACAAAGTGGCCTAAATTCAAGAAAAAGGTTGCAGAGATCTTCAAGACCAAGACGCGTGATGAATGGTGCGACATCATGGAGGGCACCGATGTCTGTTTCGGTCCCGTTCTCTCCATGGAAGAGGCACCCAAGCACCCCCAGAACGTATTCCGGAAGACTTTTGTAGAGGTAGAAGGTGTTCTGCAACCGGCTCCAGCCCCACGGTTCAACCGAACCAAGCCGGAGATACAGGGGCCACCCCTGATGCAAGGTGAACACACGGAAGCAGCTCTGGCGGATTGGGGTTTCACACAGGATGAGATTGAGAAGCTGAAGGCTGGAGATGTCATCTGAATAAGGTTTGGGTGAAGAAAGGAGAAAGAGAAAGTGGATTTTCGATTCACGCCGGAGCAAGAGGCATTCCGAGAGGAATTTGTCTCCTGGCTGGAGAAAAATCTTCCAGAAGGTTGGGACCCCTCTCGGTATCGGAACTATGAGTCATTCGATGAATGGGCCCGCGCCTATAAAGATTTCCAAAAACGGCTCTCCGACGGAGGATATGCCGCCATGCACTACCCCCATGAGGTTGGCGGTCAGGGCAAGACCTTGATGGAGGAGGTCATTGTTTTACAGACCCTTGCCTCCGCCTGTATGGAATTGAGGACACCAGGGATTATCACCCATGGCATGGCCGTCCCCACCATATTCCACTGCGGGAACGAGGATCAGAAACGGGAGTTCCTGCCCAAAATATTCGACGGTACCCATATCTGGTGTCAGGGGTTCAGTGAGCCCAATGCCGGTTCCGACGTGGCCAATGTCTCCACCCGAGCCGTCAAGGAGGGTGATCATTATATTCTCAACGGGCAGAAGGTCTGGACCAGCTTTGCCCATGTGTCGGATTACTGTATCATTCTCGTGCGCACGGACCCCCATGTGAAAAAACACAAGGGACTGAGTTACCTGCTTCTGGACATGAAGCTGCCCGGTGTTGAGGTGAGGCCCGTAACACAGATAACAGGGGAGGCCGAGTTCAACGAGGTCTACATGGAAGACGTTCGGGTGCCCGTGGAGATGCTGGTGGGACAGGAAGGTCAAGGATGGATGATCGCCATCACCACTCTCATGTTCGAACGGGTGTTGGGAGATGCCACCATGGCCGCCGCCTATGACAAAAACATCGCCCTGTTAATAGATATGGCCCGTCAGACAAAGCGATCCGGCCGGCCCATCATTGAAGATCCCATCTTCCGTCAGCAGTTGGCCCAGGCATACATCGATGTCATGGTCTTGAAGTACCATGGATTACGAAACCTCAGCAGCCAGCTCCAGGGAGGGACCCCCGGTCCCGAGGGATCCATCGGCAAACTACTATGGAGCGAGCCCAATCAAAGGATTACGGAGGATGCGCTAGGAATGCAGGGTCCTACCAGTCAGATCATGAGCGGCTCACCTTGGAGTATTCAGGATGGTTTCTGGCAATATGGATTCTTAAGATCCAAGGGCAACACCATCGAGGCCGGAAGTTCGGAGATTCAGAGAAATATCATTGGGGAACGTGTCCTGGGCCTGCCCAAGGACATAAGTCGTGCTGCAAGGCAAGAGTAGAGGAGGTGACTTAATGGATATCAAGTTTAATGAAGATCAGATCGAGATTGCCAGGCAGGCACGTCGTTTTTGTGAAAATGAGTCCCCCATGGACTACGTCCGCGACATGTTTGAAGATGAGCGAGGGTTCAAGGACGATATCTGGACCAAGATGGTGGAGATGGGTTGGACGGCAATATGCATCCCAGAGGCTTATGGCGGATTGGAGATGGAACTTCTGGATCTGGCCGTGGTCCTTGAGGAGATGGGTCGGGCCGTGATCCCGGGTCCTTTCTTTTCCACAGTCCTTCTGGCTGCTGAAGCCATTAAAGAGGCCGGAAGTGATGCCCAGAAGGAACAGTATCTTGCCGGTATCGCCGCAGGTGAGATAAAAGGCACGTTAGCCCTCTATGAACCGGATGGGGGTGCAGACCCGGGTTATATACAGATGGATGCCAGTACGGATGGGGATGGATTTACCCTGAACGGAACAAAACTTTTTGTACCCGATGCCCATGTGGCGGACTTTTTGGTCTGCGCCGCCCGCACCGAAGCGGGGAATGATCCGGCTCAAGGAATCACTCTTTTTATTGTGGACCCTAAAACAGAAGGGATCTCTGTCTCACTTCTACCCACCATGGACGGCACGCGTAAGCTCTGTGCGGTGGAGTTTAAAGGGACAAAGGTGAGCCAGGAAGGCATCCTGGGGGAACCCAATAATGGTTGGGCGTCCTTGAAGAGGGTCTTGCAACGGGCCCAGGTGGGCCTCTGCGCCGAGAGCGTTGGCGGTGCCCAGCGGGCCATGGAGATAGCCACGGAATACGCCAAGATTCGCATCCAGTTTGACCAACCCATCGGGGCATTTCAGGCCATCAAGCACCGTTGTGCCCAGATGTTCGTGGAGGTGGAAAGTGCACGCTCCATCCTCTACTATGCCGCCTGGGCCCAAGACCACGAAGATGCCAAGGCGGCGGAGATTGCTGCGTCAGTGGCAAAATCCCATTGTTCGGATGTTTATCGAAACACCTCGGCAAGCTGTTTACAGGTTTTGGGAGGAACCGGTTTCTCCTGGGAGCACGATATCCATCTATACATTAAAAGGGCCAAGGCCAATGAGGTGGCCTTGGGGGACCCTGTATATCATCGCGAGCAGGTAGCTCAACTTATAGCCGGCTAATAATCATAATCAAAAGGGCGGCTCCATCTCATTCAGAGCCGCCCTTCCTCTTTTAGACCTCTATCTACTTCCAGAAAATGACCTATCCACCACTATGGGCTTGAGTGGCCAGTACTCCAGGTGGGAAAGCTGTACGCATTACCCTCCACATCAAAGAAAGTAATGGTCTGGAATCGCTTCCATTCCTCATTGTCCATGTAGCAGTAAAGTGCCATAATCTCATACGGCGGAATCTCTAAATCCCCGGATGGAAACAGATTATGGACCCTCATTGTCTCTGTATCGTTCTCCAGTTGGAAGAAACCGTTCACCACCACAGAGTCTCCGCCGGTGTTATGCAGATGGATCTCCAGGTTCTGGTCGGGTAGATTGCAGCATTTGAAGGCAAGTACCTCCTCCACGCTGGAGTTCATGATAATGGTGGCGTCAATCATTTTATCTCTGTTTACTGATCGTACTTGCCGATAATGGAGACGGCACAGACATTCATGAACGGAAAACCGCCCAAATTATGGGTCAGACCAAGCTTGGGGTCTTTTAGCTGGCGTTCCCCGGCCCGTCCATGGAGCTGGAGGTACATCTCATAGAGCATCCGAAGACCCGAAGCGCCTATGGGGTGCCCGAAACACTTGAGCCCTCCGTCCACCTGGCAGGGTACCTGTCCATCAATGTCATAGAACCCGTCCAGGGCCTCTTTCCAGGCCATCCCCCTGTCCGATATATGAAGATCTTCATAGGTCACAAGTTCTGTTATGGAGAAGCAGTCATGCACCTCCATCATACTGATCTCCTCTCTGGGGTTGGTGACCCCGGCCTCTTTGTAAGCCACGACGCTGCACTTGTCCGTGGTGACGAAGTGATCACCATCCCACGCGTCATAGGCCATCTCCTCCCCGCTGCTCAGGGCAAGCTGAATGGCCTTGACCGTGACAAAGTCCTTCTTGCCCATATCTTTAGCTATCTCAGGGGTAGTGACAATAGCGCAGGCCGAACCATCACTAACACCGCAGCAGTCAAAAAGCCCTAGAGGGTGGGCGATGATGGGCGCAGCCATGATCTGTTCAATGGTGACAGCTTTCCTCAGATGTGCTTTGGGGTTGAGCACGCCATTGGCATGGCTCTTGGCTGATACGTGGGCTATGGCCCTTTTCAAATCTTCATCCGAGATCTTGTACTTGGCCGCATAGGCACTGGCCAACTGGGCAAAGTTGCCAGGCGCCGTACCGTTGGGCCACCAGAGCCACTGAAGGGTTCCGCTGCTGGACCCGCCTGCCGGGAGTCCACCGTAGCCCGTATCCTTCAGCTTCTCCACGCCCTGGGCCAAACAGATGTCGTACGCACCGGAAGCCACTGCGTAGACAGCCCCGCGAAAAGCCTCGGTTCCGGTGGCACAATAGTTCTCAGTCCTGGTTACCGGGATATAGGGCAGACGAAGTGTTGTGGATAGTGGAAGGGCGCTCCCTCCAATATTGACTTGATCGACGCTGGATCCAAACCAGGCGGCCTGTATGTCGTTTTTCTCAATCCCTGCATCCTCGATGCACTCCGTAAAGGCCTCCACGATCAGTTCCTCGGACCCCACATCCCATCGCTCTCCAAATCGGGTACATCCCATCCCGATTATTGCGACTTTATCTTTTATTCCTGTGGCCATAATTATCTCCTCCTATCTATCTATAAGATAAAAATCTTTTCCATTACCAAATCAATCCTCTTAACCGGCTTGGGGAATCGCTTTCCAGAAATATCCGGTAAAACCGCGTTCCTTGTCCGTAAATCGTTTGCGGAAAGACATATTCACCGGGATCCCCACTTTCACGTCCTTGAGTTCACAATCGGTGAAATCGGCCATAAAACGTCCCCCCCCTTCAAACTGGATCATACCATAGATGGCAGGGGGATCAATTGAAAAGGCCAGCATATCACCGGTGAATGTCTTTACACGGGCAAGTATATCTGCAAATTCATAGTCATCCTGAGTGTTTATATGATTGCACTCGGGTTTGACGCAGATATCCATCTTGGGGAACTGGGGAGTCCCGCAATCACGGCACTTGCCTCCCACCAGGCCATGGATCATCTTTCTTTTTCGCCACAGAACGGTCATGGCCGTCTGTGTTGGGGCCTCGGCCCGTATCCCTGTCTCTTTTATCATCTCGTCCCTGAAGCTGAGGAATTTAGGGTAGTTCTCAACGGATTTCTTTCTTCCAAGGGATCCTTTAACCCCATTACGGGAAGGGAGGTTTTTGATGTTTTCCGTGACCTCGAAATACAGGGCATTGGACCCCTGTCCAAAACCGGCCACCAAGATACGATCCCCCGGGGAGGCCTCTTCCAGAACAGAAGCTAACATCAACAAGGGATGGGCCGTTCCTGTCTCGCCGCACACCTCGTGCATATTGTCCACAAGCTTTTCCGGTCCTGCCCCCAAACTCTTGGCGATTTTCCCATGTATGGCCTTGAAGTAACAAGGGTAGACCAGCTTGTCCACCTGGTCCATGGAGATGCCAAGCTTCCCGAAAAGGCCGTTGACGGCCTCGGGGATGATCTTGGAATAGCCTTCATCCCTGACCCAGCGCTCCTCCCAGGTATAGTCAAACTTGCTTTTAGCTCCTCGATAGTGATCCACAAAATCGTACGCCAGAGAGTAATCACCCTTAAATTCCGCTATGACGTCCTCATCTCCAACCATAACGGAAGCTGCCCCATCACCAAACCACATCTCGTAGGAAGAGGCTGGCTTGGCTTCCCTGTTGTCCGCTGCGGTCACCAGGATATTCTTCTTCCCTCCCCCTCTGATGGTCTCAAGGGCCGTGACCAGCGCTGTAGTGCCCGCCTTCTGGGAGGATGTGAAGTCAGAAGTCAGAATATCCTCCCTCAAATTCAGGGCCGTGGCCAGGATTCCGGCATTTTGCCGGTCTGAAAAGGGAAGTGTTGTGGAACCAAGGAAGCATGCGCCTATCTTGGTTTTTTCCTTCCCCACCAGGCAGTCCCGGGCTGCGGCCACTGCCATGGTCATGCTATCCTCATCCCAGTTGCACATGGATCTTTCTCCCTGAGCCACTGCGATGATGGCCGGAGAATACCAGCCCAAGCTCTGGAAGATGGACATCCTTTTCAGCCGGAGCCGCGGAATATAGGCTCCATACGATGTAATACCGATCATTTTATTTTCCCTCCTTCGTTAAAATACGTTTCAGTTCTGTATATACTATTTTATGGCGATTGCAAGTTTTATTGATGGATTCTTTCTAACAAAAATCATTTCCCAATGATGGTGTCTATGAAGATCCATACATCTTATTGATTCTATCAACTATAGGTTCTGTCTCCCTCATGATGCGGTCGATAAGTTCCTGACAGCTCGGAATATCTTGAATCATCCCTGAACCTTGGCCCGCGGTGATGGAATTATCCTCCAGGTTGCCTAACACAAAGGCGGAAACAGTTCTGTTACTCTCCGTGTTTCGATCGCCCGAGCCTTCAGTGTCCGATGTATCGTCGTACGAGATTATTCCACCCTTTTCTGCCATAACCTTTTTTAGATAATCATTGATTACCATTCTTACAGAACCACGGCGTTCCTCAACAAATCCCCTGTCTCCCCTCTTCTCGTCGTTAACGGGGACAGGGCTCCCGTGTCTCACTGGAATTGTGCCTGTATCGGTTGTTTCCAGAACAAGATTTTTAACGTTGGGGTGTGCCGGGCACTCTTGGGTAACCATAAATCGTGTCCCCATATAAACGCCTTCTGCCCCAAGAGCCAGTGCCCCCATAAGACCACGGGCATCCACGATTCCCCCTCCGGCTATAACGGGAATGCTAACGGCATCAACAGCTTGGGGAACCAGGCAGAGGGTTGTGACCTGGTCAAAGCCGCTATGTCCTCCTCCCTCCGTGCCGGAACAAACAACGGCATCCACACCCGCTTCTTCAGCCTTTTTCACATGCTTAACAATTGAGCATACTTGAATCACCTTCATTCCCGCTTCCTTGAGCCTCTGTGTATAGACCTCTGGGCTCCCCTGGGAGACGATGGCGACAGGTACTCGCTCTTCGATCCCTACCTGCACACATTTGTCGCTGTAATCCCTATCCCATCCCACAACACCCACCACAAAATTGACGGCAAAGGGCTTATCGGTCATCTCCCTACATTTTTTGATCTGCTCCCTCAAACGCTCCCCTGTCTCCTCCACATCCGTGGTCACGGTCTTAAATCCCGCATTGGGGCCTATTGTCCCAAGACCTCCGGCGTTGGAAACAGCCGCTGCAAGGTCGGCATCAGTAATCCAGGCCATCGGTGCCAGGATGATAGGGTATTTGATTCCCAACATCTCCGTTATCCTTGTCTTCATCTCAACATCTCCTCCTTTGATTGAATAGAATTCTCCATGATTTTAATCGGGTTTATATCCTGTTATACGAGAAAGGGAGCCTGGAATAAACTCGTTGACTTCCACGTTCACAAATCCCACATTTTCCAAGAAGGACCTCACCTCCTTCTCCGAGTAAGCTCGGCCTTGGTTGCCCATCAAGGCATCGTGGAGTCCCCACAGGGCGGGACCCATGGTTCCGTCTTTCTCATCATTAACTGTCTCGCCCACCACGTTGTATTCACCGCCCGGGACCAGAGCTTCATACCCCTTGCGGAAGACCTTTTGCAGCATCTCCGGCTTATATTCCGGCAGATTACTGGCCTGGATGATGACATCCGGGCCCTGGGGAAACGGGTCGGAGGTAAAATCACCGGCCAGGATGGATATCTTGTCCTCGAGTTCCCATTGGGCCACGAACTTTTTGGTCATCTTGGTGACCGGCTCGAAGTCCATGACGATGGCCTTAAGGTGTGGATATCTCTGGATGGAGGCTATGCAATATGCGCCCGATCCACCGCCCAGATCAAGGATCATATTCCGCTTACTCATATCCACGTCTTTAGAGAAAAGGAATCCGGCCCCCAGCCCAACGCTATACGTGGCCTCATGGTATTCCCTGGCCATTTCGTCAGTATAGTTCTCGTACATTCCCAAGACACGGGGCGGTTTGTCGGATGTTAAGTAATCCTTCAGATTTTTCCAAAGTTCAAAGTCGGAAAAGGCAAACAGCAGCCAAGGGCCCGAATAGTTGGGCTTGCCTTTCACCAGGAATCGTTCCACATCAGGGGCGTTCTTGTACCCCTGACCCTCTTTTTCTAAAAGCCCGATACCGGCACAGGCCACAACCAGCCTCTCGGCATTCAGCTCGGTTATGCCTAAATCCTCGGCCACCTTGGAAAACGTGGAGGCACCCTCGGAAATCTTAGTAAATAGATCCAGTTCTATGGCCGCCCGTAGAGCAGCGGACTGTTTGTGTCCATAACTGATGTTTTGAAGACGAACCGTGTTGATCTTGCCTTTGGTATCTTTCATTTGTACCTCCAATTAATGATCTGCATATATACATTACAAATATATCCTCTTTTAGCAAGTATATTCATTACTTCCTCATTTTATTTGACACAAAGGTTTTATTTTACTTATATTCTTTTGATGGATTCGTAAAAAGTCCTAACAAACCGTCATTTCGAACCCCGCCCCGGGATAAACTGCGCGAGAAATCTTCCATGTGTAATATGTTTAAAAGATAAGATTTCTCCCTGTGGTCGAAATGACACATTCAATGAATCGGAATTTTTACGAATATATCTTCTTTAGATTAAAGAGATAATGCTAAAAATTTTACCTTCTCTCTTCTAAGGAGGTTGCACAGATCATGCTCAGCAGTCGAGGCCGGATCTGAAGATCTCATCCCCCAACTATAATAATTGTTACCCTAATCGAGTCGAAAACTCGATCCTGTGTTATCTGTTATTGGTTATTCGTTAATGGTTTTGGAAAAATGATAATCGGAATTATATCTCATTTATACAAGAGATGTAGAATTATGGCTTACGTCAACACCAATAACTATTAACAAGTAACTGATAACGACCAATTGAGCGTTTTCGCTCAATTGAGGTTACATCTGGTTAGGAGTTGGACATCCAAATCATGATCAAGGAGATACACATATGGATATAAAAGACGCAGTGGCAATTGTGACTGGCTCAGCAACCGGTATTGGCGCTGCCGTGGCCCGGAAACTGGCCTCAAGGGGATGCCGTGTTGTCATCAACTATTCAAAGAGTGAGGTTGAGGCCCGAGAGACCGTTAAACGTTGCGGGGAACATGGCGTGGTGACATTAATGATCCAGGCGGATGTCTCAGCAGACGAGGACTGTCGCCGCATGGTTGACCAGACCATGAAAGAGTGGGGCCGAATTGATATCCTGGTGAACAATGCAGGTATTTCGAAACTGGCTGATCACAAAGATCTGGATGCCTTATCAGCCGATGATTTTTTAAGGATCTATAAGGTCAACGTGATCGGTGCATACCAGATGACGCGTGCCGTCGCTCCTCACATGAAAGCCCATGGTAAAGGGGCGATAATAAACGTCTCGTCAATGGCCGGTGTGATAGGCGTCGGCTCTTCAATCGCCTATGCAGCGTCCAAGGGAGCCCTGAATACCATGACCATCTGCCTTGCCAGGGCCCTTGCGCCCGAGATCCGGGTCAATGCCGTTTGCCCAGGTCTTACCCAGACCCGCTGGCTCAAAGAGGTTTGGGGTGAAGAGGCCACCAAGGCCGTTGTGGCCCACGTTGAGCAGTCAAATCCACTCAAAGCCGTCAGCACCCCGGATGACGTTGCAGAACCCATCGTGTGGTTAATCGAAGGATCGGATCATGTCACTGGTGAGACCCTGATGATCGATGCAGGCATGCACCTGAGTTTCGCGCCCTTGGTTGCCAGGTAAAAACAATGTTAAGATATTCTGAGAATGTGCCCCTGAATACGTCGCGGACGATGCACGGTCCAGTCCAACATCTCTCCTTTGCCTTTTTCGGTGAAATACTCTCCAAGCTCCAAGAACGGCGTTCTCCCTGGATCGGCTATGAGCACCCGTTCAACTCCTGCACGCAGTGCCCTGTCAATGAGCCTTTTCAATGGATCCATCATCTTATCCCAGAAGCAGATATCAGCTCCGATCATAACATTGAAGTCTTTCAGGTGCTGAATTCTAAGACCGTTGAACCCTTTTCGCATGGTGGCAACCTTCACCTTATTAATCTCTGCGTGTAGGTGCAAAAATGGAAAAACGTCAGGATCAATGTCAACTCCGGTCACCACAGCTCCATGCTTTTTTGCACAGTATATCCCAGACAGTCCCCAACCGCATCCCACCTCCATGACGCGCGTACCTTTCGGTAATCCTCTACGTTTGAAGTAATCCATCAACAACCAGCTTGCTGTCCAGAATTTGTTGCCGTGATTGGAGGGGATATTAAGCTGTTTGAGCCTTCTCACTTCACGGTGTCCTGACAGGAGAAGTCTTACACCGTTTGCGCGAATCTCGGTTTTCCTATGGTTAACCATTGGCATCTACCATCATTAAATCGCCATCAATTTGTGCTCTGGGAACAACTCCCTGAGTACAAAATGCCGATGAAAACTGGCCGCCTCTGGGTTCAGACCTCCCAAACGGGCCAGGACATAGACACCATAGTAGTGCATGTCGATCTGCATGAAACCCTCCGTTATCGTTCTCACCCGGTGATTTTGAAAATTACGCCAAAAATCTTGCATATTCTTCTATTTTACACATCACCTAAAATTGGTTAAAATATACGGAATTCGAATCAAAAACACAATAAAGGATTTTTTAAAACCATTATTCCATATCTCTTATATAATTGAGATATAATTTCGATTATAATTTGTAACTACTCAGGAGCCAGGAGCCAGAATTCAGGAGCCAGAATGAAAAGGAGGTCCGCTAAAGTTTTTCAAGATTTAATCGTATGGCAGAAAGCACATCAAGTATTATTTAATCTTAGCGAAAGATCTTGTTTATGGTGGTACTTCGTTTTTAATGTCCCAACTACCACTTCTATTCTGGATTCTGGCTCCTGACTTCTGACTCCTGAACAGTTACTATAATTTTTCCAAAACCATTAACGAATACCCGATAACAGATAACATCTAATCGAGGTTTAACTCGATTAGGGAAATAGTATGAGAAAAGTATAAAAGGAGGATGTGATAAATGTTAGAAGATAAGCCCTTAGATGTTGAGTTTATCAAGGATAGATATGATAAGTTCCCCAGGATTTATGATGAATACACAAAGACATTTGAAGGAAAGCTACATCATGAAATAGAATGGGAGATATTACTGACGTCACATCTTCCTGAAAATATGGATGCGAAGATCTTAGATGCAGGGGGCGGAACTGGAAGAATAACTCTGCCTTTAGCAAAAATGGGGTACCGGGTGACGTTATGTGATGTGTCGTCCGGAATGCTGGAAGTGGCCAAGGAGAAATTACATAATGAAGGGGTTCAAAACAGAGTTAAGATTGAGGAAGCGGATATTGCCTCTTTACCGTTTCCTGATGAGAGTTTCGATCTTGTGATCTGCCTCCATGGTCCACTCTCCATTGCTGATTCTTTAAAAGCAGCCGGAGAACTTACCCGGGTAATGAAGAGAGGCGGGAAAATTATTGTCGATGCTCACAGTAGATACTGGGCAGTGAAAAATGAACTACGCAAGAATCCCGATAGAGCACTCAAACTGGCAAAATCTGAATTGAATCATGCCTATGATATCTTTGGTGACTGGTGCAGGGTTTTCAGCCCGATAGAACTTCGAGAACTATTTGAGAGGCATGGTATCAAAGTTGTTTCTATCTATGGTAGTTTTATCGAATCGCTTCCCATGGAGATTAAGCAAGCTAAAGAATGGAATGATGAATTTTTATCTCAGGTTGTGGAGATCATGATGTGTTTGGGCAGTGAACCCTCGGTTCTTGGATTGGCCTTCGTGCTGAGATTGATTGGAGTGAGAAATTAAAAGGAAGAGCAAGAGGAATTACATCCTCCTCTATGATAAATGATGGGGAAGGCCGAAAAATTTTTGACTACCAATTTCATGAGAGAAGGTGCGAAATGACAAATATTACACCAATCGATCGGATTGAGGCGACCTTCAGGGGGGAATATCTTGACCGAGTCCCTGTATACATAAACTGTGCTCGTTCCGACTACATTACGGAAAAATCGGGTTACTCCCGCACGGAGATTCTCACCGAGCCCGACAAAGATCTCAAAGCCCTTCAGTTATCCCAAGAGGAGTTTCCATCGGACATCATCAGAGTTCCTGCTGACCCCCTTCTTGCAGATGCCTTAGCAGCGCGTCTCGAACTCAAGAAAGGCCCTAGTGGACCAACCGGGGGGCGGATGCTGGAGAACAAGGCGAAGCTAGCAGGTATGAAGGTCCGAGATCCGAGGGAGAGCAGGACGTATAGAGCCTTTCTGGATATGGTCAGCCGGGTTAAGGATATGTTTCCGGATCATCCCGTAATGGCCATGGCGCCAGGCGTCTGGTCTAATGCAGCTGAGTTGAGGGGGCCCGAAACCTTCATACTCGACACCTATGACGATCCGGATTTTGTCCACAGCCTCTTGCGATTCACCACCGAATTGGCAAAGGCGCGGGGGGAAGCTCTGGGTGAGATGGAGGCGGATATGGTTATATTCGGGGATCCCAGCGCCGGCTGCAGCCTAATATCCCCACGGATCTACCGGGAATTCGTAAAGCCCTATCACAAGGAGGTGGCAGATCACCTCAAGGATAAGCTCAAGGTTTGGGTGGGATTTCATATCTGCGGTTACACGGATCCCATTATGGAGGACCTCGTCTCATTACCCCTAGACTGGTTCGAAATCGACTCCCCTTCCTCATTGGAGAAGATGAAGGGACTTGCCAAGGGAAAGATGACGGTGAAGGGAAACGTCTCTACCGAAATCTTTTCCGAGGGCACTGAGGAGGATGTGGATGCTGCGGTTAGAGCGTGCGTTGATAAGGGTGCCCCTGGAGGAGGTTATATCCTTGCCCCAGGATGCGCTCTTCCTGGGAACATGAAACCCGACAACGTTAAAGCCTTTCTCAGAGCGGCAAATCATTATGGCAACCTGGATTACGTGCAGAAGTTGACATAATTACTGTCGGTAAGCATAGCAATCCTGCCATGTTAAAGGGGACGTCCCCTTTAACAATTATAGGCAAAATCAATTCAGCTCCTTGGGGTATGTTTTGGATATCCTGGGATTTCAAGACCTTGATATTTGCCGAAGCAGAGCAGGTATCTCAACCCGAAAGATGGAATTTTGTGAGAGGTTATTATTGATTGATATTTATGGTTTATTATGTTATTATTAACTCTTACCAGTGACGCCGAATTTCATATTCTGTCATGCCGGACTTGATCCGGCATCCAGAAGTCCACCTATGACCATGGAATCAAAATAGCCATCTCCCAGATCGCTCTGACTGGATTCCGGCTTTCGCCGGAATGACAGATTGATAAGTGTCGTTGTAGGGTTAATTAAAATATTGATATTCCTGTAACGAGAGGATTAACCGGCAAAATAGAACCCATAAAGTAATGTTTTATTTGGGTAATCTGAAATCGATCGATTTTTAATGTTTCTTAACTTAATCGTAACAAAATGAGGGCTATGCAAAATCAGAGATATGGCAAGAAAACAGCAATTTTAATCTCTGAGGGTTTAATTCCCCGCGGCTTGCCGCGATAAAATAGGAATTGCCATGATTGATAGCCCGCTGCTCTGCGGCGGGGTAGTTCATTTTTGGAAAAATTTTATCCTAAAATGGACTGACATTTGCAATTTATGTTTCTGATATCGTAAATGGATGAACGCCGAATTCCCCTGAACCTACCTTTCTTTTAGCCTGGCAAGGGTATTACACCCCATCCGTGAATGAGACCTCCCTAGCCATTTCCCTTAGAACAGCCGATGACAGTTTCATGAATCATACGGATGGTTCACGCCTTTTTATGCACCGCACGTGAAGCCAGAAAAATATCCTCCTCCCTGCCGTCTTCATCCTTTCTTCATCTTGACCTGCTACATTCCAAATCAAAGTCGGCTGGGAAAATGTGAGCCGTCTTTTTTGTAACCAACTGCGAAAAATAGAATTCAAATGAAGGAAAAGAGAATATGAGATCCACTTTCCTCCCGTTTTCCAAACCGGCCATCAGCGAACTGGAAATCGAGGCGGTCGCCGAAGTCCTGCGCTCCGGCTGGATCACCACCGGTCCTAAGGCTGCCGAATTTGAAGAGGCTTTCCGAGGATACTGCAATGCCGGGGGAGCGGTGGCGCTATGTTCAGCCACAGCGGGCATGCACCTTTTGCTTGCCGCCCTGGGCATTGGCCCGGGGGACGAAGTGATTACCCCCTCCATGACCTGGGTATCTACGGTGAATCTAATCATGCTTGCCGGCGCCACACCGGTTTTTGCGGATATTGACCGTGATACCCTGATGGTTTCCGCAGAAACCATCGAGCCGCTCATCACCGATCACACACGGCTGATTATTCCGGTGCATTTTGCGGGCGCCGCAGTGGATATGAAACCTGTGCGGCAACTGGCCTCAGGAAAAAATATCCATCTGGTCGAAGACGCCGCCCATGCTGCCGGCACCGAATACCATGGGGAAAAGATCGGTCAGCGCGGCAGCGCCATCTTTTCCTTTCATCCCATCAAAAACATGACTTGCGGCGAGGGCGGGATGTTTTGCTCCGACGATCCCGTCCTTGTTGAACGACTCCGCCGGTTGAAGTTTCACGGCCTTGGGGTGGATGCTTATGACCGGACCATGCAGGGCCGTGTCCCTCAGGCCGAGGTTCTGGAACCGGGGTTCAAGTACAACCTGACCGACATGGCAGCGGCCCTCGGACTGGGGCAATTGGGCCGGCTGGATAACTTCATTGAAAAACGGTCACGTCTGGCGCACCGCTACCGGGAACTGCTGGCCGACGTGGACGAGATCTTGCCCCTTGCCGTACCGTCCTACAGCGTGCGCCACGCCTGGCACCTGTTCGTTGTCCGCCTGGATACCGAACGGGCCGGCATGGACCGGGATACCTTCATGTCGGAATTGAAAAAGAGGAATATCGGTACCGGTATCCATTTCAAAGCGGTGCACACACAGAAATATTACCGTGAAACATTGCGGCTGCCGGGGGGCCCCCTGCCGGCCACCGAGTGGAATTCGGAGAGGCTCTGTTCGCTCCCCCTGTTTCCGGACATGGCCGTGGAGGACGTGGACTCGGTAGTGGCAGCCATCAAGGAGGTGCTCGCATGAATGTGCCGAAGCTTTCCGTGGTCATTCCGGTCTATAACGAAAAAGACAACCTGCCCCAACTCATCGATCGCTGCCTTGCCGCCTGTAACAAAACCAGCCGTGGCTTTGAGATCATTCTGGTGGACGACGGCAGCAGGGACGGTTCCCGCGACATCATTTCTCAGGCCGCTGATTGCCATCCCGAGGTGGTCGCTGTAATTTTAAACAGAAATTACGGCCAGCATGCGGCGGTATTCGCTGGCCTGGACCAAAGCAAAGGTGAGATCGTCGTTACCCTGGACGCCGACCTCCAAAATCCGCCCGAAGAGATCCCCAACCTGGTACGTGAGATGGACCGCGGCGTCGACGTGGTGGGCACAGTGCGTGAAAACCGGAAGGACACTGTCTTTCGCCGCGGCGCGTCTGCTTTGATCAACCGGATTGTCCGGCGGACCACCGGAGTGATGATGCATGACTACGGATGCATGCTCAGGGCCTACCGTCGGTCGATTGTTAATGCCATGCTCCAGTGCCGGGAACGCTCCACCTTCATCCCAATTCTGGCCAACAGCTTTGCCGGAAGCACTGCCGAAATCCCGGTCAGACACGCCCCGCGCAAAAACGGGGAATCCAAGTACAGCTTCCTGAAACTGATTTCGCTCCAGTTTGACATGCTCACCTCCATGTCCACCTTTCCCCTGCGTCTGCTCTCGTTCATGGGCGCGGTGATTGCGACGTGTGGCGTTGGTTTCGGCGTCCTGCTCATGGTGCTTCGTTTTGTCTATGGTGCAGCGTGGGCCGCTGAGGGGGTATTCACTCTTTTTGCCGTGCTTTTTGTCTTTATCGGTGCCCAATTTATCGGCCTCGGCCTGCTCGGCGAATACATCGGCCGCATCTATCACGATGTCCGATGCAGGCCCCGCTTTTTTATTCAGGAAATCCGTGGCTCAAACCCGTCGCCAGCCGAGGGGAGAAGCACCTTATCAAACCGCAATACGGATCACGAATCCGACCATATGACCTTAAATTCAGGAGAAACCCATGAAAGCTGTCGTACTTGCCTACCATAATATCGGATGCGTTGGAATCAGAGCACTTTTGGCGCAGGGATTTGATATCCAGGCGGTGTTTACCCACGAAGACGATCCGAATGAAAATACCTGGTTCGAGTCAGTGGCCGAGCTGGCGGCGGCTAACAACAACCCGGTTTACGCCCCGGACGATATCAACCATCCCTTGTGGGTTGAACGGATAAGAAAAATGGAGCCGGATATCATCTTTTCTTTTTATTACCGGGACATGGTGGGAAAAAAAATTCTCGAAATACCGCCGGCAGGATGCCTCAACCTTCACGGCTCGCTCCTGCCCCGTTATCGGGGCCGGTGCCCGGTGAACTGGGTGCTGATCCACGGTGAAAAAGAGACCGGCGTCACCCTTCATTACATGACACCACGGCCGGATGACGGCGATATTGTCGGACAGAAGCAAGTACCCATTGACGATAACGACACGGCCCTGAGCCTTCATAAAAAGCTTGCCACTGCGGCAGGCGACTTGCTAGACGATCTATTGCCGAAGATCCGGGAAAACCGGGCCAAGCGTATTCCACAGGAAAAATCATCGGCAAGCTATTTCGGCGGGCGCAAACCGGATGACGGCGAAATCGAATGGAGACAGGATGCCGCCAGCGTCCGCAACCTGGTGCGTGCGGTCACTCGACCCTATCCCGGAGCATTTTCCTATCTTGGGAATCGCAAGTGTATCTTTTGGCAAGTCAGTTCGGCGGAAACATCAAGGGATGCCACTCCGGGCACGATGCTCTCTACAAACCCTCTGACGGTTGCCTGCGGTGACGGGGCGGTGGAGGTGCAGTTCGGCCAGGCAGAAAACGGCGTGTACATAAGCGGCAGGCAGCTTGCCTTGGAACTCAATCTGGCAGCCGGCATGCGGTTCAACGGCCAGACTGAAATGATGGTGGAACAGCAGCGCAAAAAGCATGTGCTCATTCTTGGTGTAAACGGCTTTATCGGCAATCATCTGAGCGAACGGTTGCTGGAAAGCGGTCGATATGAAGTACATGGAATGGATCTGTGCTCAAATACCATTGAGCGACTGCTTGGGCATCCGAACTTTCATTTCAAAGAAGGGGATATCTCGATCATGCGTGAGTGGATCGAGTACCATGTTCGCAAATGTGACATTATCCTGCCTCTGGTAGCCATTGCAACGCCCATAGAGTATGTCCGAAACCCCTTACGGGTGTTCGAACTCGATTTTGAGGAAAATCTGCGCGTGGTCCGGTATTGCGTTAAATATGGAAAACGGCTGATCTTTCCTTCCACCTCGGAGGTCTATGGCATGTGCCGTGATCCTGAGTTTGACGAACAACGTTCAAATTTCGTCTTGGGTCCCATCCAAAAACAGCGATGGATCTATTCCTGCATCAAGCAGATGCTCGATCGGGTGATCTGGGCCTACGGCACCGACAGGGGCTTGCAGTTCACCCTTTTTCGCCCCTTTAACTGGATCGGGCCGAGACTCGATTCTCTGGAATCAGCCAGAATCGGCAGCTCCAGGGTGATTACCCAGTTCATCCTGAATCTTGTGGAAGGTGCCCCCATCCGGCTGGTGGACGGAGGTAGACAGAAACGATGTTTCACTGATGTCAAGGACGGTATCGACTGCCTTTTCAGAATTATCGAGAACAAGAATGGTTGTTGCAATGGCCGGATTTTCAATATCGGGAATCCGGACAATGAGTTCAGCATGCAAGCGCTTGCCGATATATTGCTGGAAAAATTTGCCGCACATCCCCTCCGATATCATTTTCCACCCCAAAGCGGCATTAGCCATATAGAAGCACGGGCGTTTTACGGTGCCGGCTACCAGGATGTTGAGCACCGAAGGCCGTCCATCCGCCAGGCCCGAACCCTTCTAGGCTGGAAGCCGAAAGTACCCTTTGATCAATCTGTTGAAGAGACCCTGGATTATTTTCTCAAAGATGTGGTTGGCAGGTCGGAGCGGGATCTATGATCCATGTCGGCCTGCGTATCGATAGCGACACCCTGCGGGGCACCCGCATCGGGGCTCCGAACCTGATCGATCTTTTAGCTCGCTACCATATCCGGGCGAGCTTCTTCTTTTCGGTAGGGCCGGACAATATGGGCCGTCATCTATGGCGCCTGATCCGACCCGCATTTCTGATCAAGATGCTCAGGACAGAGGCAGCACGTCTTTACGGCTGGGATATCCTTATGCGGGGAACGCTGTGTCCCGGTCCGGTGATTGGGAAGAGATGTCCGGGTCCGATACGGGAGGCTGCCGAAGCGGGCCATGAAGTCGGACTCCATGCCTGGGACCATCACTACTGGCAGACACGGGTGGAGCGAATGGATCAACATGCCCTAACCTTTGAAATTCAACGAGGTTACGATTTGCTGACAGACATCCTGGAGAGACACCCCGATTGTTTTGCTGCGCCCGCCTGGCGGGTCACGCCTGAAGCGCTTCATGCGCTCGATCAGTTTCCTTTCCGGTTCGAATCCGATTGCCGCGGCCATTCGCTCTTCCGGCCGGTGGTTGACGGGCGGCGGATCAACCATGTCCAGGTGCCCAACACCCTGCCGACCTATGATGAACTTATTGGACTTGAATGTACAGCCGAAACATACAATGAATACCTTCTCAAAATGATCCGGCCGGATCGTCTCAATGTGTTGACCATCCATGCCGAAGCAGAAGGGATCAGTTGCCTCCCCCTGTTCCAGGATTTTCTGGACAAAGCCCGGCAGCGGGATATCGTCTTCAAACCCCTTGGTGACATTCTCTCCCAAACCAAAAAAATAGTGGAATCAGGCATCCACAAATCGGCTGTAGCCGGAAGAGATGGGTGGCTTGCCCGCCAGGGCGGAATATCTAACCAATTTAAATCCATGAGAAAGTACAATAATGAATAAATTCAATAACCAGCAGCCGATTTACGTAAAATATCGATATGCGCTCCTGCTTGTATCATTTTTTTTAGTTTTGTACATCCTGCCACTTGGCGCCAGGGACCTTTTCGTTCCGGACGAAACGCGCTACGGCGAAATTCCCCGTGAGATGATTGCCGGAGGAGACTGGGCCGTTCCCCATTTAAACGGCTTGCGTTACTTTGAAAAACCACCCATGGGCTATTGGGTGCACGCCGGTTCGATTCTGCTCTTTGGTGAAAACAATTTTGCCGTTCGCCTTCCGTCCGCTATGGCTGTTGGGCTTTCGGCCTTGTTGATATTCGTTCTGGTTAGCCGGGTGTACCGTAAGAAGACCAAAGAAGATGGCTTTCCAGCCATCTTGGCCGTGCTCACCTTTCTAACTTGCTTTGAGGTGTTCGGAGTGGGTTCCACAGCGGTGCTTGACAGCCTGTTCTCCTTTTTTCTAACCGCGACTCTAACCGCTTTCTATTTCGCCTCTGAAGCGCCGCCGGGATCACCGGGAGAAAGACGATTTCTGCTGCCTGCCGGTCTATCGTGCGGCCTGGCCTTTCTGACCAAGGGTTTTCTTGCCTTTGCCGTGCCGGTTTTGGTGCTTGCACCCTATCTTGTCTGGCAGCGCCGTTACATTGACTTGTTTCGAATGAGCTGGCTACCGATTCTTATCGCGGCACTGGTGGCATTGCCGTGGAGTATATTAATCCATCTAAAGGAACCGGATTTTTGTCGGTTTTTTTTCTGGAACGAACATATACGCCGCTTTATGGCCGACAGTGCCCAACATAAAGGGTCATTCTGGTTCTTTTTCATGGCCGCACCGGGCTCGTTTATGCCCTGGACATTCGTGATCCCGGCAGCAGTGGCAGGGATACGGCAACTGCTCAGTGATCGGGGTCTTCAGGGCCCGTTGATTCGGTTTTCCATCTGCTGGCTGGTACTGCCATTTTTGTTCTTCTCGGCTTCTAACGGCAAGTTGCTCACCTATATTCTTCCTTGCTTCCCACCTTTTGCAATTCTCATGGCCTTTGGGCTTTCGCATGCGCTCAACAAGGGCAAAAAAAAGGGTTTTCAGTGGGGAGTCGTAGGTACCGGTATGCTTTTCGGCCTGATCCTTTTGGCCTTGATGTATGTTCAATTTTTTGGTTACCAAGGGTTTCGTCCGTACAGCCAGCCTTGGAAAGTAATAATGGCCGTTAATAGCCTTGTTTTTTTTATTCTGTTTTGCTTTTGGGCTTTCAGAAACCAAGAAAGCATGAAAAAAATTATATTGTTTGCTCTTTCTCCATTTCTCTTATTTTTCATCGCCCACTTTATCATCCCTGACCTGACCATTGAGAAAAAAGCGCCGGGCATCCTGCTGGAACGCTATAGTCAAGATATCGGCCATGATACGATAATCATTTCAGATGAAGATACGGTCAGAGCTGTTTGCTGGTACTTAAAACGCAGCGATGTGTATGTGCTCGGGGGCGGCGGAGAACTTGACTATGGCCTGGCGTATGAAGATGCAGCCGGCAGATGGATTGACATGAAGTCAGCAGTAGGCCTTATAAAGCGGAACCAGGGCAAAATATTGCTGATCGCCATGGTTAAAAATATTTTAAGATGGCGGGATCAGCTTCCCAAGCCTGTTTTTCTGGATGATAGCGGTCCTGAAGGCTATGTGTTTTGGCGGTATTGAAAGATGACAGTTTATCATTCTTTTCAAAGTTATTTCAATTTGTTATATCATGACAACCGCAAATATTTGTGATATGTAACAAATTCGTTATGCATAGTGTCACGGCGAGAAAATAATAACTTTACTGGGAAAAGGGAGTGAGAACAATCTTTGGAGGCGTACGTCTATGAGAATTTTGATTGTTGATGACGAATATTCATTACTGAAACAATTAAAGCAAATTTTTGAAAGCCAACGATATTCAATTGAGACAGCAATGGATGGCGAAGGGGCGTTAGACAAATTGTTCGAAACCCCTTTTGATTTGATCATCCTCGACATTATGATGCCCAAAATCGATGGGTTAACTGTTTTGGAACACGCACGCAAGGCTGGAATCGATACACCGGTACTCATGCTCACCGCAAAGGGTGATGCAAAAGATAAAGTTAAGGGGCTTGATCTCGGAGCGGATGACTACCTGGCTAAACCGTTTTCTTTGGACGAATTGTTGGCACGCGTACGTGCTTTGTTCAGACGATCCAGCAACCATTCTGAACCCGTGTTGCAGGTGCTGGACCTGCAGCTCGACACCATAAGTCGCGAGGTAACCAAGGGAGGAAGACCGATCGAACTGACTCCCAGAGAGTTTTCCATTCTTGAGTTTCTCCTTTACAATAAAAACAGAGTCGTGTCACGCTTTAGCCTGGCCGAGCACGTATGGGGAGATGACTTCGACCCCTTCAACATGTCCAATTTCATGGATGTTCATATCAAAAACCTTCGCCATAAAATCGGAGATGCCAGCGGCGGCGCCATCATCCGGACCATTCGCGGTGTTGGATATATTGTTAAGGACTCGAAATAATGACTGTTAAGACAAGGATTGCCCTCTTTGTTGCAGGTGCTGGTTTTATTGCCAGCTTATTGTTCTCCGTCGTCGTATTCTACGAACTGATAGAACAGCCTTTCGATCTCTTGGATACGGAATTGGAAGAGGAAGCGCATAGGGCGATCAAAATGATCGAGATGAGACAAAGAGGATCGGAATCAACGATATTCAATACCGCTACTCATGAAATTTATTCCTATTGGCTCAAGATTTATGAGCGAGACTCCGACAGAACACTATATCAGTCAAACCTGGCAAGGCTGGTAAAGCTTCCTCTGGTAGAACCTGGTTCTAGTGCTATCGCCAGCGTCATCATCCCTCCCGAGCAAATAAACCTGGGACAGGACAGCAGCCAGGAAGTGACCTTCAGGGTCAGAACTTTCGCACTTACGTTGGACGGAAGAGGGCTTACAGTGCAGATTGGTCGTCCCATGGTAAAGCTAAATGAGGAAATACAGGAGCTGATTCTTGGCCTTGTCGCCGGGTTTGTCTTTTCCAGTCTGGCTTTGATCGCCATCAGCTATTTCATAGCTGGCAAGATATTGAAACCGATTGGTGCGATGAAAGACTTGACCCATAATATCAGTGAAAAGAATCTCGATCAGAGATTACCAGTTGGGACCGGACGTGATGAATTCAATGAGTTTGCAAGGACCATCAACAGGATGCTGGACCGGCTGCAATATTCTTTTGTGAGGCAGAGAGATTTTCTGTTCGATACCTCTCATGAATTAAAAACGCCTCTGACCACAATGCGGCTGGCTATAGATGAGATTTGTACCTCTGATGATATGGAAAATTTTCCGTCATCTTCAAAGGAAAACCTTTCCCGATTAAATGACCAAGTATTGCGCATGGAACGATTGGTTAAAGAC
>Ga0180009_10002136_pt1 | contig 23417 bp, 20 predicted proteins | sample OS_PC_MetaG_FD_123537 | JGI IMG/M metagenome (GOLD analysis project Ga0180009, IMG submission 123537) | Groundwater microbial communities from the Aspo Hard Rock Laboratory (HRL) deep subsurface site, Sweden - OS_PC_MetaG | ecosystem: Environmental > Aquatic > Deep subsurface > Groundwater...
ATCGATGACAGCTTAGTCAAAGCCTATACTAATTCAGGCAGCGCTTACCTGGACATGCAAGCCGGCTTGAACCTGGAAATCACCAACTCTGATGCCATCGCTCAAAGCGATGACGGTTATGCTTCGGTTTACGGTTATTCAACCTCCGGCGACATCACTGTCACCGACTCAGACATCGAAGCCCTCTCAACTGATAGCGATGCTTACTTAGAACTTACCGCTGACAATGGTTCAGTAACTATTACCAACGCCTTAGCTTCAACTCACAACGTTAGAGCCCTGGTAGACGGTAATGGAGATGTTGAAATGTATCTTTATGGTAATGACGGAGACGTGATTATCCACAATGGCGATGTTACTGCTGAGACTGATGACGGCGATGTCTATATGGAAATCTATGGCGACAATGCCGTATCTATCGACCCCAGTAATGTCCTGGCCACGGTTAACAGTTCTGGTGATGCTGAAATGGACATAACTGCTGGCAGCGACGCCATTACTATCGATGATAGCTTAGTTAAAGCCTACACTAACTCCGGCGATGCTTCAGTCGACCTCAACGCTCAGACCGATATTGGAATTACTAACTCTGATCTGATCGCTGAAAGCGACGATGGAGAAGCTTCCTTATATGCTTATTCAACTGCTGGCGATATTACTGTTACCGATTCAGACTTAGAAGCTTTATCTGATGATCGTGATGCTTCTATCGAGCTCACTGCTGATGATGGTTCAGTAACTATTACCAACACTGCAGCTTCTACTCACAATGTAAAAGCCTTGGTCAAAAATGGTTCTGGCGATGCTGACATCGACATCAACGCTAACGGCGGAAACGCTGATATTACCAATGCCGATTTGACCGCTGAAACTGACGACGGCGATGCTACTGTGGATATTTATGCTGACGGTTCAATCACTATCGATCCGACTAATATTTTGGCTACGGTTAATGGTTCTGGTGATGCTACTATCAACTTGGATGCTAACACCGGCTCAGTGACCATCGATGACAGCTTAGTCAAGGCTACGGTTTCGGTTGTCGGCGAAGCTTCGGTAGCCATTGATGCCAATCAATCTATAGACATCGATGATTCGACGGTTAACGCTAACACTGCTTCCGGTGAAGCTAATGTAGATATGACCGCTACCAATTTAGACATCACTGTTTCCAATAGCTTAATTCAGGCTTTAACCGCAGGCAGTGCTCCTTATTTGGCTATCGAAATGACTGCTGGTAATGATATCCTTATTGACAACAACAGCACAGTTGAGACAGATATCGGGGATATTTTACTTACTGCTGGCAACGATATCGGCCTGGTGAATTCAGAGATTATCTCTAATACCGGTGATATCGAGCTTTCAGCTAAAAACAACATTGATATCGACTACATCGAGACCAACGCTGATGTAACTTTGACCGCTGACAGCGATTCAAGTGGCCTGGGCGCAATTACTGATAACAACGGTGACGATACCAATATCTTAGGCAGAGACCTGATTATTTCTGCTGCTACTGGTATTGGTTCAGGTAATTCTCTTGAGACTGAAGTGGACAATCTGGAAGCTACCAACACTGATGCTAACAACATCGAGATAGATAATACCGGTGCCTTAACCATTTTTGGCAGCGGTGTCAGAAATCTCGGCGGCGGCGATGTTATTATTAACGTCGCATCACCTTTGTATGTAAATTCGGTAGTTTCTACGGTTGGCCTGGGAGATATTTATCTAAACGCGCATAATAGCGATGGCGATATCTTTGGCAATGCTCTGATTTCTTCGGAAAACGGTAACATCGATTTGATTGCCGGTAGGGATATCGTTATTGATGCCCTTTCTCCGGGGGTAACTTCACTTACTGGTGATATTGAGCTTTCAGCAGTTAATGATGTAGATCTTGGCTACCTGGAGACAACCGGGGATGTGACTGTAACTGCTGACAGTGATTCTTCGGGAGCCGGAGCAATTACCGATAACAACGGAGCTAACACCAACATCGTTGCCAACAACTTGACTTTGGCGGCCGCTGAAGGTATTGGCTCAGGCGACGCTTTAGAGACACAAGTAAGCACCTTAGACGCTACTAACACTGATTCGGGAAATATTGAAATAGATAATACCGGCGATCTTTTCGCACAAAGAGTAATAAACCAGGGTGATGATATCTACATCGATACTCATTCTGATTTAACTCTCGGTTATCTTGAGGCTATAGGAAGCACAATCAATTTGACAGCTAATGGCGGTTCTATCCTTGATGGTAATGCCGGCGCTCTTAATATTCTGGCCCAGACAGCTGAGCTTATAGCTTTGAATGATATTGGCCTAAGTGGTGCAGCGATTAACACCAATGTTGATACCTTAGCCGCTTTTTCATCAGGCCTAGGCGATATTTACATCAATGAAGCCGACAGTATAAGGCTTGGCGGTATAGATACTCTAACCGGCGCCGGCCATTCAGTCGCTGCTAATGAGGGTATAATCCACATTACCAGTGCAGGCGATATGGTTGTTAATTCGGTTATTGCGCCGCGTGGCGGAGTATTTCTGCAATCAACCGGTGGAAATATTTTTGCCGGTCAAGGCTGGTGCCCGATAGCCACTGTACCTAGTACTTACACTATGGATCTTGCCGGTACTGATTGGCAATCTCTTGGCGGTATAGATTATTTTTCTCAAGTGACAAATACGCCATTGCCAGACGGTCCTAATGTAATTTCCGGCGGATATTCTTATATTTCCGCACCTAACGGGACCATTGGTGTAGGGCTTCCTACGGAAGATCTGACTGATCCGGCAGTAGTGCCTACTTTGAATCCTTTACTGGTAAATGTCCAGGCTTTTACCGATGCTTTAGGTAATCCGGTATATACTTCGGCTTTACCGGCTGGAGTAGGCCAGGACGCTGGTTTGACTATTGAAGTCGGCGGAAAAACAGCCCATACCGTTGATACCGGCGACGGAAACGGTCCTAGAGGGATTAGTGCTGAAATAGAAGGTATTGTCCGGCCGGGAACAACTGCAGTTACTGATGTTTATCCTTCACCGGCAATAGACACGACTAATGTAACGCCTCCGGGGTATATCTTTTACAACGACAGCGATGCCAGTTGCGCTTCACCCTTATTCGGCCCTGCGGCGGCTAACCTTGGTTCGCTTCAGATTTGGCCCAAACCGCTCATCTTAAACGGGCTTTTGCAGCTTTCCAGCGTTCTAAGAGATACCAGAGTTTACTATGAATTGACATCGAATTTCCGGGTTACAACTACTACGCCGATTCTTAGAGGTTCTGAATTCTATGCTTATCATCCTTTAACGGTTACTGATGAGACAGCTTTTGATTCTATCAGCTTAGACGTAGGCGCCTATGAGTTTATTGACCAGAACATCAACCTTAAAGGATCATTGTCTCCTTATTTCGGCGGCAGTGATGATGAGAAAAAGAAGAAGAAAGGAAAAGCAGATTTATAATTGATCTTTAGGTTCTCTAAAGATCAGCTTAAAAACAGGAAGGCTGTAACTAGCCTTCCTGTTTTTTATTTTGAGTTCTTTAAATAAGATAGTATAATGAAATGAGACTTAGGCTTATGGAATGAGCGAAGCGAATGAACATAAGCCTTTAGCCGAATTTCACCCAGCCCTTTTGGTATAGCAGATATGCATTACGTTTATGTTTTACAAAGCGAAAATAGTGAATACATATATGTTGGTAGCACTAATGACTTAGAAAGGAGAGTCAAAGAGCATAATAAAGGTCAAAATTATGCTACTAAGAAGTATATTCCGTTGAAGTTGGTATATTACGAAGCATATTTAGATAAAAAGGATGCATCGAATCGGGAACATAAATTAAAGCATCATGGCAGTGCGATAGGGCACCTTAAGAAAAGGTTGTTCAATAGTTTAGTAAAATAACTTAGCCAAAAGGGCTGGGTTTAATTCGGACGTACAAGTTATGTTCGCAGTAGCTCCATAACTTGTGTCCTCATTAAAGGAGGTCATATGCGTAAAATAATCATTATTGCTATGCTTTTATTGATTGCCGGCTGTAGTTTTGCTAAAAAAGATAAACCAGCCATTGTTATTGGTGATATCGAGGTGACCAAGCAAGAGTTTCAGAATGCCTTGGACGCTTCGATGTTCCGTGATGCCGGCGATGAGGGCCGCCGCGAATTCCTGTTTCAGTTTATTGCCCGCCGGCTGATCCTTAAAGAAGCTGAAAGGCTGGGTTTAGACCGCGACCCGCAGTTTTTAAAAGATATCCAGCTTTTTTGGGAACAATCCCTGCTAAAATTAGCCCTTTCTCAGAAAATAAAAGAGTTGTCAGTAGATATTCAGGTCAGCGATAAGGAAATCCGTAAATATTATAGCAGTAACAAAGAGACTCAATTTCTTGAAAAAGAACTGCCGGAAGTCTACGACCAGATAAAGTGGGTCATTATTAATCAAAAACAGCAGGAAGCCATAACCCAGTGGTCAGAATCCTTAAAGCAGGATGTAAAGATCGATATCGATTATAAAAAGCTGGGTTTAAAAGCCGAATAATAAAAAAGGGGGAGCCATGCCGGAACAATTCAAAAGAAGAAATTATTTTATCGACAAGAAGTTTCAGACTTTATTTATTCTAAAGTTTTGCCTGATCGTTATTTTATCATCCTTATTGGTGGTCGGCGGAGTTTTATTCTTTTCTCAAGGCTCAAACACCGTGGCCATTGAAAATACCAAAGTAATCGTTAAGGGGACTGCTGATTTTATCTTACCGATCACTTTGGCCACTTCAGGGGTAGTGCTGCTTTTCAGCGCCATAGCAGTGCTGGTTTTGACTCTTTTGGTATCGCATAAGATCGCCGGACCGCTTTACCGCCTGCACAATGAAATCATTGCCATGCAGGGGGCTGATTTTCGGAGAAATTTCCATATTCGCGGCGGAGACCAGCTTCAGGAGTTAGCCAAGGCTTTAGATACAATGTGCAAGTCATTAAAGGACAAGCATTTAGAGCTAAAGGCTACTTTTAAGGCTTTGAGTGATTTTTTAAACGATAAAGATTTTAAAGTAAGCGCAAAAGATGCTGATCAGCTTCGGGAGCATTTGGATCAATTACAGGTTCAACTGGATAAGTTTAAAGCTTGATGCGAAAACTTTTGATTTGGTTTATTGTGCTTGGTTTATGTTTTTGTCCGGCCAGCACCTTTGCTCAAGAGGAGGGGCTGACCCTCCTGGCTAAGGGAAAATATTTCTCGATCTACGGTTACCGCCAGCTGGACATAGCCGCTTTATTGCAAAAGATAAATTTCACTTACTTGGGAAGTTTAAACAACTTAGGCAGCCGCCGCAGCAATGACCTATCTTCGCTTTTGGCTGAAGCCATCGATAATTTATATTCAGAGGTTTCCGACATTCTGGATATTCACGTTTACAGTTATCACGGTGACTTAAAAATCCTTCCTGACCAGTCATCGTTGAGCTCGGTATTTAGAAATTATTTTGGTTCGGGTTTTTCCGAGCGTTCATTCTATCTTCACCCCCGGAATACGATCTATATTTCATTTAGAGATTTGACTGAAGGTATGCTCGGGCATGAAATATCCCACGCTATAATCTCCCATTACTTTGTTGTCCCGCCGCCGGCAAAAGTCCAGGAAGTCTTGAGCGGTTATATCGAATACACCATATTGAAGAAATCAAAATCAGTAAACCGTTAATCTTTGTCAGTTATGCGGATTTGGGATATTTCTCCGGCTAAATTATGCCGCAACCATCTTTTAGGTGAGCATCGGGAACTACACGCGATCTGGACAATTTTGACTAAAGCCAAGTCCGGCTATCGCCATCATCCCGAAACCCGGCGTTGGAAGGGTAAGTTAAAAGCACTGTATCTGCGGCACGAGAAGTTGATTTTTGAGATGAAACGGAGGGGTTATAATCATAATAGTATTTTAGCCAAGCGATTAGCTGGTGGTTGCCGGGAACAAAAGGATTATCTGCATACTCCGGCTGAACAAAAGAAGATTTTAAAAGGGAAGAATTGCGATTGTAAGATTTGATTATGAATAAAAAAATTGCTATCGTCGGTGCCGGAGTAGGAGGATTGGCCACAGCTGCCCGTTTGGCCAAACAGGGTTTCTCGGTTGAGGTTTTTGAAAAGCTTTCCCGCTGCGGCGGCCGGGCCAATATCATCGAAGATCGGGGGTTTAAATTCGACACCGGCCCTTCTTTTGTGATGATGCCTTCTTTTTTTAAAGAGGTATTTGACTATTGCCAAGAAGACATCAAAGATTATTTAGAGCTTAAAGTCTTAGATGTTAATTATAAGATCGTTTATGGTGATGGCCAAAGCCTTATGGTTTATCGTGACAATCAAAAGACCGAAAGAGAACTGGAGCGGATAGAGCCGGGTGCCAGTAAAGCTTACAGAGAATTTGTCCGGGAAACCGGAGCGATTTATCAGGCAGTAGTCCCGATCCTTTATCAGAGTTTTACCCCCAAGGACTTATTTAACCCCCGGCTTTGGCCGCTGGTTCCCAAGTTAAAGATCAGCAAATCCTACTGGCAGCTGGCCAGGAAGTTTTTTAAGACCGATAAATTGTGTTATGCTTTTACCTTTGAGGCGATGTTTATCGGTGTTTCGCCGTTTAAGACCCCGGCTTTTTACAGCGTTATCAGCTACACCGATCAGGTCGATAAGATCTCGCATGCTATGGGCGGGATGTATCAGATACCTCTGGCTTTGGAAAGGATGGCTAAAAAGTTCGGAGCCAAGTTCCATTATAACTCTGAAATCAGTTCAATAGAAAAATCCGGCCAGGGAGTTGATTTAAAAATAGGCTCTGATAAACTATTTGCCGACAAGGCAGTAATTAATGCCGATTATTCCTACAGTATAGACAAACTTCTCAAGCGCCGGTTGCCTGATTATGACTATTCCTGCTCGGTACATCTGCTTTACTGGGGGATGAAGAAAAAAATACCCAATTTGGAGCATCATAATCTTTTTTTTGCCCGGGATTTACCGCAAAACCTTAAAAATATTTTTGAAGGTAAAGGGTTTAGCGACGATTTTTCCTTTTATGTTCATGTGCCGACGGTAACTGACACTTCTTTAGCCCCTGAAGGTAAAGACATCCTTTATCTTTTGATTCCGGTACCCAACCTAAAAGTTTTTCAGGGGCGGTTTAAGCCTTATGAGCAAAGGATAAGGGAGGTAGTTTTAGCCAAACTCAAAGCTTATTGCGGCCTGGACCTAGAAGAGCTGATCGAGGTCGAACATAAGTTTTACCCTGAGGATTTTATCAGCCGCTACAATGTCCAATATGGGGCTACTTTCGGCTTAGCGCATACTTTAGGCCAGAGCGCTTTTTTCAGGCCGGCTAATCAGGACAGCCGGATGAAAAATATTTATTTTGTGGGAGCCAGTACCCAGCCGGGAGGAGGGCTTCCGCCGGTGATCGCTTCTTCGCGGATAGTCAGTGATCTAATCTCCGGATAGGTTTTTGATCTGCCTGACTACTGCCTGAGTAGTGTAATCGGGAGTTGAGGCCCCGGCTGTTACCCCGACAGTTTCCGCACCTTTAAACCAGCTTTTTTTCAGGTCCTTTTCCGATCTTACCCAGTAGGTTTTTTTATTTAGAGTTTTAGCTATTTGATAAAGCCTTTTAGTGTTAGCTGAAGTCTTAGAGCCGATCACCAGCATCAGGTCGTTTTCTTTGGGTAGGGTTTTTATCTCTTGTTGTTTGATAGTGGTCGGCTGACAAATGGTATTGTGGAACTTCAAGTCTTTTATTCTTCCTTTTAAGATTTTAACTATTTTTAGGACGTTTTCCAGGTTCTGGGTTGACTGTACTACCAGCGAAGCTTTATTGATCTTTAAGAGTTTTTTATAAGGAATTTTTTTGTAATCATCGATGATCAAGGCTTTATTTTTAAGTTGGCCGACAATGCCGTTTACTTCATCATGATATTTATCGCCGATGATAATGATTTTATAGCCTAGAGTTTCATCCTGGCAGGCGATTTTATGGATCTGGCGCACTTTCGGGCAGGTAGCATCGACGATAGTAAAGCCCAGCCTTAAAGCCCGTTGATAGATCTTTTGGGGAACTCCGTGAGCCCGGATCAAAAGGGTTTTGCCTTTACCCCGGGAAAGTTTTTTTATCTTTTTAACTCCGACTTTTTCTATCTGTTTGGCTACCTCTTCGTTATGCACAATGTCGCCGAGCATATAGACTTTTTCTCCGGAAGCCGCGATTAGCAAGGCGGTTTTTAAAGCCTTTTTTACCCCGAAGCAAAATCCTGCTGACTTAGCCAGGTTGATTTTCATAGGTATTTACCGCTAAAAATTATTTTTACTAAAAGCATGATTTTAGCTATTTTGCCGGTAGCGGCCCGACGCCTAAAGGGATCGTAGCCGTTTTTCTCTAAAGCCGTCAATATCCCGGCATAGATTTCTTTCATTAGATAGACAGTCAAACGAGAGCGCCATCCGGGAATCATTTTAATACCGGGCAGGGAGTTTTGATAGTATTTTCTCGCCCGTTGGATCTGCCATTTTAAAAAGGCTTTGAATTTATCGTCAACTGCCTCGCTGGCTATCGATTGCGAGCTGATTCCGAATCTGGCCATTTCATCTTCAGGCAGGTATAGCCTTTTATTTTGATAGTCTTCCTTGATATCTCTTAAGATGTTAGTCAGCTGCATGGCTATGCCTAAGCTGACTGCTGATTTTTTAGCTTCCTCAGAGTCAGTATCGAATATTTTCAGCATGATCAAACCCACTACTCCGGCTACCCAATAGCAATATTGATAAAGTTGGTCGAAATTTTTATAATTGAAGACTTCCAGATCCTGGCACATTCCTTTTAACAAGTCCTGAAAGTAAGTTTTAGGGATCTTGTATTGTTCGACTGTGGCTTGGAAAGCATAGAGCGGCCCTTCGGCCGGAGTTTTTTTCTGATAAGCAGCCTCGATATCACTGGCTATTTTTTCCAGGGCTTTCAATCTCAAAGGCTGGTCTAAGGCGTCCGCGCTGTCGTCACTTATCCGGCAGATAGCATATACGGCGTAAGCGGCTAAACGTTCTTTTTTGCCTAGGAAACTTGAGGCAAAGTAGAAACTTTTAGCGTGTTTCTGAGTGATTTTTTTAGCCTGCAAAAAACTTTTTTTAAGTGCCTGGTTGTCCATGACCACTTTATTTTACAGCCAAAATATCTATTTGCAAACAGGATATTAGGAGTTAAAATTAAACTATGTCCCGTTATCTGTTAGTTTTGGTTTTTTCAATTTCAGTGCCTCTGGTTTTAAGTTTTTACCCAAAGCTTAATTTTTACCGCCGGCCCAAAGCTTTGTTTTTGAGCCTGGGGGCGGTGACTTTAATTTACGGCCTTTGGGATGTATTGGCGGTTTTTCGGGGGCACTGGTGGTTTTCCGATTCCGGGGTCTGGCGGTTAAGAATCATCAATCTGCCGTTGGAAGAGATTCTTTTTTTTCCGGTAATAACTTTTTGCTGTATTTTTACCTGGGAAGCGCTGAAATATTTAAAGCATAGAATAAAATGAAAGAATATACTATCCTGGCAGCAATTTCGGTGCTAATCGCCGTTGGCCTTGATATCGTTAGCGGGATCAGGCTGCTTAGAAGAAAAGATTACTACTTTTTTTTAGTAATTATTTTTGGCTTTAAGCTTTTAGTCAACGGCTACCTTACCAGTAAAATCGTGATCTATAACCCCAGGTTTTTCCTCGGTTTAAGGCTTTTTACCATACCCTTGGAAGATTTTTTGTTTGGCTTTAGCATGATCACTATTGCTTTAGTGATTTGGGAGTATTTTAACCGCCCCTCAATGAGGAAAGCTTAATCCGGTGAAGAAGGTTTTTCTCCTGCTTTTCATTTCAACATTTTTATCAGCGTTTTCGGCTCAAGGACAAGACTGGATAAAATTACATCAAGCCGCCGACGCACTCACTATAAATGAAGCTTTGAATTTAGTCAGGGAAAATCCCGGGTCAGCTGATTTAATTTATCAATTGGGTTTAGTTTATCTTAGCCAACATAAGGATAAAGAAGCCGAAGCCACCTTCGAACAGCTTTTAAACTCAAGTTCTTTAGTTGTTTTAGCTGAGTGGGGCCTATCAGAAGTTTACCGCCGTCAGAAAAAAACCGCGGCCAGTGAGAAAATCCTTACAAAATCGATCAAAGACAATATTGATTTTTCACCGGCCTATATAACTTATGCTTATTTAAAATATACCCAGGCTGATTTTAAGGCCGCTATTAATTTAAGCTTAAAAGTCATTCGCCAAGGGCAAGCCAATGTCGATTTAAGTAATTACGCCCGGGCTTTTTTGATTTATGCCGGTTCAAAAGGGATGATTGCTTCCCGGGGCGGGCCTTTGTCTAAATTGATTAACGGCACTCAGGTGCTTCCGAATTTAAAAAGGGCCGAAAAACTTAAGCCCGATTCTGCCGAGGTGCTTTTTGGTTTGGGTAATTTTTACTTTTTAGCTCCGGCAATCGCCGGAGGCAATCTCGATAAGGCCTTAACTTATTTAGAACGGACGATCGAGGTTGATCCTTTACTGGCTGATGCTTACGTAAGGTTAGCCCAACTGTATAAGTTAAGACAGAATAACCGGAAATACGAATTTTATCTTAATCTGGCCAAAAATATCGATTCGGAAAATGAACTGCTTAAAGATGAACTTAGCCGGGAATGTAAATTTAACTGCCAGACGGTGGAGGAGTAAGTTTCTAAATTTTTAAGAGTCGGTTTGGGTATTCAAGTAAAAAGTTTTTGTATTTTTTATTTATCGACGACGACTTTATTATTTTTTTAGATTTTTCTACCATTGAAAATATTTCTTTTTGAGCATAATCCAACGAACCAGTCTCAAGGATTATCTGGCGCATGGTCAATAAATCAGAACCGGTAACTTTATTTTTTTTAAGCATTTTTTTTATCACTATTTTACCTTTTTTTCCGGAAAAATTATAAGCTTGCCAGACTAAAAGGGTTTTTTTGGCTTCTTGTAGGTCAGAAAGGGTGGATTTTCCGATTTTGGCCTGGGAAGCGAACATTCCCAGGATATCATCTTTGATTTGAAAAGCCCGGCCGAGATAAATACCGTATTGGAATAGTTTATCAGCCTCTTGGGATTTTGCGCCGGCTAGGATTGCTCCGCTGGCCAGAGGAGTGGAGAAAGTGTAGCAGGCGGTTTTATAGTCGTAGATTTTATAGATATCGTTTTTGGATACCGATTGGATATCCTTTAAACTAGTCAACAATTCGATAAATTCCCCGGCTCCGGTATGAAGGGCAGCTTCAATGAACTTTTTAAGGGCCAACTCTTTACGAGCAGGTTTTTCTTTAACTGTCAGGAAGGCTTTTATGGCTATAGCGTAAATCACATCACCGACGACAATGGCTAAGTCAGCGCCGTTAAATTTAATATTTTTTTGATGCTTAATGTGAGCGTCAAAAAGTTTATGCATAGAAGGTTTTCCCCTGCGAACCGCCGACTTGTCGATTATGTCATCGTGGATGAGCATAAAATCATGCAGGAGTTCTATGGAAAGGGCGCTTTGGTAGATGCCAGCCGCTGGTTTTTTGCTAAAACCCAGATACCCGGCTACAAACAGAATCGGCCGAATACGTTTTCCATCCCGAAGGATGAAATCCTTTATTGATTTAAATAAAAGAGGGGATATTTTGCGTAAATGATAGGTTTTATCTATATTTTCAGGGAATTTTTTTAGCTCAAGTTCTACCCTATTTTTTATTACAGCGAACATTAATTTATGCTATCATATAATTGTATCCTGGGCAACATAATAAATGTAATTTCGAAATATATGGATAGGCTAAAGATAAAAAATTACTTTAGGGCTTTGCGTTTTCCTTTTATTAGCGTAACGGTTCTTCCTTTTGTTTTTGGTTCTTTTTTGGAAGGCGGCCTGTTCTCATTCTTTAATTTTTTTCTGGGTTTTTTTTGCGCAGTTTTAACTCATTTAGGATCAAATTTAATTAACGATTATGCTGATTCTCGTTCCGGGGCTGACTGGCAGGACCGTAAATTCTATGGATTTTTCGGCGGCTCCAAGTTGATTCAGGAAGGTGTGTTCTCGGAAGGTTTTTATCTTAAGAGTGCGATTTTTTGCTTTTTGGTCGCTTTAAGCTTTGCTTTTATCTTGGTGCTGAGATTAAATAATTTTTCAGTTTTGGGTTACTATTTTTTGATAGTATTTCTAGGGTTTTTTTATTCCGGGAGGCCTTTTCGGTTTTCCTACCATCGTTTAGGCGAATTGGTGGTTTTTATTCTTTTCGGCCCGGCCTTGGTTATGGGCTCAAGCTTTATCCAGACGCAGATCTTCCCGACTTTAAAAGGTTTTTTCCTGTCTTTGCCTTTCGGAATTTTCACTACGGTGATACTTTTTGCTAATCAAGTTGCTGATTACCGTCAGGACCAGGCGGTCGGAAAACTTACCCTGAGCAGCTTAGTTAAGCCGGAGAATACCTATAAACTGTATTATTTGTTGATCTTTTTGGGGTTTTTTTCGATAGTGGTAAATATTGCCTTAGGTTACTTGAATTTTTCAGCATTTTTATCGCTGTTATTTATTTTTCAGCTGAATAAAGCGGCAACTATTTTACGAAAACATTTTGACCATAAAGATAAGTTGGTCGTTTCCTCGAGAATAACTATAGCCAACCATACTTTTGTTAGTACGATTTTAATCCTCAGCATAATTTTATGATTAAAATAGTGGTTATCGGAGGCGGCTTTGCCGGGATCTCAGCTTTGGAAAGATTTTCCAAAAAATTTCAGCATTTGGATATAACCCTTATTGATAAGAAGTCTAAATTTGATTTTTTACCTTTGCTTCCGGATCTTATCGGCGCAAAAGTCAGCCCTTCGGGTTTAAGTTTTGATTTGGCTAATTTTTGTCAAAAAGCCGGAATAAGATTTGTTAATTCCGAAATTAGCCGGATCGATTTGGTCAATAAGGCGGTGAGTTTTGATTCCCGAAGTCTAAGCTATGATTATCTTTTGATCGCCAGTGGTACACATACTAATTTTTACGATAATCAAACTGTAGAAAAAATTTCCTTTAAGCTGGAATCAATACAAGATGCTTTAAAGATCCAAGATGGCTTAGAAAGGGGATGTTTTGAAAATTTTATTGTGGCCGGTGGCGGTTATACCGGTATTGAAGTTGCCACTAATATTAAAAGATATTGTCGTAAGCAAAAAATAGAAAAACCGATTGTCATTGTCGAAAAATCGCCTTCGATTTTAGGAGCTTTGCCGGAATGGATGCGTCAGTATGCCCATGTAAATTTAAAATCCTTAGGAATAGAAATTTTTTTAAACGATTCGATATCTCAAGTGAGCGGTAGCTCGATTAGATTTTCTTCAGGCCGAATTTTTGAAAACTCCATGCTTATCTGGGTAGCCGGGGTTGTTGGTGAAAAGTATATCCATGGTTCAGGCTTAGAAAATAACCTTCAGGGTCGTTTAAAAGCTGATTATTTTTTGAGAGTTTTTGAAGGTTGTTTTGTTGCCGGAGATGCCGGATGTTTTCCGGTTAAAGGCAACTGCTTGAGGATGGCAGTCCAGTTTTCCATAGTCCAAGGCCGGCTGGCTGCTGAAAATATTTTGCATAGCATAAAGGGAGAGGGATTAGTAAAATATAGGCCTCTAGATTTCGGTTACGTTATTCCGATGATTGACAGCAAAGCTTGCGGATTTGCCCTGGGGTTGCCGGTTAGAGGTATTTTCGCTATCTCCTTGCATTATCTAATGTGTTTTTATCTTAGTAAGGGGCTAGCTAATAAGATAAGATTACTAAGAGATTTATTAAAGGGAGGAGTTAGGTGAAAGACGGGTCACCAGTTTTTTTGAGGATTGCCCTAGGAGCAATATTCATTGTTTATACTCTGCGAAAGGTTTTCGGCCTTTTAGCCGGCTCTGTTAGATGAGCCATCAACAACAGATTATAAGGTTAGATTTTCTTTTTTTGTTTTGCTATAATATAAAGTAGACTGGTTGGTAAAAATCTATGCTTTATTTTAGAAAAATAGTCCTGCTTAGTTTAACGGCCACATATATCATTCTCTGTCCGTTGCTGATTTCTTATGCTTTCGGCCGGATTTTAAAGCCGGGCGCAGCTTCAGATTCAGCCGGCCTTATTTTTCTTTCCACTAATCCGCCGGGAGCCAGGATCTATGTAGAAGGAAGGTTGTTTAGCGAAAGAACTCCGGCGGCCTTAAGGGGGATGCTTCCTGGGACTTATGATGTTGAGGTTTCTTTGAACGGATATAAGCCCTGGCATACTAAGATTCGGGCTTTTCCTAAGCTGGCCTCGGTTTTCGATAAGATTCTTTTAGCTCCCGAGAGTTGGAAGATTAAGGAGCTTTCAGCCGAGCCATTTCGCGAGTTAATTTCTTTACCGGAGAGCCGGTTTTTTATCCTCAATAAAGGTTCTCGACTGGGAGACTATTACAGTTTTGATTCTAAGGATGCAGAAATGAATCCTTTTGTCCGTCCTGGCTCAAACCTGGCTCAGTTTGAAGTGGTTTCGCTTTACCAGGTTGCCGGAAGCTCCCGGATGATCCTTCAGGCGCGTGATTCCCGGGAAGAAAAATACTTTTTAGTCGACCAGGAAAAAGGTTATGTAGATGTCAAGGATATCAGCCGTTTTTTTCCGGATAAGTTTGAGCATATTCTTTGGGATCCGGAGATACCGGATTATCTTTTTACTTTTAAGAAAGGCAGCCTTAGCCGAATAGATCTAAGCGGTTATTCTCAAGGAGAAAACTATCTTCAGGGTTTAAAGGGCTATGGGCTTTTTGACCAGGTGATATACGTTTTAAAAGACATCAATACTCTTTTACGCCTGGACTATGAACGCGGTAACCAGAGCGTTATCTTTGATGATCCGATCTTAGGCAATTTCCTTTTTGGCCGGGAGGATTTTTTCCAAGTCAAGCCTTTGGACAGCCAGATTATTTTTTTCATCGGAACAAAGGGAAGATTGGTAAGTAACCTTGCTCCTAACCGCTGGGTGGAGGAAGGCCTTCGGGGGCTAAAATTTCATCGTCAGACTAAGCGTGCCTTGTTTTGGATCAAAGACCTGGCAGCAGTCATAGATTACCGGCCGTTATTTTTAGCTCAAGCAACAGCTATTAAGAACACGCTTCCCGATAGATATTCATTCTACAATAAGGGAAGAGATATCACTCAAGGTTTCTGGGCCTATCAAGGAGCCTATGTTGTTTTGGCTGATTTCGATAAAGTCTTTCTTTTTGAACTTAAAGACCAGGGAGAAAGCTTTCCTAATGAAGTTGTCAAGATAAGCAGCGGCTCAAACGTTCACTATTATGAATCTTCAGGGAAACTTTACTACCTGGCTCCCCAGAGCAATAAGTTGAATTGCCTGGAAATCGTAGCGGGGGTGAGTAAACAAGCTTTGTCTTTTAGAGAGTATTTAAGCGGTAAAAATAAATTTTAGATCATGGAATTTAATTTTTCCAATCAAAACTTATCCCGGCCGCAAGCAACATTGCAGCGGTTTTTTGAAATTTTACCCGGGATTTTAAGCTGGGGTATTATTTTAGGGGTTATTGTTTTAGGTTTGACCAGGCCGCTTGCCGTGGCCGGACTTATTCTGGCTTTTGATCTTTATTTGGTCTTGCGGTTTACCTATATGATCATTTTTTTATTATTTTTACGTTCGCGCCTGGAGCTGGAGGCAAAAACCGACTGGTTAGCCAGAGCCAGGGGCATAAACCGGCTCTATGATTATTGGAGGGAACTTAATGAACTGGAGGTAGGCCCTAAAGGTAAACAAGACCTTTCCCGGACCATCCACAAAAACGAGTTGCGGATCTTGGAAAAAAGCCGCAGCCGGGCGCCGTTATTGGAGGATATACACCATTTAATTATAATCCCGGGTAAAGCCGCAGATATAGCTAACTTTTCCAGTACTGTGGATAGTTTGTTGAGGAGTGATTTTCCTTCGATCAAAATCAGCGTAATCTTTGCTTTTGAATACGGAGTGTCGCAACCTCTGCGTTTAACCGTTAGCCGGTTGATTGAAAGGTATCGCGATAAACTTTTTGAAGTCCAGGCAGTATATTGTCCGGATAAGCCTTCATCAAAATATCCTAACCGGTCGGCAGTTATCAACTTTGCTGCCCGGGAATCGGTAAAATATTTTAATCAAAAGAGAATACCTCTTGAGAAAGTGATCACCTCTTATTTCCAGGCCGGGGTCCTGGTAAGCCCGGATTATTTAAGCTGTCTTACTTACCGGTTTATGGTTTCGCCTTACCGGCAGGCAGCTTGTTTTCAGTCGATCCCGGTATACAATTACTCGATCTGGTCTGATCCAGTTTCTAGAATAACTCTTAATGCCAGCGCTTCGTTTTTCCAGTTAATCGAAGCGGCCAATCCCGATAATTTAGTCAGTTTTTCCAGCTACAGCCTAAGTTTGGCGGCTTTGGCTGAATTTGATTATTGGCCGCAGGACTCAGCCTCAATAGACACAGCTATGTTTTGGAAGGCTTTTATTTATTTTAACGGTAATTTTAAAGTCATTCCGCTTTATATCGGGTATCCGGTTAAAACTGTTGTCGAGGCGCAGGCCAGCTGGTTTAAGGAACTTTATCGCCAGAAACAAGAGCAGGCTATGGCGGTTCAAGATTTTCCGATTGCAATGAGAGCCTTTTTAAAAGCCGGCAGAATGCCTTTAGCAAAGAGGATCCTTCAGGCTTTTAAGCTGCTGGAAGCCCAACTTTCAGTCAGCCTTTGGCCCTTTCTTTTATTGGTTGCCGGCTGGTTTCCGGCTTTGCTTTGCGGCCGGGAATTTTCTGATTCCGGGACCTATTACAGCACTCCCCGGATAACTTTTTTGATCTTTAGCCTGATGGTCATCGGATTGATCATGAGTTTGGTTTTAACCAAGCGTGTTTTACCGGAGAGAAAATCAGAAAGAAAAATATTGGTTAAAATAGTTGATTGGCTGACTTTGGTGCCTCTGGCTTTGATCGGAATTTTCCTTCAAAGCTTAGCTGTTTTAAGTGTTCAAACCGGCCTTATCTTCGGAAGGCGTCATTCGCACGATGGATAAGTTACATTTTTTTGACCAAATAAATATAGAGATCCCTTTTGAAACGATATACAGCCGCTTAGGCTATCGGCAAGGTATAACCAGGCTTACCGGCCGCCAGAAAGAAGAGATCGACAGCTACATTAATGAAGCGGCCAGGCTTCTAAGGCTTAAAGGTGTAGGCCGCAGAGCCGAGATCATTGGCCGTAAGCCCAAAGCTTTGGAGCTTTCCGGCGGAGTTATCTTTGAAAGTAGCCTTTTGGTGTCGGTTTTTCCCAACGTTTCTGAACTTCTCCTGATCGGGGCCACCTCGGGAAGCGGTATAATTACGGCCATAGAAAATTGCCAAAAGCAGGATCTGACCCGGGGCGTGGTGTTTGACGCTGTGGCTTCGGAGACTGTTGACCTTTGTCTTGATTGGATTTGCGATTATTTTAACCGCCTGCTAAAACGCGAAAATAAACAGTTAACTGCAAAACGGATATCTTGCGGCTATAGTGATTTCCAGTTGGAAAATCAGAAGATATTTTATGAGTTTTTAGAACTAGCTAAATTGGATGTCTCTTTAAACGATGAATGCATGCTTAAGCCTGAAAAGTCAGTCACGGCTGTAGTTGGGGTGATGGAAGTAAAATGAGTAAGCTCAAGATCAGAGAACTTTTAAAGAAGAGGATTGTTCTGCTTGACGGGGCAACCGGAACCGAGCTTTATAAGCGCGGCATGCCGGCAGGAGCCTGTCCTGAAAGCTGGTGTTTGGAGAACCCAGGGATCATCAAAAGCCTTCATGCTGATTACCTGGCTTCGGGTTCGGATATAGTTTACGCTTGCACCTTTACTGCCAACCGCAAAAAGCTTTCTTATTATAAGATCAAGGATGTAATTTCGCTTAATCAGCGCCTGGTTCTTTTAGCCCGCCAAGCCGTGGGCAATAAAGCTTTGGTGGCTGGAGACATCGCCGGAACCGGCGAATTTATCAAGCCTTTTGGTAACCTGGATTTTGAGCAGGCCGTGGACATCTACAAAGAGCAGGTTAAAGGTTTACTTTTAGGCGGGGTTGACCTTTTTGTGATCGAGACCATGATCGATATCCAGGAAGCTCGGGCCGCTCTGATCGCGGTTAAAGAGCTGAGTGATAAGTTTACTATAGTTACTATGACCTACGAGAAGGCTGGCCGCACCCTTAACGGAAATGACCCTTTAAGCGCTTTAACCACTCTTCAGAGCCTGGGGGCTGATGCAGTTGGCGCTAACTGTTCAACTGGTCCGGAAGATATGTGCAAGATTATTTCTAAGATCAAGCCTTATGCCACGGTACCTTTAGTGGCTAAACCCAATGCCGGTATGCCTGAACTGGTAAATAATAAAGCGGTGTTTAATCTTAAGCCGGCGGAGTTTGCTTTAGCCGCTAAAAGGTTAGTTTCCCTGGGGGTTAACTTGATCGGGGGCTGCTGCGGCACAACCCCGGAGCATATAGCTGGTTTAAAGCGAAAACTTTTAACAGTAAAGCCGTTGGTTTCTAAGATCAAGGCTGTTTCGGCTTTAAGTTCAGCCCGGCGGACTTTTGTTTTTGCTGGACAAAAAAATCCTTTGATCATCGGAGAAAAAATAAATCCTACCGGTAAGAAAGATTTTCAACGGGAGTTGGCTAAAGGCGATTTCAGTTCAGCTATTCGCTTGGCCAAGGAACAAGAATCTCAAGGAGCAGAAGTCCTTGACCTTAACCTGGGAGTTGGAGGGACTGACGAGAAAAAACTTATGCTTAGTGCTCTTTCACTGCTTTCAGTTTCAACATCGCTGCCTTTAGTCATCGATTCGGCGAACCCGGAAGTCATCGAAGAAGCTTTGCGTTTTTATCCCGGCCGAGCCCTGATAAATTCCATTTCCGGAGAAAAGAAACGCCTTAAGAAACTTTTAAACTTAGCTAAAAAATACGGGGCGATGTTTATAATCTTACCCATAACCGGAAAAAAAATACCGGAGACTTTCAAGGAGCGTAAGAAAATAATCGAGATGATTTATAAAGAAGCCGTTAAAGCCGGACTGACTAAGGATGATTTTTTAGTCGATGGTTTAGTAATGCCGCTTTCCTGGAGCTCGAAAGCCGCAAGCACAACCCTCGAGGTCATCGGCTGGTGTTCAAAACAGCTGAAAGTTAAAACTGTAGCCGGGCTTTCTAATGTTTCCTTCGGGCTTCCCCAACGCCGGCTGGTTAACCGGGTATTTTTAAAGATGGCTAAAGCCTGCGGCTTGACTGCGGCAATAGCTGACCCCCAGGATAAACAGCCGCTCAACAACCGTTTAGCTGAAAATTTACTATTGGGTAAAGATAAAGACAGCCGCAAATTCATTGCGGTTTATTCCCGGATTAAGCCGCTGGCCAAAGAAAAAGTTAGAAAAGAAGTATCTGAGCCTAGAGTCCAGGTCTACCAGGCGATAATCGAAGGAAACCGCAGCCAGGTCAATAGTCTGATCGATAAAGCTTTAAGTCCAAAACTTAAGGCTCAGGAGTTACTGGAGAAAAATATGATTCCGGCTATGGTCGCGGTGGGAGAGCTTTTCCAAGTCCGGCAATATTTCCTGCCGCAGTTGATAGCCAGCGCTGAAACTATGCAGAGAGGAGTTTTTCATCTCCAGCCTTACCTTAAAAAAAAGACGGCCGGCCGCTCCAAAAAAGGAGTGGTTCTCCTGGCTACGGTTAAAGGCGATATTCATGATATCGGTAAAAATATTGTGGCCCTGGTGCTTAAGAATTACGGGTTTGAGGTCATCGACCTAGGTAAAGATATCTCGGCTGAAAAAATCATCGCCAAGGCTAAATTTCACTCTCCGGATATCGTCGGCTTATCAGCTCTTATGACTACGACCATGGTCCAGATGCCGCTGGTTATTTTGGCGGCTAAAAAAGAGGGTTTGGGCTGTAAATTCATGGTCGGAGGAGCAGTAGTAAATAAAACTTATGCTGATTCGATAGGCGCCGAATATGCCAAGGACAGTATCGCGGCAGTCAAGGTTGCCGAAAAAATAGGCCGCCGGAGGGGCCGGCCTTAAGATGTCCCGGCAAAAACAGAGCTTGATCCGTAAAGTTAAACCGCAAGGTTTAAAACGCGGGGATACTATCGGAATAGTGGCTCCGGCCAGCTCATTTGATCCGGAAAAGTTTAAAGTCGGGGCCAGAGTTTTACGCAAGCTCGGTTATAAATTGAAGTACGAACGGGCGATGTTCAGCAAATACTGGTCACAGCCCGGCCATGATAAAAACCGCGCCGAGCAGATCAACCGGATGTTTGCCGATTGTGAGGTCAAAGCTATATTTTGCGCTAAGGCCGGTTATGGTTCAATAGATATAATACCTTACCTGGACCGGGAAATCATCAGGCAAAACCCCAAAATTTTTGTCGGCTACAGCGATATAACTATCTTGCTGCTTTATTTACAGGAGATGACTAATATGGTTGTTTTCCACGGCCCGGTTGTCTCCAGTGAAATCTACGATGGGATGAACTACCGGACTTTGGATTATTTGATCCAGTTGATCTCAAAGCCCCGGCCCCTGGGTAAAATAGAGTTTTCCTCGGTACAGTCTTTAGGTTCAGGAAAGGCAACCGGCCGGCTGGTCGGCGGCAACCTCTCGCTGATAGTCCAGGCTATCGGGACCGCTTATGATATAAATACCGATGATTCCATTTTATTTTTAGAGGAAGTCGGAGAGGACCTAGAGACGATAAGGGGGTATTTTAACCGCCTGAAAAAGTCGGGAAAGTTTGAAAATATCCGCGGGATGGTTTTTGGCAAAATGGTTGATTGCTTTCCGAATTCCGGGCAGACCCATAGTTTAAAAGATATTCTTACTGAGATGCTGGCTGAGTTTAAGTTTCCGGTTTTGTTCCGTTTTCCTTCCGGACACATAAAAAACCAGGGAGAAACCAGGGTTACTTTGCCATTAGGTATTTCGGTGACCATTGATGCCGATAAACCTTGTTTGACTATTAACCGGGCGGCGGTTAAGTGAGGCCAATATTTTTCCAAGGTAATCCGCAGGAAAAATATTAGGCCAAACTTAACCCCGCCCTTTTAGTAAGGGCAACAGCTTCGTTAAAAGGGCGGGGTTTAATTCGACTAAAGTTTTTTTAAAATAGTAATTTGAAAAAAACCAAGTCTCATTAAATGAAAAAATATGATTTTGCCTTGAGCTGGAGCGGGAATATTAAAGAGTTTTTTATCCGTTCGCTCCAAGCGGCCTGTAAGAAAGAGCAGCTGTCATTTTTCTGGATCTGTGATGATAATGTCAAAGAAGTTTTTAAGAAACTTGACCAGGGCCAGATAAAAATTTCCGCTCTCCTGGACACCGAAGCCACCTATAATAAAAAGGGCGATATCTATTCCCGGATCTGCTATGCGGTCAAAGATGCCGGAGGGGCAGTTATTAATGATCCTGACCGGACCAAGGCCGCAATTGATAAGTCAATAACTCATTATGAGCTGATCGATGCCGGGATCACTGTCCCTTATACTCTGGTGGTACGTAACTGGGAACCTAATTCTTTTAAATTAGCTGATGATGACCGTAAACAGTTAGGAGTTCCTTTTGTGATCAAGCCGGCTTTGGGCTATGGGCAGTTAGGAGTGATCCGGGATGCCCATGGTTCAGTCAGGGAGATCGCTAAGGCCCGTAACTATGACCGCGGCGATAACTTTCTGCTTCAGGAAAAAATAGTGCCGGTATATTTAAGAGATAAGCGTGCCTGGTTCAGGGTTTTTAATGTTTTTGATACGATCATACCCTGCTGGTGGGATGATCATCTTAACCGTTATGAGCATATAGCTTATGAGGATTTTAACCGTTACCGGCTGTTTCCTTTAGCTAAAATAGTCTCTAAAATCGCCAGTTTGACCCGGATGGCCTGGTTTTCAACTGAAGTGGCTATCGATAAAAAATTCGGCCGCAGCCGGTTTATTGCCATTGATTATGTGAATGACCAGTGCGATATGACTGCCGGATCTGAGACTCCCAGCGGAGTTCCTGACCCGGTGGTAGAATATACTACTCAATCGATTGTTGAGTCAGCGTCTGATTGGGTCAACAATAAAGATACCAAGAAAAAATACACTATCTGGCTTAAAAATGCTAATATTGAGATTCGTGGCTTGGGCAGTTCTCCCAGCTTACTTAAACAAATATTTCCCAAAACAGTCCCCCGAGCCTATCGGCGCAATAAATTATTAGATATTTTTGGCCAATCTAAAAAAGTTTTTTAGGTTATTATATGGAGAAACCAAAAACTAATTCCAACTTTATCCGGGAGATCATCGACCGGGATTTAAAGGATAACAAAAATCAAGGCCGGGTCCATACCCGTTTTCCGCCCGAGCCTAACGGCTACCTTCATATCGGCCACGCCAAATCGATTTGTCTTAATTTCGGCATAGCCAGAGATTATCAGGGTGAATGCAACCTGCGTTTTGACGATACTAATCCAGCTAAGGAGGAATCTGAATATGTTGAGTCGATAAAAAAAGACGTTGGCTGGCTTGGTTTTGAATGGGGAAGCGGTGAATTTTATGCTTCTGATTATTTTGACCAGCTTTATCAATATGCCCGGGAATTGATCCAAAAAGGAAAAGCTTACATATGTGATTTAAGCCCCGAAGAAATCAGGGATTATCGCGGCACCTTGACTGAAGGCGGAAAAAACAGCCCCTACCGCGATCGGCCGGTTGAGGAGAGCCTTGATCTATTCACCCGGATGAAGGAAGGTGAATTTCCCGAAGGTTCAAAGGTTTTACGGGCAAAGATCGACATGTCTTCACCTAATTTTAATCTGCGTGACCCGGCCTTATACCGGATTAAAAAAGCCGAGCATCACCGCACCGGCAATAAATGGTGTATTTACCCGATGTATGATTTTGCTCATTGCCTTTCTGATTCTTTGGAAGGCATAACTCATTCGATCTGTACTTTAGAATTTGAAAATAACCGCCCTTTATATGATTGGATACTTGACCAGTTAGCAGTTCATCATCCTCAACAGATCGAATTTGCCCGCCTTAACCTTAGCCATACGGTTTTAAGCAAGCGTAAACTTCTGGAACTGGTTGAGACCGGTCATGTCAGCGGATGGGATGATCCCCGGATGCCGACTTTATCGGGGCTTCGCCGGCGCGGCTACACTGCTTCTTCGATCAGGAGTTTTTGCGATACTATCGGGGTGGCTAAGTTTAACAGCATAGTGGATATGGTGGTTTTGGAGAATGCTATCCGTCAGGAATTGAATAAAACTGCCCTTAGAGTGATGGCAGTCCTGCAGCC
>Ga0180009_10002137_pt1 | contig 23414 bp, 23 predicted proteins | sample OS_PC_MetaG_FD_123537 | JGI IMG/M metagenome (GOLD analysis project Ga0180009, IMG submission 123537) | Groundwater microbial communities from the Aspo Hard Rock Laboratory (HRL) deep subsurface site, Sweden - OS_PC_MetaG | ecosystem: Environmental > Aquatic > Deep subsurface > Groundwater...
GATTGTTCATATTATTGTTGCCATTTCGTTGATTGCACTGGTATTGCTGCAACACGGAAAAGGCGCTGACATGGGCGCAGCATTTGGCGGTGGTTCGGCAGGAAGCCTGTTTGGTTCTACCGGTTCGGCCAATTTTTTGAGCCGTAGTACCGCTGTTCTGGCGACGCTGTTTTTTCTGACCAGCTTGACTCTAGCCTATTTTGGCCTGCAGGAGCACAAGTCGAAGAGTGTGCTGGACCGGACGACAGTACCCGTGACTTCAACAACGCAACCTGCAGCGCCTCAGCAACAGGTCCCGGGTCAGAACAGCGGCTCAAAAGCAGGCGATATTCCGCAGTAAATCCGCAGCAAAAGTAATACATGGCAGGGCGCAATGCGTCATGCTATTCAAGGTGTTAAAGCGCTTTGGCCGACGTGGTGGAATTGGTAGACACGCTATCTTGAGGGGGTAGTGACTTAGGTTGTGCGAGTTCGAGTCTCGCCGTCGGCACCATCAAATTTCCTGATTCATTCATTAGCATTCGCTATCGAATAAGCTTTTGATTATCAAGGACAAAATACGAAATTTCGGCTTGACAGCCGGTGCTCTGCGCTAATACACTCAGTCCATAAATATTCAATAGCCTATGCTAAGGCTTGGACGGAGTAACCCCAGTGCTGGAGAACTACCTCCCAATTCTTTTGTTCATTCTGGTCGGTCTGGCTTTCGGGATCGGTCCGATCATTGCGGGCAGCCTGTTGGCCCCGAATCGCCCGGACAGCGAAAAGCTCTCCCCATACGAGTGCGGCTTCGAAGCGTTTGAAGACGCGCGCATGAAATTCGACGTGCGCTATTACCTGGTTGCCATTCTCTTTATCCTGTTCGATCTGGAAATCGCCTTTCTTTTCCCTTGGGCCATTGTGTTGGAAGAGATCGGATTGGCTGGATTTGTCGCCATGATGGTATTTCTCGGCATTCTGGTGGTCGGCTTCATCTATGAGTGGATGAAAGGGGCGCTGGAATGGGAGTGATGTTTGCAGAGGAGGACGCGCCATGGGTATAGAAGGCGTTCTCGAGCAAGGCTTTGTGACGACCAAGGCCGACCAGCTCATCAATTACATGCGCACCGGTTCGATGTGGCCGATGACTTTTGGCCTCGCGTGTTGTGCGGTAGAAATGATGCAGGCGGGTGCTTCGCGTTATGACCTGGATCGTTTCGGCATCGTGTTTCGCCCGAGCCCGCGGCAGTCCGATGTCATGATTGTTGCCGGCACTCTGTGCAACAAGATGGCCCCTGCGCTACGCAAGGTGTATGACCAGATGGCCGAGCCACGCTGGGTGATTTCCATGGGGTCGTGTGCCAACGGCGGCGGCTATTACCATTATTCCTATTCGGTGGTGCGCGGTTGCGACCGTATCGTGCCGGTGGATATCTATGTTCCGGGTTGCCCGCCCACGGCAGAAGCGCTGCTGTTCGGCATCATCCAGCTGCAGAACAAGATCCGCCGTACCAACACCATTGCCCGCTGATTGCTGCCCATGACTGCGACATACGCGTCCCTTTCTGCTTGCCTGCAAAACGTTCTGGGTGATGCGCTCGTTCAGGCAACCGAGCGTCTGGATGAATTGACTCTGATCATCAAGCCGCAGGCATATGTCTCTGCCATGACCACGCTGCGTGACCATCCGGATTGCCGCTTCGAGCAACTGATTGATCTGTGCGGCATGGATTATTCAGCCTATGGCGATGGCGCTGGTTTTAATCAAGGCGGCGAAGGTGCGCGCTACGCCGTAGTCGTGCATTTGCTGTCGGTGTCCAACAACCAGCGCGTTCGCGTGCGGGTGTTTTGCCCGGACGACGACCTGCCGTTTGTGGCGTCGATGGTCGACATCTGGCCGGGAGCCAACTGGTTTGAGCGCGAGGCGTTTGATCTCTATGGCATCGTGTTTGAAGGCCATCCGGACCTGCGCCGTATCCTCACTGATTATGGTTTTATCGGCCATCCGTTCCGCAAGGACTTCCCCTTGTCGGGCAACGTCGAAATGCGCTATGACCCCACCCAGCAACGCGTGATTTATCAGCCGGTATCGATCGAGCCACGCGAAATCGTGCCACGCATCGTGCGCGATGAAAGCTACGGGGAAGGGCGCTGATGGCCCCGATTCAAATTAAAATGGCCCGTAACTACGCACGATTAATGGGTTTTATTCCGGAGTATTCAAATGTCTGAAATCCGGAACTACACGATGAACTTCGGCCCCCAGCATCCGGCCGCGCACGGCGTGTTGCGGCTGGTGCTGGAACTCGACGGCGAAGTGATCCAGCGCGCCGATCCGCACATCGGGCTGTTGCATCGTGCGACCGAAAAGCTGGCCGAGCACAAGACCTACATCCAGTCGGTGCCTTACATGGACCGCCTCGACTATGTGTCGATGATGGTCAATGAACATGCTTACGTGATGGCGATCGAAAAGCTGTTGCAGATCCAGGTTCCAGAACGGGCGCAATACATCCGTGTGATGTTCGACGAAATCACCCGGGTGCTGAATCACCTGTTGTGGCTTGGTGCGCACGCGCTGGACGTGGGTGCGATGACGGTATTTCTCTATGCGTTCCGTGAGCGCGAGGACCTGATGGACTGTTATGAAGCCGTCTCAGGTGCGCGCCTGCATGCCGCTTACTATCGTCCGGGCGGCGTGTACCGCGATCTGCCGGATACCATGCCGCAGTACGAGGCGCAGCATACCCGCTCCGCCGCCACGATGAAATCGATGAACGCAAACCGCCAGGGTTCGCTGCTCGATTTCATCGAAGACTTCACCCAGCGCTTTCCAACCTATGTCGACGAATACGAAACCCTGCTGACCGACAACCGCATCTGGAAGCAGCGCACCGTCGGTATCGGCGTGGTGTCGCCCGAGCGTGCGCTGGCATTGGGTTTCACCGGCCCGATGCTGCGCGGCTCCGGCATTGAGTGGGATTTGCGCAAGAAGCAGCCTTACGAAGTGTACGACCGCATGGATTTCGATATCCCGGTCGGCACCAACGGCGATTGCTACGATCGCTATCTGGTTCGCATCGAGGAATTCCGTCAGTCGAACCGCATCATCAAGCAGTGCGTCGACTGGCTGCGCAAGAATCCCGGCCCGGTGATAGTCGAGAATCACAAGGTCGCGCCGCCCTCGCGGATCAACATGAAGCAGAACATGGAAGAGCTGATCCATCACTTCAAGCTGTTTACCGAGGGCATGCATGTGCCTGCAGGCGAAGCCTATGCCTCGGTGGAACATCCCAAGGGCGAGTTCGGTATTTACCTGGTGTCGGACGGCGCCAACAAGCCTTACCGCCTGAAGATTCGTGCACCAGGTTACCCGCATCTGGCTGCGCTCGACGAAATGTCGCGCGGCCACATGATTGCAGACGTTGTGGCCATTATCGGCACGCAGGATATTGTTTTCGGGGAGATCGACCGCTGATGGCTACGCCTGATTTAAAAGACAGCCAGTGGCTGAGTGCTGAGTCCCTCGCGCTGATCGATGTGGAAGTGGCCAAGTATCCCGCAGACCAAAAGCAGTCGGCGGTAATGGGCGCGCTGCGCATTGCGCAGACTGAATGTGGCTGGCTGAAGCCCGCGCTGATCGAGTATGTGGCGGATTATCTCGACATGCCGGCGATTGCGGCTTATGAGGTCGCCACGTTTTACAACATGTACGACACCCAGCGTCCGGGTCGCCACAAGATCACGCTGTGTACCAATCTGCCTTGCATGCTGATGGGTGCGGGTGAACTGGGCGAGTATCTGAAAAAGAAACTCGAGATCGGTTTTGGCGAGACCACCGAGGATGGCCGCTTCACCCTGAAAGAAGGCGAATGCATGGGTGCCTGTGGCGATGCGCCGATGTGTTTGCACAACAATCACGTCATGCACACCCATCTCACCCCCGAGAAAGTGGACGAACTGCTGGAGACGTTGAAATGAGTGGCCGTCTGAAATGAGTTTGCTCACGCCCAATTCTCAGGTTTGCAGCTGGACGCAGGCTTTCGATAGTCCCGGTTCGCTGGCAACCTATGTGGCCAATGGTGGCTATCAGGCGCTGCGCCGGGTGATTACCGAACAGATGCCGGGTGATGCCATCATTGCCGAACTCAAGACCAGTGCGTTGCGCGGACGTGGCGGTGCGGGTTTCCCGACTGGACTCAAATGGAGTTTCATGCCGCGCGCGTTCCCGGGCGATAAATACATCGTCTGCAATAGCGATGAAGGCGAGCCGGGCACGTTCAAGGATCGCGATATCCTGCGCTTCAATCCGCATCAGCTGATCGAAGGCATGGCCATAGCCGGCTACGTGTTGGGCGCACGCGTAGGGTACAACTACATCCACGGCGAGATCTTCGATTGCTACGACATTTTTGAACGTGCGTTGAGCGAAGCGCGCGAGGCGGGCTTTCTCGGCGACAAGCTGTTGGGGACCGATTTCTGCTTCGAGTTGCATGCGCACCTTGGTTACGGTGCCTATATTTGCGGTGAGGAAACCGCGCTGCTGGAATCGCTGGAAGGCAAGAAAGGCCAGCCGCGGTTCAAACCACCGTTCCCTGCGAGTTTCGGTTTGTATGGCAAGCCAACCACCATCAACAATACTGAAACGCTGGCGAGCGTGCCGTGGATCATGCAACACGGCGGCCAGGCGTTTCTTGAACTGGGCAAGCCCAACAACGGCGGCCCTAAACTGTTTTCAGTGTCGGGCCACGTCAACAAGCCTGGCAACTACGAAGTGCCACTGGGCACGCCGTTTTCCAAATTGCTTGAAATGGCAGGGGGCATACGGAGCGGCCACAAACTGAAGGCGGTCATCCCGGGCGGTTCATCCGCGCCAGTATTGCCGGGCGCTATCATGATGGACTGCAATATGGACTTCGATTCCATTGCCAAGGCCGGCTCCATGCTGGGATCGGGCGCGGTCATCGTGATGGACGAAACCGTGTGCATGGTGCGCGCGCTGGAGCGGCTGTCCTATTTCTATCACGAAGAATCGTGTGGTCAGTGCACGCCGTGTCGGGAGGGCACCGGATGGATGTATCGGGTGATCCATCGCATCGAGCACGGCCAGGGACGTCCGGACGATATTGAGCTGCTCAATAGTGTGGCTGGCCGCATCGGTGGCCACACGATTTGCGCACTGGGCGACGCGGCAGCAATGCCGGTACAAAGTTTCCTCAAACATTATGGCCATGAGTTCGAGCATCACATCGAACACAAGCGCTGTATGGACGGTACGGGGCACTAGGCATGGCAACGCTCAATATTGAAATCGACGGACGCGTGCTGCAGGTTGAAAGCGGCGACACCATCATGGATGCGGCGAATCAGGTCGGCATCACGATTCCACATTTCTGTTATCACAAGAAACTCTCCATCGCCGCCAACTGCCGCATGTGTTTGGTGCAGGTGGAAAAAGCGCCGAAGCCGCTGCCTGCATGTGCCACGCCGGTGACCGAAGGCATGAAGGTGTTCACCCGTTCTGAATACGCTGTCAGCGCGCAAAAAAGCGTGATGGAATTCCTGCTAATCAACCATCCGCTCGATTGCCCGATCTGCGATCAGGGTGGCGAATGCACGCTGCAGGATCTGGCGGTGGGCTATGGAGGCTCGTCTTCACGCTATCAGGAAATCAAACGTGTCGTGGTCGAAAAAAATCTCGGCCCGTTGATTGCCACCGACATGACGCGCTGCATCCATTGCAGTCGCTGCGTCCGGTTTGGCCAGGAAATTGCAGGCGTCATGGAACTCGGCATGGCCGGGCGGGGTGAGCATACTGAAGTCATGCCTTTCCTGGCGAATCAGGTGGCATCCGAGTTGTCGGGCAACGTCATCGACCTGTGCCCGGTTGGCGCCCTCACCAGCAAACCGTTCCGCTACAGGGCTCGCACCTGGGAATTGTCACGCCGTCATTCGATCAGCCCGCACGACAGTCTGGGTTCTAACCTCGAAGTCCACGTCAAGGACAACAAGGTGATGCGCGTATTGCCGCGTGAGAACGAAGACGTCAATGAATGCTGGCTGGCCGACCGCGACCGCTTTTCATACGAAGGCCTCAATACGGCCGAGCGTCTGACCCAGCCGATGATCAAGCAGGATGGGCAGTGGGTCGAAGTCACCTGGCAGGCGGCGCTGGAATTCGTTGCAGATAAACTGAAGGCGATCCCGGCTGAGCAGATCGGCGCGCTGTCGACGCCTTATCGTCCGGCTGAAGAGTTGTTCCTGCTGCAAAAAATCATGCGCGGCATGGGCAGCGGTAACGTCGATCATCGTTTGCGGCAATCTGATTTTTCGCTCGACAGCAAGGCACACGGCGGTTTCTGGCTGGGCATGCCGGTGACGTATATGTCGCGTCTCAACCGTATGCTGGTCGTGGGTTCCAACCTGCGCAAGGATCATCCGCTGATGGCGCACCGCATACGCGAATCGGTGCGCTGGTATGGTGAACTCAACCTGATTAACGCAGCAGAAGATGAATTTCTCGGCAAAGTGCACGCCAAGCGCATCGTTGCGCCATCCCAGCTTGCAGCAACACTGGCGGGCGTATGTGTAGCGCTGGCTGAACTGAAAAAACTTCCGGTTCCGGATGTCGCCGTTCATGGCGTCGTCGACGACATCGCGCGCAAGATGGCAGAGAGCATTGCAGGCGGTGAAACCCGTGCGGTCTTCCTTGGCAACATGGCGCAGCACCACCCCACGTACTCGCAGATTCACATGCTGGCGCAGGAAGTTGCGCGTCTCGCCGGTGCAAGTTTTGGCGTGCTGGGGGAAGCCGCCAACAGCGTCGGTGCCGTGGCGGTGGGTGCGATCCCCGGCTGTGGTCCCCTGGGTCAAACTGCCATCAAGGGGTTGAACGCTCAGCAAATGCTGTCCCAGCCCTTGCGGGCTTATCTGATGCTGGGGGTCGAGGCTGAACTCGATACCCACGATCCCGTTAGCGCGTTGAACAGCATCAATGCCGCCGAGTTTGTGGTGGTGATGTCCCCCTACAAGGGCAAGTCGCTCGATTACGCCGATGTGCTGTTGCCGATAGCACCCTGGACCGAAACCTCGGGCACTTTCGTCAACACCGAAGGCCGCGTGCAGAGTTTCAGCGCCGTGGTCAAACCGCTCGGCGAAACGCGCCCAGCCTGGAAAGTACTGCGCGTGCTGGGCAATCTGCTAGGCCTGGAAGGATTCGATCACAACGATTCCCAAGACGTGTTGCGCGACGCGCTGGGTGAAACCCCCACCGGGTCGGTGCAGGCTTTTCTCACCAACGAGATCAGTGGCGTAAGCGTGTCACCTCCGCAGGCAATCGAAGGTCTGGAGCGGGTTGCCGAAGTGCCGATTTATCAGACCGATGCCGTGGTGCGTCGCTCGCATGCACTCCAAATGACGCTTGACGCAACGTTGCCGGTGGCGCGGATGCACAGCCGACTGATCGAGAAGTTGGGTCTGCAGGAAAATGGCCGGGTCTCGGTGCGGCACACCGCATCGGCGCTGACATTGAAAGTGCAGCGCGATGATCTGCTGCCAGATAATTGCGTGCGCATTCCGAGCGGCCATCCGTTGACGGCCAGCCTCGGGCCGATGTTCGGCCCCATTACGGCGGAGGCGGTCTGATGGGCGGCATGGAATTGGATTGGGTCGCCATACAAACCGTCGCCTGGACGCTGATCAAGATCATGGCGCTAGTGGTGCCGTTGATGCTGAGTGTGGCCTACCTGACCTATTGGGAAAGAAAAATCATCGGCTGGATGCAGGTGCGCATCGGCCCCAACCGCGTCGGTTACCTGGGACTGCTGCAGCCGATTGCCGATGGGTTGAAATTGATGATGAAGGAAATCATCATTCCCTCTGGCGCCAGCAAAGGGCTGTTCATTCTCGGGCCCATTCTGGCCATCGCACCCGCGCTGGCGGCCTGGGCAGTCATTCCGTTTACCGATAATCTGGTCCTGGCCAACATCGATGCGGGCCTGTTGTACGTGATGGCCATCACCTCAATGGGTGTCTATGGCGTCATCATTGCCGGCTGGGCATCCAACTCCAAATACGCGTTCCTCGGCGCAATGCGTTCGGCTGCGCAAATCGTGTCGTATGAAATCGCGATGGGTTTCGCACTGGTCGGTGTGTTGATGGCTTCGCAGTCGCTCAACCTCATCGACATTGTGCAGGGGCAGGCGGGTGGAGCACACCAGTGGTACATCTGGCCGCTGTTCCCATTGTTCATTGTTTATCTGATTGCCGGCGTGGCCGAAACCAACCGTGCCCCGTTTGACGTATCCGAAGGCGAGTCGGAAATTGTCGCTGGTTTCCACGTGGAATATTCCGGCATGGCGTTCGCTGTGTTCTTCCTCGCCGAATACGCCAACATGATTCTGATTGCAGCGCTTACCACGCTGATGTTCCTGGGTGGGTGGCTGTCGCCGGTTTCCTTCCTGCCAGACGGCTTCATCTGGTGGGCACTGAAAGTCATGTTCGTGCTGTTTTTGTTTCTGTGGTTTCGCGCCACTTTCCCGCGCTACCGCTATGACCAGATCATGCGTCTCGGCTGGAAAGTGTTCATACCCATCACCATCGTCTGGATCGTCGTGGTTGGCGGCATGATGCAGACGCCGTATGGTTATCTCTTCCATTGAGCGAGCCATGAAACAGATCACACACTTTTTCGGCAGCCTGCTTCTGATTGAACTCCTACGGGGCATGATGCTCACGGGTCGGCATTTGTTCGCACGCAAGATCACGATTCAGTTCCCCGAAGAAAAAACGCCTCAGTCGCCGCGTTTCCGGGGCCTGCATGCGCTGCGTCGTTATCCAAATGGTGAAGAGCGCTGCATCGGCTGCAAGCTGTGCGAAGCCGTGTGCCCGGCGCTGGCCATCACCATCGAATCGGAAAAACGCGAGGACGGTACACGCCGCACCACGCGCTACGACATCGATCTCACCAAGTGCATCTTCTGCGGTTTTTGCGAAGAATCCTGCCCGGTGGATTCCATCGTCGAGACGCGCATCCTGGAATACCACGGAGAAAAACGCGGTGACCTGTATTACACCAAGCCCATGTTGCTCGCCATCGGCGATCAGTACGAAGAACAAATCGCGAAAGACCGCGCTGCCGACGCCAAGTACCGTTAAAAAACCGACATGACTTACATGACTGCGATCTTCTATTTTTTCGCCGCCATCCTGGTGTTTGCCGGGCTGCGCGTCATCACCGCACGCAACCCGGTGCATGCCGCACTTTTTCTGGTGCTGGCCTTCTTCACGGCGGCCGGGTTGTGGATGATGCTGGAGGCGGAATTTCTCGCCATTACCCTGGTGCTGGTTTACGTTGGCGCGGTGATGGTGCTGTTCCTGTTTGTGGTGATGATGCTCGACATCAATCTGGACAAGTTGCGCGAAGGCTTCTGGGATTATTTGCCCCTGGCCGGTTTCGTCTCGGTGCTGTTGATGATCGAGATGGCGCTTATTCTGGGCAGTCGCCATTTCGGCCTGGCAGTGATGGCCACGCCGGTACCGCATCCTGCGGATTACAGCAATACCAAGGAACTCGGGCGACTGATTTATACCGATTATGTCTATGCGTTTGAGCTGGCCGCAGTGATTCTGCTGGTGGCGATTGTGGCGGCGATCGCGCTGACGCTGCGCCGTCGCAAGGACAGCAAGTACATCGACCCGGCCGAACAGGTGAAGGTCAAGCGCAACGACCGTCTGCGCATCGTGAAAATGCAGGCCGTGAAAAAACAGGCTGAGACGAAGCCGGAAGCCGGGGAGACGGGCGCATGATTTCCTTATCGCATTACCTGGTGCTGGGCGGCATCTTGTTTGCCATCAGCGTGCTGGGCATCTTCCTCAACCGCAAGAACGTGATCATCCTGTTGATGGCAATCGAGTTGATGCTGCTGGCGGTGAACATGAACTTCATCGCCTTTTCGCATTATCTCGGCGACATCCACGGCCAGATCTTCGTCTTTTTCATCCTCACCGTCGCTGCCGCCGAGTCCGCCATCGGCCTGGCGATACTGGTGGTGCTGTTCCGCAATATGCGCACGATCAACGTCGATGACCTCGACCACCTGAAAGGCTGATGCGGATGGACATGCAGACGCTTTATCTGATTGTTCCGCTGGCACCGCTTTTCGGTGCGCTGGTTGCAGGGCTGTTCGGAAAACTCATCGGCCGCAGCGGCGCCCATGTCGTCACCATCGCCGGCGTGGCGGTGTCGTTGATTGCTTCGGTGCTGGTGTTTCAGGACGTGCTCGCGGGCCATACCTACAACGGTTCGGTCTACACCTGGATGGTGCTGGGCGATCTGCGTCTGGAGGTCGGTTTCCTGATTGATTCGCTGACCACCATGATGATGCTGGTGGTCACCTTCGTCTCGCTGATGGTGCACATCTACACCATCGGCTACATGCGTGAAGACCCGGGTTACCAGCGCTTCTTCAGCTATATCTCGCTGTTCACCTTCGCGATGCTGATGCTGGTGATGAGCAACAACTTCCTTCAGCTGTTCTTTGGCTGGGAAGCGGTTGGTCTGGTGTCTTATCTGCTGATCGGCTTCTGGTACACCAAAGAGACGGCGATCTACGCCAACCTCAAGGCCTTCCTGGTCAACCGGGTGGGCGACTTCGGCTTCATTCTGGGCATCGGTCTGGTGCTGGCCCACTTTGGCTCGCTCGATTACGCCACCGTGTTTGCCAATGCACCGTCGCTGTCGCGTGAAACCATCACCTTGTTTCCTGATACGCCGTGGATGCTGATGACCGTGATCGGCATCCTGCTGTTTATCGGCGCGATGGGTAAATCGGCGCAGTTCCCGCTGCACGTCTGGCTGCCTGATTCGATGGAAGGCCCGACGCCGATTTCTGCGCTGATCCACGCAGCCACGATGGTGACGGCCGGCATCTTCATGGTCGCGCGGATGTCGCCAATATTTGAACTGTCCGATGTGGCGCTCAGCTTCATCATGGTGATCGGTGCGATTACCGCGCTGTTCATGGGCTTTCTCGGCATGGTGCAAAACGACATCAAGCGGGTGGTGGCGTATTCCACGCTGTCCCAGCTGGGTTACATGACGGTTGCGCTCGGCGCTTCGGCTTATTCGGTGGCGGTATTCCACTTGATGACGCATGCGTTCTTCAAGGCGCTGCTGTTCCTGGCGGCAGGCTCGGTCATCATCGCCATGCATCACAATCAGGACATTCGCTACATGGGCGGCCTGAAGAAATACATGCCGATCACCTGGATTACGTCGCTGATCGGCTCGCTGGCATTGATTGGTACGCCATTCCTGTCGGGCTTCTATTCCAAGGAAACCATCATTGAGGCGGTTAAGCTGTCGCACCTGCCGGTGGCTGAATTCGCCTATTGGGCGGTGCTGATCGGCGTGTTCGTCACGGCCTTCTATTCGTTCCGCATGTATTTCCTGGTCTTCCACGGCAAGGAACGGTTCCAGAATGCGCCGCATGCCCACGGCCATGACGATCACCATCATCACGGCGGTGAACCAATCCGTGAAACGTGGGTGATTGTAGGTCCGCTGCTTGCGCTGGCCTTGCCCTCGCTGGCAATCGGCTACATGACGGTTGAGAAAATGCTATACGGCGATTTTTTCGGCAACGCCATTTACGTCGCCGACCGCCATCCGGTGATGCACGAGCTCAACCAGAACTTCCACGGCGCGGTCGCCATGGGCCTGCATGCCGTCGTGACCCTTCCATTCTGGCTGGCAGCGGCAGGCGTGGGTCTGTCCGCGTTCTTCTATCTCAAGCGACCGGACATCCCGGCAGCGATTCAAAAACGCTTCAGTTTCATCCACAGCATGCTGGTCAACAAGTACTGGTTTGACGAGTTCTATAGCGCAGTCTTTGCCAAAGGCGCACGCCTGCTCGGGGGCAGCCTGTGGCGACGCGGCGACCAGGCCGTGATCGATGGCTTCATCATCAATGGTTCGGCGCACCTGATCGAACGCTTGTCCCGGCTGGTGCGCGCGTTCCAGTCCGGTTACATCTACCACTATGCGTTTGCCATGCTGATCGGGGTGTTTGCCCTGGTGACCTGGTTCGCGCGGCTCAACTAAACCTACGCCATGTTCGGACAGTCGATTCTCTCTCTCGTCATCTGGGTCCCGATTCTGGCCGGGGTGGCCGTGCTCGCCACCGGATCCGACCGCAACGCAGGTCTCGCCCGTTGGGTGGCACTGGCCGGTGCACTGCTGGGCCTGATCGTGGCAGTTCCGCTCGTGAGCGGATTCGATACTGCGACCTCGGCCATGCAATTCGTGGAGAAGGCGGCGTGGATTCCGGCCTTTAACATCCATTACCACCTTGGCGTCGATGGCATTTCGATGCCGCTGATCCTGTTGAACAGCTTCATCACGGTGTTGGTGGTAATCGCAGGCTGGAAGGTGATTCAGGACAAGGTCGCGCAGTACATGGCGGCCTTCCTGATCATGTCCGGCCTCATCAACGGCGTGTTCGCTTCGCTCGACGGTATCCTGTTCTATGTCTTCTTTGAAGGCATGCTGATCCCGCTGTACCTGATCGTCGGCGTGTGGGGTGGACCGAATCGGGTCTATGCCGCGTTCAAGTTCTTCCTCTACACATTGCTCGGCTCGCTGCTGATGCTGGTGTCGATGATCTATCTCTACTTCCAGTCGGGCGGCAGCTTCGACATCCAGACCTGGCACGCCACCACGCTCGGCATGACGGCGCAGACGCTGATGTTCTTCGCCTTCCTGCTGGCGTTCGGCGTCAAGGTGCCGATGTGGCCGGTCCACACCTGGCTGCCGGATGCCCACGTTGAGGCCCCAACCGGCGGTTCGGTGGTGCTGGCGGCGATCACGCTCAAGGTCGGCGCCTACGGCTTCCTGCGCTTCATCCTGCCGATCCTGCCGGATGCCAGCCATGAATACGCCTGGTTCGTCATCATGCTGTCGCTGATTGCAGTGGCCTACATTGGCTTGGTTGCGCTGGCGCAATCCGACATGAAGAAGCTCATCGCCTATTCGTCGATTGCCCACATGGGTTTTGTCACCCTGGGTATTTTCATGTTCAGCCCGCTCGGTGTTGAAGGGGGGCTGGTGCAGATGATTTCGCACGGTTTTGTTTCAGCCGCGCTGTTTTTGTGTATCGGCGTGATGTATGACCGCCTGCATTCGCGCCAGATCAAAGACTACGGCGGTCTGGTCAACAAGATGCCGGTGTTCGCCGCCTTCTTCATGCTGTTCGCCATGGCCAATGCGGGATTGCCCGCCACCAGCGGTTTCGTTGGCGAGTTCATGGTCATCATGGCCGCAACGAAGGTCAACTTCTGGTTCGCCTTTGTTGCCGCTACCACCCTGATCTTCGGCGCGGCGTACACCCTGTGGATGTACAAACGCGTGGTGTTTGGTTCGATCACCAACCCGAAGGTCGAGGACATGAGCGACGTCACTCCGCGCGAGATCCTGCTGCTGGGTGCGCTTGCCATTTGCGTGCTGGGCATGGGCTTGTATCCCAAGCCGTTCACCGACGTGATGCATGTGTCCGTGGTCGACCTGTTGGCGCACGTCGCCCAAAGCAAATTACCGTGAGCGACCGCCCATGAGCACTCTATCAATGAACCTGGCCCAATTTGCCCCCGCATTACCCGAGATCTTCGTGCTGGTCATGGTCTCGCTGATTTTAATCATCGACGCTGCCGTCGATGACAGCAAACGCTATTTATCCTATGTGTTGTCATTGCTGACGCTTGCCGGCGCGGCTTTCCTGACTGCGCGCGATTTATCCAGCATGCCCGTGCTGACGCTCGGCGGGCTCTTTATCGACGATCCGCTGTCAGACGTATTGAAGCTGTTTTTGTACCTGACCGTCGCGGTGGTGCTGGTGTATTCGCGCGACTATCTACGCGAGCGCGGACTGTATAAAGGTGAGTTTTTTGTGCTCGCGCTGTTTGCCTTGCTGGGCATGATGGTGATGGTTTCGGCCAGCCATTTCCTGTCGCTGTATCTCGGCCTCGAACTGCTGTCCTTGTCACTCTATGCCATGGTTGCATTGCAGCGCGATTCCAGCGTGGCGACCGAGGCGGCGATGAAATACTTTGTGCTGGGCGCGCTGGCCTCGGGCATGCTGCTCTACGGCATGTCGATGGTATACGGCGTCACCGGTTCGCTCGCGCTGGGCGACATGGCGATTGCCCTGCAGGATGGCACCGACATGCGCATCCCGCTGGTGTTCGGTGTCGTTTTCATCGTCGCCGGTCTCGCGTTCAAGCTGGGTGCCGTGCCGTTCCACATGTGGGTACCCGATGTCTATCACGGCGCACCCACCGCCGTGACGTTGTTCATTGGCTCCGCGCCCAAGATTGCTGCCTTTGCCTTTGTTGTGCGCATTCTCGGCCAGGGGCTGGAATCGCAAGTGCTTGAGTGGCGCGACATGCTGGTGATACTCGCGGTGCTGTCGATGGCTGTCGGAAATGTCGCAGCCATCGCGCAAACCAATCTGAAGCGCATGCTCGCGTATTCCACCATTTCACACATGGGTTTCATGCTGCTCGGGATTCTGGCGGGTTCGCAAAACGGCTACGGCAGTGCGATGTTCTACGTGCTGGTGTATGCGCTGATGAGCCTGGGCAGTTTCGGCATGATTCTGCTGCTGTCGCGTGCCGGGTTCGAAGCCGACAAACTGGACGACTTCAAAGGCCTGAATCAGCGTAGCCCGTGGCTGGCTTTTCTGATGTTGCTGCTGATGTTCTCGATGGCCGGCGTGCCGCCGACCGTGGGCTTCTACGCCAAGCTTGCGGTGCTGCAGGCGGTTGTTGAAATCGGTTATGTCTGGTTGGCCATCGCAGCCGTGATGTTCTCGCTAGTGGGTGCGTTCTACTACCTGCGTATCGTCAAGCTGATGTATTTCGATACCCCGCATGACACCACACCGATCACCAACAGCCCCGACGCCCGTATTATCATGTCGACCAACGGGCTGGCCATCCTGGCGCTCGGCATTGTGCCGCAGCCGCTGATGGCCGTGTGCATGCACGCCATCGGCGCCTCCTTCTGAACCTGGCTTGTTAATCAATCCCGCATCAAGCCAGGCCCTATTGAACCAAGTCAGGCTGGAGCCAGTCAGCTCCCGCATGCATCGTTATTCGGAATTACCGTGAATTTCTCCACCACCCTGTTGCTGATTCTGGCGTTTATCGCCGCCAACCTGCCGTTTCTCGTCGAACGCATTTTTTTCATCATCAAACCCAAGTCCGGCAGCAAGAACGTCGCCTGGCGCTTGCTGGAACTGGTCATCATGTATTTTGTGGTCGGTGGTATTGCTTTGCTGCTGGAGAGCAAAGCAGGGGATATCCATGGACAGAACTGGGAGTTCTACGCGGTCAACGCTTCGCTGTTTGTTGTGTTTGCCTATCCTGGGTTTGTCTACCGTTACCTGTGGCGGCGGCGGGGCGGCTGAGGCTGGGCCTTTCCCGAATTTGATGCGCTTGCCAAACAGGCCTATAGTAGAAACAGTTAATGAACGTTGAGGTAGTCACATCTGCCAGTTGTCGTTAATGGTCAGATGATGGCGAGAGCAGAGACATGCGCTTTGTTGATACCTATCCAAGCCGGTCGCCAACCGAGATATGTTGGGAGGAGATCGCGCACGGTGATCACTCCGTACAGCTTTATGCGGACTCCCAGTCGTTCCTGGATGCGCTGGAAGGGTTTGCCAGTGGCGGACTGCGTGCCGGCGAAAGCGTAATCGTGATCGCGGCCGAAATGCATCACCGCGCACTTGACCGCAAACTGGCCCGGCGCGGTTACGACCTCGGGCAGGCGAAACTCGACAATCGCTATATCGCGGTAGATGCTGAAGCCACCCTCAGTCAATTCATGGTTAATGGCCGCGTGGACAGCGAAAGGTTCAACGCCTGCGTGATGGGCCTTTTTTCCCGTGCGCGCGGAAATGGTCGACGGGTTCGTGCATTTGGCGAGATGGTCGCCATCCTTTGGGAACAGGGTGATCGCGCCTCGACGATCCAACTTGAATCCCTGTGGAATGACTTCTGCGCAAGAGTAGGGCTTTGCCTGTTCTGTGCCTATCCACGGAGTGGATTTACCGATGCGAACCAAGACAGCATGCAGACGATCTGCTCCCATCACTCACGGGTGATTCCGGAATAAGAGCTTTCACCTGTACCGCAGTGTCGTAACTACAGGGCGGATTGTGGTTGTTGAGCGGCAGGCGTAGCTTGCCCTTAGCAAAGTTCGATTGGCAGAGGAGCCAGGATGTCCCATCCCCATTCGATAGCGTCTGCCCCCCATCCACTTTACCTGCGCCACACCCTGACGATACGGGTGATGCACTGGATTAATGTGATGGCATTCAGCTTGCTGCTTCTGAGCGGCCTTCAGATATTCAATGCCTATCCTGCGCTTAACTGGGGCAAGTCTTCTTATAACGGGCAAGTCCCTCTGCTGCAAGTGGAAGCGCATCGAAATATACATGGCGAGCTAGTCGGCGTTACCCGGATATGGGGCCACCCATTTGAAACCACTGGCGTGTTAGGGGTGTCGGCTGACGCCAACGGGAATCCGAGCGTGCGGGCGTTTCCAACATGGATGACCGTTCCTGGCGCGCAGTGGTTGGCGATGGCCCGGCGCTGGCATTTCTTTTTTGCCTGGTTGCTGGTCATCAATGGGGTGGCGTATCTGCTGTACGCGCTGGCGAGCCGCCACCTGTCTCGCGACCTGATCCCCACTCGACGTGACTGGCGCAGTCTTGGGCAATCCATCTGGGACCACGTTCGGTTTCGCCATCCGCAGGGTGACGAAGCCAAGCGCTACAACATCCTGCAGAAACTGGCCTATCTCAGCGTGATATTCGGCTTGTTCCCGCTCGTGATTGTGGCAGGTCTGGCGATGTCACCTGGGCTCAATGCGCTGCTGCCCGGCTGGATCGATATTTTTGGCGGCCGCCAGTCTGCACGCACGGTGCATTTCATCGCCGCCTGGGCATTGGTCGCCTTTGTTTTCATCCATGTATTCGAAGTGATTGTTTCCGGTTTATGGAACAACCTGCGTTCCATGATTACTGGGCGCTATCGGGTGCCCGCAGAGGAGTCTGATCATGCCAAGCAATAATTTCGGACGTCGGCGGTTCCTGGGTCGTGTGCTGGCGACCAGCGGCAGCCTGCTGTTGGCAGGGTGCGACCGGCTGTCGCAAACCGAATGGTTTCCACAAGTGCTGTCGAGCGCCGAAAAATTAACGCAGGCGGCACAAAAATTAATTGTGCCGCGCAACGCCATGGCCCAGGAATTCAGTGCGGCGGATATCTCGCCCGAGTTTCGTAGCAATGGCACCTCTAACCCCAACAATCCCCTTTATCAGGCGCTCGCTGTTGATGGGTTCAGGGATTACCAGCTCAAGATCAGCGGACTGGTTGAGCATCCGGCAGTGTATTCGCTGGCCGAACTGAAAGCGCTGCCGAGCCGCAGCCAGATTACCCGCCATGATTGTGTTGAAGGTTGGAGTGCCATTGGTAAATGGCAGGGGGTGCAATTGAGCCAGCTGCTGCAACGCGCCCAGCCTAAGGCCGGTGCCCGCTATGCGGTTTTTTATTGTGCTGATCCGATGGATGCGCGGGGCACTACGTACTACTACGAGAGCATTGATCTGGACGAGGCCAACCATCCGCAAACATTGCTGGCCTACGCGCTGAATGATGCCGATCTACCGATCAAGAACGGAGCGCCGATCCGGCTGCGGGTCGAACGCCAGCTCGGCTACAAAATGGCCAAATATGTGATGGAAATCAAATTGGTGGACAGTTTTACCGATATTGCCGGCGGTAAAGGCGGCTATTGGGAAGACCGCGGGTATGAATGGTTTGCCGGGATTTAATGGCAGTGTAGTGAGTGATCGGGGGGAGCAATATGTGCTTGATGCCCTTGCGCGGTTTCGCAGCGCGGGTTGGTTGAATTGCTAGAGAAAACAGAAGAAAAAACGGCCAGTATCAAAGTCCACCACCAGGCGCGCGCCCCGATTCAGCGCGTAATCCCACGATCCTTTGGTCGCGCAGCCGACATGGCATTCGCTCACCCCTGCAGGTGATTCCAGATCGCGTTCGCGGTCATGCCAACTTAACAACATGGTGTCGTTGCCCAATTGCTGCTGGGCGATGACGCTGGCCAGTTTCAAGGCGGCATTGAAATCAAGTTCGAGTTCGCTTGTGTCAAGGTGAAGCGTCTTCATGCCTGGGGTATTCATGGCGCGGAATGGGTCAGCGCCTTCAGGGCGTAAAGCATGTCGAGCGCCGCCTTGGGGGTGAGCGTGTCGGGGTCAATTTCGCGCAGTTGATCGAGTGCAGGATGCGGCGGCGGAACCTCTTTGGGAATGTGGGCGATGAACAGGTCACCTTGCGGGCCGGGGTGCAGTTGTGCATTCTCCAGCTCGCGCAAATGGCGGCGCGCGGCGAGGATGACCGGGCTGGGCACACCGGCCAGCCGTGCCACCTGGATGCCGTAGCTCTGCGAGGCCGGGCCATCTTCTACGGCATGCAAAAACACCAGATCGGCGCCGTGCTCCTTGGCGTCGAGGTGGACGTTGGCGAGCTGCTTGTATTCGTTGGCGAGCTGGGTCAATTCAAAATAATGCGTGGCAAACAGGGTGAACGCACGGGTGGCGCTGACCAGATGCTGTGCCACCGCCCAGGCCAGCGCGAGGCCGTCGAATGTCGAGGTACCGCGGCCGATTTCATCCAGCAAAACCAGGCTATTGGCGCTGGCGTTATGCAGGATGTGTGCGGTTTCGGTCATCTCGACCATGAAAGTCGAACGACCGCCGGCCAGATCATCCGAAGCACCGATGCGGGTAAAGATCTGATCGATTTCGCCGATTTTCGCCGAGCGGGCGGGTACCCATAAACCGCAGCAGGCCAGCAGGGTGATCAGGGCTACCTGCCGCATGTAGGTCGATTTACCGCCCATGTTGGGACCGGTAATCAGCAGCATCTGGCGGCTGCGGTTGAGTGTGACGTCGTTGGCAATGAAATGCGCGACCTGCGCTTCGACCACTGGATGGCGGCCGCCGCGAATCACGATGCCGGGTTCGTCGCTGTAGTCGGCTGCATTGAGTTTGAGCGTGCGTACGCGCTCGGCCTGGCTCGCCAGCACGTCGGTTTCAGCCAACGCTTCAGCCAGCAACAGCAAGGCCGGCACATGCGGCGTCAGTGTCTCCAGCAGCGCGTCGAACAGCGCTTTCTCGCATGCCAGTGCACGATCCTGTGCCGATAGCGCCTTGTCTTCAAACGCTTTCAGTTCAGGCGTGATGTAACGCTCGGCATTTTTCAGCGTCTGGCGACGGCGGTAATCGTCGGGGACTTTCTCCGATTGTGCCCGGCTGACTTCAATATAAAAGCCATGCACCTTGTTGTATTCAACTTTCAGGGTGTTGATGCCCGAGCGGGCGCGTTCGCGTGTTTCCAGTGCCAGCAGGAAGGCGCCGGCGTCGCGTGTCAGTCCGCGCAGTTCGTCGAGATCGGCGTCATAGCCATCGGCAATCACGCCGCCTTCGCGCAGCACGCTGGCAGGTTCGGGCTGGATGGCACGGGCCAGCAGTTCATGCAGATCAGGGCGGGCGGCGAGGGATGCCCCCAGCGCTGACCACCGGGCGTGATCATCAGGCAGCTCAGCGGCCAGCGCAGGCAATTGCGCCAAGGTGTCGCGCAGGCCGGAGAGGTCGCGTGGACGCGCGCTCTTCAGTGCGATGCGTCCGCTGATGCGTTCCACGTCGGCGCAACGCTTGAGCAATTGGCTGAGGGCACGCGTGATATCAGGTGCGTCGGCCAACACGCCGATGGCGTCGCGTCGCTGGGTGAGCACCACGCGATCGCGCAGCGGGTGGTGCAGCCAGTGGCGCAGCAACCGCGTACCCATGCCGGTGGCGGTGGTGTCGAGCACCGACAGCAAGGTCGGCGCGGCTTCGCCGCGCAGCGTTTCGGTGAGCTCCAGATTGCGCCGGGTGGCGGCGTCGAGCTGCACGAAATCGCTGTCGCGCTCGGCCTGAATGGATTGAATATGCGGCAGCGCCGTGCGTTGCGTGGTCTGGATGTAGTCGAGCAGCGCGCCTGCGGCAGCAATGGCCTGAGGCAGATTGGCCACGCCAAAGCCAGACAGGTCACGGCTGCCGAATTGCTGCGCCAGCCGGGTTTGCGCGCCGCTCGCGTCGAACTGCCACGGCGCCAGGCGACGCACTGCGCACGTTGCACCGACCAGCTTGAAATCATCCGGCGCCAGGATTTCCGCCGGGCGTACCCGCGCCAATAGCGCGGGCAGGGCGGCCAGTTCGACTTCACTGACCTGGAATCGACCTGCGGCCAGATTGAGCCAGGCCACGCCAATTGATTCGGGGCCGGGGGCAATCGCCAGAATCAGGGTGTCGCGCGTTTCATCCAGCAGGCCCGAATCGGTTAGCGTGCCCGGTGTGATGATGCGCATCACTTGCCGGTCAACCGGGCCTTTGCTGGTGGCCGGGTCGCCCACCTGCTCAGCGATGGCTACCGATTCGCCCAGCTTCAGCAGCCGTGCCAGATATTGCTCGGCGCTGTGATACGGCACCCCGGCCATTTTGATCGGTTCGCCGGCCGAGGCACCGCGGGTGGTGAGCGTGATGTTGAGCAGCCGCGACGCTTTCTCGGCGTCGTCGAAAAACAGCTCGTAAAAGTCACCCATGCGGTAGAACAGCAGCATGTCGGGATGCTGCGCCTTGATGCCCAGGTACTGCTGCATCATCGGCGTGTGGGCAGTGGCAGGCGCCTTGGCAATGGACATGGACGGTCTGGCGGGGTGTTTAAACTTTCAGTTCGGGGGGCAGGTGCGGCGCGAGGATTTGCAGCATTTGGGCAAACACCTTGGGTGTGGCAGCGACGATGTTGCCGGATTCCAGAAAACCTTCGTCGCCCATGAAGTTGCCGACTAGTGCGCCGGATTCCTGCGCAATCAGACTGCCGGCGGCGAGATCCCAGGGCTTCAGATGCATTTCCCAGAAGCCATCATAGCGACCGCAGGCCACGTAGGCCAGGTCGAGCGCGGCCGAGCCGGGACGACGCAGGCCGGAGGTGGCACGCATCATGTCGCGAAACATGTTGATATAGGCTTCGGAGAAACTGAAGTCGGTGTAGGGGAAGCCGGTGCCGATCAGACATTCGGCGAGTTTGCTGCGCTTGCTGGCACGAATGCGGCGGTCGTTGAGCATGGCGCCGCGTCCGCGGCTGGCGGTAAAAAGTTCGTTGCGTGCGGGGTCAAACACCACGGCCTGAGTGATTTGGCCCTTTTGCTTGAGCGCGATGGAAACCGAATATTGCTGCAAGCCGTGCAGGAAGTTGATAGTGCCGTCGAGCGGGTCGATGATCCACTGGTAGTCTTCGTTATTTTTGGCGTCAGCCTGACCAGACTCCTCTGCTAAAATCCCGTGGTTCGGGTAGGCGTCGAGCAGGGTTTCGATAATGGCGCGCTCGGCCATTTGATCAACCTCGGTTACATAATCGCGATCCTGCTTGCTGCGTACGGTGAGCTGGTCGAGATCGAGGGAGGCGCGATTAATGATCGCCCCGGCTTTGCGCGCGGCTTTCACCGCCGTATTGAGCATGGGATGCATGATGTCTGGCTATAGATTCAAAGAACGATCCACCATTTTACTTGATGTATGACACAACCAGACTCGAAACTTCTCTCCAATATTCGAATAGTGCTCGCGCGCACCAGCCACCCCGGCAATATCGGGGCCGCGGCGCGGGCGATGAAAACGATGGGGCTGTCGCAGCTTTATCTCGTTGAGCCTTATCTTTTCCCGAATAGTCAGGCCGATGCCATGGCAGCAAGTGCGGGCGATCTGCTCACGCAGGCGCATGTGTGCGGCACGCTGGACGAAGCGCTTGCCGGTACCACGCTGGCGCTCGGCGTGTCGGCACGCCGACGCGATATTGTGACCGAGGTGCTGACACCGCCCGAGTCGGCAGTTCGCTTGCTGACCGAAGCACAGTCCGGACCGGTTGCCCTGGTGTTTGGCAACGAAACCAGCGGCTTGTCGAACGAGGAGCTGAGCTTGTGTCAGGGGCTGGTGACGATTGCGGCCAACCCGGAATACAGTTCGCTTAATCTGGCAGCGGCCGTTCAGGTGTTGAGCTATGAAATTCGCCAGAATTGGCTGCAACATCCGTCCTGGCCCCCTCCCGAGATTGATGCGGCCAAGCTCGATGACGTCGAGCGCTTTTACGCCCACTTGGAAACCACCCTCGCTGAACTGGAATTTCTCAACCAGGGCTCACCCGGCAAGTTGATGTTGAAGCTGCGCTGGCTATTTGCCCGTACCCGTTTGGCGCAGGAGGAGGTGAACATCCTGCGCGGAATATTGACCGCCGCACAAGCAGCCAAACGGCTCGCTGCCAAGACGCGGAACTGAAATCCATAATAGTTGACTAAATTACTCGGAAATAGCATCCTCAGCGTATGAACTTGCTCAGCCAACTCAAGGAAGATATTGCCGTCGTGTTCGACCGTGATCCCGCGGCGCGCTCGACGTTCGAGGTCGTCACCACGTATCCGGGTTTCCATGCCATGGTGATCCACCGCCTGACAAACAAAATGTGGCGCATGGAATTGAAATGGCTGGCACGTTTTATCTCCCACATTGGTCGCTGGCTGACCGGAATTGAAATCCACCCCGGGGCCACCATCGGACGCCGTGTGTTCATCGACCACGGCATGGGCGTAGTGGTGGGCGAAACGGCCGAAATTGGCGATGATTGCACGCTGTATCACGGCGTCACCTTGGGTGGCACCTCGTGGAACAAGGGCAAGCGCCATCCCACCCTGATGCGCGGCGTGGTAGTCGGAGCGGGTGCCAAAATTCTCGGCCCGATCACCATAGGTGCCAACGCCCGGGTAGGCTCCAACGCGGTGGTGGTGAAAGACGTACCCGATGATGCAACGGCAGTAGGTATCCCGGCGCGCATTATCGACAGCGCAGCCGAAAAGCTGCGCAACCAGCAAGCGGAAAAGCTTGGGTTCTCGGCTTATGCCATATCCGCCGACATGAACGATCCGGTGGTCAAGGCCATCCACGGCCTGGTCGACCATTCTGCCCATATCGACCACCGATTGGATTTGATCCTGGCGCAGTTGCAGAAACTGGGCGTGGAAATCCCGGCAGGGCAGGACAAACCCGACGATTTTGACCCGAACTATTTGAACAAAATAGTTGACTAAATTGCTAGGGTAAGTAATAGTTGACCAAATTGCTCGGGAATTTTATAGTTCGGGCGAAACTAGGAGAATACGTCATGAGATTGACCACCAAAGGGCGCTTTGCAGTCACGGCCATGCTGGATCTGGCCCTGCGCGGCGGCAAAAATCCGGTGACACTGGCTGGCATCAGCGAGCGTCA
>Ga0180009_10002138_pt1 | contig 23410 bp, 26 predicted proteins | sample OS_PC_MetaG_FD_123537 | JGI IMG/M metagenome (GOLD analysis project Ga0180009, IMG submission 123537) | Groundwater microbial communities from the Aspo Hard Rock Laboratory (HRL) deep subsurface site, Sweden - OS_PC_MetaG | ecosystem: Environmental > Aquatic > Deep subsurface > Groundwater...
ATCTATAGGTTTGTCGAATGCAGCAAATGTGAAAATTAGTATATTTTGGAAAATTTGTAAAAAAAGCAAAGGTGATAGTATGGTTAATAGCTTTGCTGACTCCTGATATTTACTAGTAAATAATGTGTTAATAATAAACTCAGGAATCACTACAAAAGTAATTGCAATTGCAATTGTAATCCACAGGAGTCCTTTTGAGAAATGCTCAAAAAAATTAACTGTAAGATCATTGTCTCTGTGAAGTTGAGATATCCTTGGAAAATATACTGAAATTATCCCCATGCCAAAAAGAGATGCTGGTATTAAAATTAAATTAAATGGCACCGTGAATACTGCAGTATCTTTAAAAGCGCCTTTAGATCCAAGAAGAATGGTGCCAAAACTAGTGTAAGCATATAACATGATACTTAATAAGTATAAATTTGCTATAAAATTTAATGATTCCTTAATATATGGTACCGAGAAATGCTCTAATCTCGGTATTGAGATTGCTAAACTTTTCTTAAGTAAAGCTACCGAATATATTAACGAAAATGTAAAAGACAAAATAAATGTAAAATAAACATAGGATACCTGAGGGTATAGGTGGACAATGATAAATATACCAACAATATAAACAATTGACTGAGAGAGTAACGTAACAATTATATTCCTGAATTTTTGAAGACCTTGAAATGTTGCTAAAATAAAATCAAATAACGTTGCAAAAAAAACCGCACATACAGCATATAACAGGATTATATTGTGAAGTTGTATGCCTATTAAAAAACTAAAAAGGAAAACCCCAATTGCTACAATCAGCCTTAATAACAATAGACTGTAAAAGCTTCTATTGAGTTCAAAAATCTTATTTTGACCATGGAATATTGCTACATCCCGTATTATCTTTGTACCCATTCCAAAAGCTACTAATGTTCTCATAAGAGCAAACAACGAAAAAAAATATGCAATTTGTCCGTAGTCTGTTTGAGAGAATAATCGAACCAAATAAAGAGTGATAATCAAATTGAGTATAGTAATAACTATATTTGCTAAAAGGATAGAAGAAAAAGTGTATAAGGAATTCGAATCATCTCTCATAAATCACCTATTGTAAACCTTTTCTAAATCAAAAAGGCACTCTATTATGGTATTGAATACTCCTAAAAAGAAGGGATACTTCGCAATATTATCTTCAAGTTTGCATATCAACTTGACACCTATGCCCGGGGCATCATAATCGATGCTTTTGAAGGCCCTTTCGTAAATTTTTGACAAATTTAAGGGCATTATATCAGATACTACAGCGAATAGAGCGTTTATATACCCCATGTAAATTATGTTTTCTATTTTTGAATGTCGCTTTAAATAATCAACCAACTCCCTGACATTAAAGACGTACAGGTGCCCCACATCATCAGAACCGAACTCTACGTTCTTTGTAGGATTATCCTTTGTCCAGCAATCCGTACTAATGAGGATCCTATTTTTTGAGATTCGGATTAACTCATTTAACGCAGATTTATAATCCTGTACATGTTCAATAACCTGGAATGAAGTGCATAGCTCAAATGAATTATCTCTAAAAGGTAAAGATGTTGCCGAGGCCTGTACAACCATAATCTCAGGGCTAATTCTCTTCGCCTCTTTTAGTAATGTCCTTGATATATCCACTCCAACTCGAACTCTAATCCTTTTTTTGGATGTATTTAATATAGTGCCCACTGAACAACCAACGTCACAGAGAGAATCAAAATTGGCTGTCTTAATTTTGTTAAAGAAGGCTAAGGTCCTTCGATTTAGCATCGGACTTTCTTTTACGCAGTTTAGTTCGTGTTTTGATGGGTATTCTTTGTTATAAAAGTCATAAATTTTTTTTTCCGACATCTTAGAATCCTTGCTTATTAATTAATTTCTCATAAACCTCTTTTTGAGTTCTTTTTGCTACTTTTTCCCATGTTAGATTTTCAAGAACATAATTATAAGCATTTTCAGCTAATCTTTCAGCGAGTTCTTTGTCCTCTAGTATCATCTTTATTTTCTCTGAAAGCGCGTCTATATTTTTTGGCTCGGTTAGAAATCCGGTAACCCCGTCATTTAGATAATCTGGTATCCCTCCTACGTTACTTCCAACAACCGGCTTCCCACACGCCATTGCTTCGATGGGAACTCGACCAAATGGCTCACTTAATGATGGAACTACGACAACATCAGCAGCGGAGTAAAAATATACTAATTCTCTTTTAGAAATCCATCCTCGAAACTTAACAACATTGTCAATTTTTAATTTTCTAGCATATTCTTTGAGATTTTCTTCTTCCGGGTCTTCTCCGACAATGTATAACTGCAGATCTTTGAATTCTTTTTTGATATTCTTCACGGCATCCAAAAGATATTTCAATCCTTTTTCATGTGACAAGCGGCCAGCGTATAATATAATCTTTGAATTTACATCGAGATTTAGATGTTCTCTAGCATTTGAATATGGCTTAAAAAAACTAGTATCGATGCCATTTGGGATTACTGTTATTTTAGAGGATTCAGCACCGGTGAATTCCCACCATTTCTTCATGTCATTGCTGATAGCGATGATATGACGGCATCTTCTGGCAGAAATTTTGGCTGCTACTTTATATACTTGTGTGGTAACCCAGTCATATGGATTGCCGTGTTGTATTCTTTCATAAATATTTCCAGGAGGCGTAACAACGATTGGAATGTCTCTGACTAAAAGACTAAGTATGGCCGAAGAATGATACTCGGGGAGATGAATTATATCAATATCTTTTATTTTTTTAAGTTCTCCCCATGCTTTTAAAATAATTAGAGTATACCCGATTATATTTCTATATCCTAGAGGGGGTATTTTAAATCTGTGAACATGTACGTTTTTGTCTGGATAATCTTCAGTTGTATATGGAGCTACTATATGTACTTCGTCGCCCAATAATAGAAGTTGTGATGCCCAGTTCCACGAAACATCGCTTAGTCCACTCTGCCCAGGTTTATCCGGTTCACATACAAAATCAATCATTGCGATTTTCATAATTTACTCCACTTCTTCCATTTTTTCATAAACCTTCAGTGTTTCTTCAGCTGTCTTTTTCCATGTAAACATCTTTGCTCTTTCCAATCCTTTTTTGATAATATTCTCCCGTAAACCATCATTAGTTAAAACTTCATACATTGCTTTCACAAAACCATCAGCATCTTTTGGATCGACCATGATCCCGGCATCCCAAACAACTTCAGGGAGAGAAGTGGCATTCGAAGATACGACTGGCGTACCGCAAGCCATTGCCTCCAGTATTGGGAGACCAAAACCCTCATACAAAGAGGGCTGAACAAAGAGATCTGCTGCATTGTAAAACAAAGGTAGATCTTCCTCGGAGACGTATCCTGTAAAGACAACATCGTTTTGCAAGCCCAATTCTGTAATCAATATTTTTAACCGTTCTCTTGCTTCTGGCGCTTGGTGCTCTCCAACTTTTATTAATCTAGCATTTGAAATTTTCTTTTTTAATTTGTAAAATGCTTTAATCAATGTCTGTAGGTTTTTTCTAGGCATTTCTGAACCAACGTATAGCACACTAGTGCATTCGTTTTCAATTCCGTATTTTTCTAATTTTTTCCTGCTATTCTTGATTACTTTGAATTTGTCGTGATCTATGCCTAGGTAAATAACATCTATTCTTTCCCCGGGATAGTCTCGATATTTGATTAAGGTCTTCTTTGAATATTCTGAATCGGTGATTATCCTTTTTGCTTTTTTTAGCCCCTGCATGGATAGATAATCCAAAAATTTCTCGAATCTATTGAAAAGGCTGATTTCTTTATCGTGTCTTGTTATAAATGGTATTATATCATGTACAGTCACGATACTCTCGCTGGGTCGAGTAAAATTTAGGATTAGGGCGAGGGTTTGGCTCGTGAAATGCCAGATTCCTTCTCTAGGTTTGGGTTTAAGATAAAATGGATAATTAGTTGTTGCTGTTAGAGGATCGAGACCTGCCAAGTTAAATAACTTTACAATTCCCTGCGGAATTGGCAATGGCTTAACACTAAAAATATTAACCGTTGCTTTTTTGGAGATGTAGGGGTAGATGGATCTATCATAGCGAGATAGACCAACTATCTTGTGCTCAGGTCTAGTTATTAGATTTACAATCATTCCCATATCACCATTTCCTTCTTCGCCGGGGTATTAGATAATCGATTAAGGCAAAGGACCAAGCGACAAAATCAATAAACATATAGATTAAAATTTTTGCATAAACCGACTTAAAGTCAATTTTAGGATGAATCGATTCGGTAAATTTTACGTATCTAATACGATTTAAGAAACCGACGATGACTAATATCAACCAAAAATATACACCCATCTTACCTATTAGTATTGCGGAAAATGGTAAAAGAAGCATGGTTATTCCAACTAGGGAAGAAATGATGCTACTTCTCACTTCAGGATAGTCTCCAAACAGTTTTCCGATAATATATGTGTTTCTGAGCCAACGAGACTGTTGATTAATGTATGGTAGGAATTTAGTTGGATACTCTGTTTCAATTACACTGTTTGGTACGAATCTTATTTTATAACTATTTTTTTCTACATGTTTTGCGAGAATGTAATCTGTACCAGTCAACGCAGTCTCATCGAACCCGCCTATTTTTTCAATAACCTCTCTTTTTAAGGCTGTATTTCGACCTAAAAGTCCAGTTACATACTTAGGATGATGAGCAGAACTATAAACATTGATGGCAAATTGATATAGAACAAATGAATTATTCAGTTGAGTGTTCAAGGGTATTGACCTGCCAGTAGTCACGTCTTCTGACTCATTTATAATTGGTTGGAGAATGGAGGTAAACCAACTGTTTGATAGAATACAGTCGGCATCGGTTAAAACAATAATCTCCCCGGTAGAGTGTTTAAAACCCTCGTTGAGTGCGGCGTTTTTACCATATGGTTGCTGTTCCAATATTGTTATGTTTTTCGAAACGTATTTTTTTGCAATTTCGTATGTACCGTCTTCTCCACCTGCAATCACGATTAGTTCCTTATTTGGATATTTAATACTATTAAAAGACTCGATACATTGGGAAATTATATTACTGTTGTTCCAAGCAGGAATAAGTAAGCTAACCTTTGGTGTTTTGGACAGGGTTATTTCATGATTGGGTTCTGATTCCAACCGACTTATCAGTAGAGCATCTCTTTTCCAGTTTTTGAACGTGACAAATAGGAGAACTGTAAAAAGTCCAACGAAAATAGGTTCGTTGGCTATACTTAAAGAATTCATTTTGTTCCTCTTAACTAATTACACCCTATTCCATATTATATCTCAAATAACTCCTAACAGTAATCTAAAATATGAACTAATAAACTGAACATCAGAAAATTTTTCAATCAAATATTAATTTAACAATATAAAGTGTAACACAAATCATTCCTATGAGAATCAAAAAGATAAATGCAAGAATACTTTTTTCGGTGCCAATCATTAATCTTTCCAGCGCTGAAGCTTGTTTTAATGGCGAAACCTTTATAGACCTAAATGCAATATTATTTGTTTTATTGCTTTCTAAAATTGAATTGTATGGATCTACTATTACATAGATACTATTCGATTCAATCGTAGCTAGCCATTGTACTGAAGCAGATCCAACTTCTCCAGAAGATATGAGCGGTATCGTTTGATTGCTTATCAACACTCCACCTGAATCAGGGTTTCCATTAAAGAACTGAACCAGAATATGACCCAAGTCTCTCATTCCGATATTGTGGATATTTGCTGCTATTGTTATATAGTTAAGTTCTACTGGGTTGGCATTGCTAAAAACAATATCTATGGGTTTAATTATCAGATCAGGTTCGATCCACTTTCGAATAAAAAATCTGCCGTCATAAACAAAAAGGTACTTACCTTCTGTAAGGGGCTTTTCATAGTCTATCTCCATAAACGAATCTATTTTACACGTTGATATACACTCCAATATAAACTTAAAACCTTTGTCAAGAAGCCTAAAATCGCTCAAAAATCCATTTTCAATCGTTATGCAGTCGCCAGAAAATTGGTTAAACAAAGCCTTAAGATCTTTTGGGTCTATACTTTTCTTGTACTTGTCTAACAAATTCTTTAAATATTTCCATTCTTGATGGTTTCTAGGAGGCAGTGATTCAAATAGTGATTGATCTATTTTTGTCTTCATCAATTTAATTTTTTCTTCATCAGAATAAATTAAGAAATTATTGTTATATATCAGATGTTTATATGGCTTATCATTTACGAAAAAAACCCATTCATCTATATATGCATCGCCGTCAAGATTTTGATATTTGATTTTTTGTGTCTGATCGATAGTCCAAATACCCTCCCTAGCGTTGAGAAGATGTAACTTATTATCAATTGGGCTGAAATAAATATATGGTATTCCACTAAAGTTGGCATTAATATCAGATCTAAAACCAATTGTACTCCCATCCTCATAGATCCCTTCACTTGACCGATAACCTGGTTTTTCAACAGAAGTAAAAGAAACAGCATTCCAATTACGATCTAAAATCCAAGTTGGGAGTTCTTCATAAGGTATAGTTATTACTGAGAAATCTTGGAATTCGACTACGGAATCAATCGAATAGTTTCCAACCAAATCGACTTTATAATCCCATAAATTGTTATTATCCTGATCCCAGGAATATCTAATCCTCATAAATGGATTCTGATCTTTACCTCCTCTCCAAACAAAGTCATTGGATCTATAATACTCAATTCTTACTTGCAATTCTGGATATCCATCGTTATCATTTGCTAAATCATAAAACGCAAAAGGATTCTCGAAGTTTAAGTAATTCGTTTCATTCTTTTTTAGTTCATTTATTGAGTAAATAAAGTAGTTTCCTTCGTCCATCCTAGATGCAATGAATTCTGCGATAGATACAATTTTTGCAGTTTTCCAATCTACCCGGATAGGAGGAGGACCTTCATTATATTTTTTTTCCAAATAATATCCACTTCCAAGATAAGGCCAGAATATATAATCTTGGATCGGTGCTTCATCTCCATCTACATTTTCTATCAGCAAGGTTCTACCAATTATACCTTTGGTCTCTGGCACGTTGGGAAAACTTTGCCTTAACTCATAACTTGGAATACCCTTTTTTTCTACGTCATAAACATTTATTTTGAAATCTATAATCCCATCGTTTTCTTTTTTATAATCTCCTCGATCCAGATACGGTTTATCCATGCCATGAATTATTACTCTTCCGTCTCCGAGTATTTCGACGTTAAAATTTACTTTTCCATCATCAATCCACCATCCATCCTTAGCAACTATCTTTAATGTCCAATATGGACTTTCTGTAATGTTAATGTCTTTTCCTTTAACCGAGTATGAAACATCTCCATTACCAGTTTGGTCATCATATAAATAAGCTATCTGTTCTCCACTCATCTTAGAAAAATTGATAATTAAATCAGCTTTTCCATCGCTTCCAGCGTCGAAGATCCAAATGTCGTTATCAAAATCACAACAGGCTTTCCATTCGTGAGTTTCTATCATGTCTCCGTCTTGATCAAAAACTAGAATAGTGTCATTTCCTTGCGCAAAATCTGTCCTAATTACTGCAAGATCTGGCTTCAAATCATTATCTAAATCCTGGAAGGAGATGTTCTCTATGCTATACGCTTGAACAATTGAAATATCCAACAAGATTATTAGCCCAATAACCACACTTCCTCTATTCATGTTTATCACGTTTTAGCATACCAAATACTCCTATAAGTGCCATTAATCCCTTCTCGATACAGTTTTATCCCAACTTTTAAATCGTGATAGTCTGTTATATTAAAAGATTCAGAGATGTTGTAAACTTCATCATTTTTTAAAGATATTTTGTCTTTTCTAGAAACCACCTCTGTATAATTTTGGATTAGCGAAATGCTATAGGCATAATCGTAAGCTTGGTTCTCATGATTCTCTATTGTGAAATTAACTGTAATTGTGTTTTCTGAGGCATTGTAAACTAGAGGTTCGATAGGATTTGAGAAGTAGAGCATAGTATATGCGTCTTGCTGCCCGGATTGAATTACAAAATATGATAGCGCAAGGATAATCGCTAGGAATGCTGCGATCGCTGCATAGAATTTTTTATTTCCATTCATTTTATAGCCTCAATTAATAACGATAAAATTTCTCTTCATGGAATGCATTTTTTTCATCTGCGGGCTGTATAGCTCGGCCAAAATTGTGCAGGTCCCCTTTGTAGTGTTGCCCAGCAGGGTAAAAAACATGTCTCTTTGCGAAGTTCTTTCGATCGGTTCTTCTTTAGTGAATATGAGATTTTTTTGGGGGTCTGTGACGTTTATCTTTAAAATCACGTTTTCAAGCTCATTCGACTTAGTCTTTATTTTTATTTTCACTTCCTCGTTTTTAGAGTAGTATCTCTTCGTTTCTATCTCGATTATCCGCGTGTAATTGTATATCGGCTCATAAATTCTCACGTCTCTATTGCTGAATACAAGCTTGAAGTTTTCCAGCTTTTGCTTTGTGTACATATTATGGAGCATCGACTGAAACAAATCTTTATTCTCCACTTTAAGGGGTCTATTTACATAAGGCTCGAGAATGAGAATTTTTGACCAGAGGGAGTAAATTCTGAAGTCTAGCAGAATGTAGTCTACTTTCATATCTCTGAGCACAAAATCCTCATTCATACTTTTGATTATCTCTAAAGCTTGGGTTTCATTTGAAGTACGAAAAGCTAATGCTGTGGATTCCACTATTCCTGAAGGTGCGGTGTGAGTTACCGTTTTTCTATCTGCAACAGCCAGTATCGGTCCAGTATAATCCCACCAGGAAAGGATAATCGAATCTTCTGGAGTATTTTTTCTTATCCAAGTTAAGCCCTCATAGAGGTCGCTGGTAACTAAGGGCTGCGCAGAGGAGCTAAATTTGGTAGCGGCGCAAGCATTTGTAAAAATTAGCAAAAATATCAAGATTAACGAGATATATCTCTTCCAATTTTTTTGAATTGACAGGCAATACAGAGGCAGCGCTGCAAGCAAGCACACTGCAGGAGAAACAATAAACGTGAAGCGAATTTGAAAAATTAACAGCAATAATGAACTTAGAACGAAGATTAAAGAAAAGATAGTTTTAAAGGAAAATTTCTGCCTCAGCAGGAATAGAAATCCAAGTGGAAATATGAATATTAAAATATTGTAAATATATGCCAGATATTCTATGCCCACTTTTCTCTGCTCGGTTATTCCTATGTTCCAGGGCTCAAAGGGAATTTCCATAAGACCTATGGTTTTTACAGTGCCTACATTGACTGCATATGAGATTTTCTGACCCAGAGTTTCAAAGTATCCCGTAGAATATCCAAATAAAATTATTGCAAATAAAAAAACGAGAGGCAGCGCTACCTTTGCACGTTTGTGCTCTTTTAAATATTTTCTGTTGGCTATGTCTAAAACCGCTAATATCAAAAAAGAAAAAAGAACCACTTTTAAAGTAAAGAGCATTTCTCCAAGATAGGTATACGTCTCGTACCTATAGAAGTAGGAATTAAATGAATAAACTAAGAGAAGTCCAAAAATACAAACAGCATAACTTATTATCAACCTAGAGGAATTTCCATTTTTGAAATAGTTTTCTATAATAGCAAGACAGAATGCTGCTGTCAATATTGCTAATGCAAAAAACCAGCCCTGCCATGCCAAACTCCCAAAAAAAAGAAATAATGCTGCTAGAGGGGATACTCTTGGATTTTTCTCAATGGAATAAACAAAAAAATAGAAAGCAAATAGCATAGCAAATAGCATGAAAACGTCCCCCCTATAGAAGCCTGCCAAACTCCTCTCTATGCCGGCTGGCGATAGCGCAAACAATAGTGCAGCAAGAAAACCAATTTTTCTGTTATACAGTTCTTTTGCGAGCAGGTAAAGGGGTACAACGCTCAAAGAACCGAATATAGCTGGAAGAAGCTGAAATGTTCTAAAGAATGAAATGCCAGTAAAACTGATAGCCTTGTAAATATAGACAGGCATGTAATACAAACCCGGAGGCGAGGCTATTGGCTCTCCAAAAGGGTAGCGGGAGTAGTACTCGTACATAGGATATTCGCCAGTTTTTAAAAAAATTTCTGCAATCTTGTAGTGATACCAGGGGTCAACCTCGAGCAAATAATCGAATCTCGCAGTAGTAAGCCTCAATGCTAAAGCAACTAAAAGAATTCCAAGTAATGTGAAATATCCGCTTCGAGTTTTTAAAGACTTACCTAATATGCAGGCTCGAATTTTGTCCATGAATAAAAGACGATATTGAATTATTTATAGATTGCTTATAAGATATTTGACTGGGTTTTCTTTAAAATATGCGAGATGGCTTTTGCAGCCGCAATCAGCAGAACCGAATTTTTCTACCAGCGCTACTGCTCCCGGAATTTCGAAAATCTTGCTGTTTAGCTCGCATTCTTTTTTCTGCGAAATAAAAAAGTCGATTATTTCGGCATTGGCTAGCAGGTAGTCGATGTGCCAGTGCTTCTTTTTTCTCTTAGAAAAGTGCCTCGCAATCCTTGCTTCGAGATTGTTTAAGGCTGAGCCGATATAAACGTAGTACCCCCGAGGAAATTCAAAAGTTCCGAGTTTGCCAACTTTTATTTTTTGTGCGCTTTTCACTTGAATCAGAAGGCAGTAAATTCTGTTCATCGCAATTCTCTAACTTTATTCAAAATAAGCTCGAGAATTTTTTCGTCTGTCAGAATTCCGGCAGGCGGTTCTATGACCTTCCTCATCCTTATCGGTACGGTGTCCATTCTGTATGCAGTTCCCTCGACTTCGATGCCGACGATTGCGCTCGGTATTACGATATCTGCAAGCTCTGTCGTGGGGGTCCAGTGAGGTTCGATTGCGATTAGGGGAATCCCAGCCAATTGCTCGACCGAGCGTTGGGGGAAATGAGAGACCGGGTCTGAACCGACGATCAGCGCAGCGTCCACTGCGCCTCTCTGCAGAACGTCGTTGGCTGCGGTCTCGCCCGGGTTGTACCTCGGGTATCCTCTGGAAAAGTCTACTGCAAATGGGTAGCCGCACTGCCATGCTAGAACTTCATTAATACCGGCAACATTGTAGTGTCCTCTCATCGGCATTACAGAAAACTTTGTATATCTGTTTAGGTCATTAACCAGGGAAATTGCATTGTCTATGTTTCTTATTTTCCCCGGACTCATCGTCAGCCCCTGACCGAAAAAAACGATGCCCCACTGGCAGTTTTTCATTTTCTCTGCAAGAGCATAGATTTCTTCCCTTGCAACGCCCGCAACTTCCTCCTGGGTCATCTCCCCTCCGTTAACAACAACTCTGAGTGCTCCCAGAAGCTCATAGTCCTGCCCCGGCTTTACCTGAATGAACTTGTTCGCTATCTTGGCTGTGTCTGTTTTTCTCACGTCCACGACAATCAGCTCTCTGTCCTGGGAGCCTCTCTCCCTGAAGTAGCCCCTCGGAAACATTGAATAGCGAGACAGGTGGCGGGGATGCGCATGCATCGGATTTGCTCCCCAGTAGACAACCAGATCTGCACGATTTTTTACCTCGCCCAGGGTAGCTGTGGGGCAGCCGACGTCCTGTATAGCTAGTATGCTCGGCCCATGGCAAACTGAAGCACAGTTGTCTATTATTGCGCCCAGCTCCTCAGCCAGAGCAACTCCTACTCTGTGCGCCTCGCAAGAAGTGGTTGCCCAGCCGAACAGCAGAGGACGCTTCGAATTGGCGAGCATTTTTGCAGCCTCTTCAATCGCTTCTTCGATTCCGACTTCAACATTTCGAATGAGCGGCTTTGCAAATCTGTGCCCCTTATTTATATTCAAAAATTTAGCAGAGCCGAGCTTGCAGGCATGTTTTACGTTCTTAATCTTATTGTTTTCTACGATTACTTCCAAATCATCGCAAAGGGTAGCACAGAAAGGACACACTATGTCTGTAGCCATTAAGTCACCTTTCTAAGCAATTAGACTTAGCATTTAAAAAAATTATGATAACATTTCACTACTCTACCCTCTACTTCTTTTTCTTTGCTTTTTTCTTACTCTTTGCATGCGTGCTGCAAATCTTACACATTGCTTCACCTCCGATTGCGACTTTTGTAGATTTGAAGCATATATCTTAAAGAGTAGCAGGATATAAATATTCCTTCTGCTAAACGCTGTCTATTATTATAAAAGGTGATAAAAATGAACAGGGTCAGTTTTGCTCTAAGCTTTGTAATTTTATTTTCGTTTTGGATACTTCTCTCTGGATTCTTTGATTTCATTCACCTGTTTCTTGGAGCAATTTGCACTTTTTTAGTAGCATGGATTTCCCATAACTTGTTAATCGGGGAGGTTAAAGACCTGAAGCTCGCGGTTTTAAGAGTTCTCAGGTTCTTAGCCTATCTTCCATGGCTACTCTATCAAATCATGCGTGCAAATATAGACATTGCATACCGCACGCTTCATCCGAAGATGCCTATTTCACCGGGAGTGATAAGATTCAAGACAGATTTAAAAACTGAGATGGGGATGGTAACGCTTGCAAATTCGATAACGCTTACTCCGGGCACAGTAACTATAGACATTGTAGAAGGGGAGTATTTCGTTCATGCGCTGGCAAAGGAGTTTGCGGAAGGGCTTCTCACAGGAAAGATGCAGGCGAGGGTAAAAAAAATAGAGGGCGATTAAAATGATGTTCCTCGCAGTAGCGCTTGTAATTGTTTTCACTTCTTTCCTCGTCCTGTACAGAGCAATAGCAGGACCGAGGATATATGACAGGGCGCTTGCGGTAAATGTAATCGGAACAAAAACCGTTGTGCTCCTTGCTTTAATAGGATTCATCTATGGAAGACCGCACTTCCTCGACATCGCTCTGGTTTATGCGATAATAAATTTCATTGCAACGCTTGCTTTTCTGAAATACATCGAGAAGGGAGGGCTTGATTGATGATAGAAATTATAATCGCTTTACTTTTCATTGCAGGAAGCTTTTTCTTAACGGTAGGGGCGCTCGGAGTTGTAAGATTTCCTGATTTCTATACGAGGATGCACCCGGCAGGAAAGTGCGACACGCTCGGTCAGTCCTTAATCCTGCTCGGACTTATAATATACGAGGGTGCCTCGTTTGTAAGCATTAAACTGCTCTTCATCATAATATTCATATTTATTGCAAACCCGACTGCAACGCACGCATTGGCGAAGGCGGCATACGTGGCTGGAGTAAAGCCTTGGAAAGAATTCCGTCAGGAAGCTGGCGAGAAATGCCATCTTCCTTGCGACAGCAAGACCGCAAGACTTGCGCCTACCTTACGGTATTGCGGAAGAGGTGATAAAAAATGATATGGGGCATAGATTTGGCACTGCTCTTCTTTCTCATAGTTTGCGCAGCTGTTGCAGTGCACATCAAAGACCTGCTCAGCGCAACCATTATTCTCGCCGCATACAGTTTGATTATGGCAGTAGTATGGACTGAATTAAATTCGGTCGACGTAGCATTTACAGAGGCAAGTGTAGGGGCAGGAATTACAACTGTATTACTCATTGCTGCGCTCAGCAGAACTGTAAGGAGGGAAGAGGATTGAAATTTCTGCCTTTCTTTGTCGTTGCGGTAACAGGACTTGCGCTGATTTACGGCACGATAGACATGCCTAGCTTCGGCGACCCGAATGCACCCGCAAACAAACATGTTGTACCTCGCTACATCGAAAGGACGGTTGAAGAGACAGGCGTGCCAAATATGGTAACTTCTGTTCTCGCAAGCTACAGGGGCTATGATACGCTTGGAGAAGCCACGGTTATATTCACAGCAGGCATATGCGTCATACTTCTTCTGAGGCGGAGAACGTGATAATCATAAGGACAATTGCAAGGCTGATGATTCCCTTTATACAGTTATTTGCCCTTTACGTAATCGTGCATGGGGGGAGCGGACCCGGAGGGGGATTTCAAGGTGGAGTTATCCTCGGCGCAAGCATGATTTTGCTTGTAATCGCATTCGGCATGGAAGAAGGAAGAAAAAGGATTTCTGAAAAGCTCAACGTTTTCTTGATCAGTCTCGGCGTGGTGATATATGCCGGAATAGGGATACTATGCATTCTCGTCGGAGGAAATTATTTGGAGTATAACATTCTACCTTTCGGCACGCCAAAGCATGCAAGCGAACTTGGAATACTTGGAATAGAGATAGGCATTGGGATTACTGTTTTTGCTGTAATGACATCGATATTCTTTAACACAGCAGCGAGGCCGAAAAAATGATAGAATTTGTTCTCGGGAAATACAATTACTGGATTTACATTATCTTGATGATGATTGGATTCTACGCAATGATAGCCAAGAAGAATCTGATAAAAAAATTAATAGGAATGAATATATTTCAAACTGCAGTATTTCTCTTTTATATATCTCTCGCAGACGTGGAAGGGGGAACCGCTCCAATTGTATGGGAGGGCTGGAGCGGAGCATACGTTAATCCTCTTCCGCACGTTCTAATTCTCACTGCAATCGTAGTCTGCGTCAGCACCACCGCTGTTGCCCTTGCAATTGTAATAAGAATCTACGAGGAATACGGCACGATAGAAGAGGACAAGCTGCTGGGGATGAGAGAGTGATTCCAGTCCAAGATTTTCCTGTTCTTGTGGTAGTTGTTCCTCTATTTTCTGCATTCCTAACGCCTTTATTAGGAATGATAAATAGAAAATACTGCTGGCATATCGCAGTATTAGCCACTTTAACATCTTTCCTCATCTCGACCTCGCTTTTAAACGCGGTAATGCAAAATGGAAGAATCAGCTACTGGCTCGGAAACTGGGAGCCGCCCTGGGGGATAGAATATGCGATAGATTATTTGAATGCATTTGTTCTCGTGCTCGTTTCATTTATCTCGGTAGCGGTTGCAATTTATTCGAAAAGAAGCGTAGAAAGCGAGTTGCCTGAGAAAATTGTCCCATTCTATACGATTTACATGCTACTGATAACCGGATTACTCGGGATAACTGTAACTGGAGACGTATTCAACCTTTATGTATTCCTCGAAATAACTTCACTATCAGCTTACGCTTTAATCGCAGTTGGCAAGAAGAGAGAAGCCTTGGTTGCGAGTTATAACTACCTCATACTCGGAACGATTTCAGCGACGTTTATACTCCTGGGAATAGGGTATCTTTACATGGCGACGGGCTCTCTAAACATGGCGGATTTGGCACAGCGTTTGCCCCAGCTCTACGATTCAAAGGTAATTCTTTGTGCTCTTGCATTTTTCATGGTTGGTCTGAGCATAAAGGTTGCTTTATTTCCATTGCACGTCTGGCTTCCAGATGCTTATACGCATGCTCCATCTGCTGTCAGCGCAATTCTCGCTGCTACAGCTACGAAGGTAGGAGCTTATGCAATGATAAGGGTAATGCTAACAGTTTTCAGGCCAGAACTAATAGTGGAAAAACTGCCGATAGCAGATATACTATCCTGGTTTGCTGCCCTTGCAATAATTGTAGGCTCGGCCCTGGCAATTGCACAGAGCGACATAAAAAGGATGCTCGCCTATTCGAGTGTTGCCCAGATAGGGTACATAATGCTCGGCGTCGGCATAGCAACAAAATTGAGCATGACAGGAGGCATAATCCACATCCTAAATCATGCGCTAATGAAGTGCAGCTTATTCCTGGTGGCTGGAGCAGTTGTTTATAGGGTCGGAACTGTAAATATCCACGAATATGAAGGCCTCGGAAAAAAAATGCCTCTTACAATGCTCGCATTTACAGTTGCAGCATTTTCCATGATAGGCGTGCCCGGAACCGTAGGATTTGTGAGCAAGTGGTACCTTGTTTTGGCCGCAATACACGAAGGAGAATGGATATTTGCGGCAGTTTTAATATTAAGCAGCCTTTTGATGATTGTTTATTTCTGGAGAATTATAGAAAAAATATATTTCCCGAAGAGGGAAATTCATCACTTCCGCAAGGAAGATGGCATTTCTCGCCAGCTTCCTGACGGAATCGCAACGAACGGGGGAGGTGAGGAAAGGGAAATTCCATATACAATGTTGATCCCCACACTAACGCTTGCGCTTCTGTGCGTAGTATTTGGTCTGCTTGCGTTCCTTCCTTTATCTGTTGTTGAATTAATATCAGAAATGCTGGTGAGGTAAAATGGAAATAATATCAGCAAAACCTTTCCTTGCAGTCCTTGTTTCGGTGATGGGCGCATTTCTAATCTTAGCTTCTAATAGAAATCCAAATATCAGGGAAACTTGGACTATTGGAGCAGCGATAATTAAATTTCTAATCGTCGCATCCATGGTTCCCCTAATTCTCGCAGGAGATACAATAGCATATACGCTTCTTGAAATCTTCCCGGGCATAGAGATAAAATTCAGAGTAGACGCACTTGGTATGCTATTCGCAACCACTGCTTCGTTTTTGTGGATTTTGACTTCAGTATATTCCATAGGCTACATGCGCTCTCTTAAGGAGCATGCACAGACCCGTTACTTTGCATGCTTTGCGATTTCCCTCTCCGCAGCGATTGGAATCGCATTCTCTGCGAATTTATTTACCCTGTTTCTATTCTACGAGATTCTTACGCTAATTACTTATCCCCTTGTTATACACAAAGAAACTCCTGAAGCTTATGCGGCAGGAAGGAAGTATTTAGTTTATCTCTTCGGCGGTTCTATAGCTTTTCAGCTCGTTGCAGTACTTTTAACCTATAACTTCGCAGGTACGTTAGAATTCTCAGAAAATGGAATTCTCGCAGGCAGAGCTTCTCCTGCAATGCTAACTGCTATATACGTTCTCTTCATTGCAGGCTACACAAAGGCAGCAATAATGCCCCTCCACTCCTGGCTTCCGACTGCAATGATAGCGCCGACGCCTGTTAGTGCTTTGCTGCATGCGGTAGCGGTTGTAAAGGCAGGCGTATTTTCGATTCTGAGAATCATATTCCACGTCTATGGCATAGATTTGATGAACAGCTTAAACTTGGGAATCGCAACAGCTTATTTCGTTTCGTTTACAATCATCATCGCTTCAATATTTGCCTTGACGCAGGACAACTTAAAACTCAGGCTTGCATATTCTACCGTGAGCCAGCTTTCCTATGTAGTATTGGGAGCTGCCCTGCTAACTACGAGCAGCATGATAGGCGGGATAATGCAAATCGCAATGCACGCCTTCGCTAAGATTACGCTCTTCTTCTGCGCAGGCTCTATCTATGTCGCATCGCACAAAACGAACGTGAGCGAGCTCAGCGGAATTGGAAGAAAGATGCCCTTTACAATGCTCGCATTTACCATAGGAGCTATTTCAATGATAGGCGCGCCTCCGATAGCCGGATTTATAAGCAAGTGGTATCTTGTTTTAGGAAGCGTAGAAGCTGGGGAAATTCCTTTATTATTCGTTCTTCTCACAAGCTCAATATTAAATGCAGCATACTTTTTGCCCATCGTTTACAAGGCATTTTTCGAGGCACCAAAAGAAGAATTTAACGGCGGAGAAATTAAGGAAGCACCTGCATTTGTTGTGGTTCCTTTAGTAATAACTGCAATAGCATCAGTAATACTCTGCGTATATCCGGATTATTTCCTGAGCCTTGCTGGAGAGGTGATAAAATGAACATAGAAAATCCGGATGATATAAAAAAGCTCAGAAAGTTGTTCTATGCAAGCCTTATCCTAGCTGTTGCAATAGATTTCCTTGTCCGCCGTGAGCACGTTGCTTTTTTCTGGGACAAGCTTCATGGCTTCAGCGCAGTCTACGGGTTCATCTCCTGCATTCTCATTATCGTCGTATCCAAAGTGATAGGTCATAAATGGCTCGTGAAGGAGGAGGACTATTATGATTAATTTACCTCCCGCAGCGATATTTATTCTTGGAGCTTTTTTAATTCCCTTTCTAAAGGGACGGGCAAAGCAAGCATACTTGCTCTTAATCCCTGTGATAGCATTTACAGACCTCATCTACATGCAGGAAGGGATGCACTTCGTTTACAAATTTTTAGACTATAACCTGATTTTCGCCAGGGTAGACAAGCTTAGCATGGTTTTTGGGTATGTGTTTGTAATAATGGCTTTTGCAGGCATACTTTATGCTCTTCACGTGAAAAATGACGGCGAGCACATGGCTTCCTTTTTCTATATCGGAAGCTCGCTCGGCGCTGTGTTTGCAGGAGACCTCTTCACCCTCTTCATATTCTGGGAAATCATGGCTTTTTCGTCGGTGTTTCTTATCTGGTATCAAAAGGAAAAGGCTGCACTCGATGCTGGATTTAGATACATCTTAGTCCACATATTCGGCGGACTATGCCTGCTTGGCGGCATCATCTTGCATCTTGCTAATACAGGCTCCATTGAGTTCGGTCTCACAGAATACGGCAGTTTAGCTTCTTACCTGATATTAATTGGCTTCATACTCAATGCTGCTGTTCCCCCCCTCTCTGCATGGCTGTCTGATGCCTATCCAGAGGCAACTGTTACAGGTGCTGTGTTTTTAACTGCTTATACAACTAAAACTGCTGTTTATGTTCTTGCGAGGGCGTTTCCAGGGGTTGAGATATTAGTCTGGCTGGGAGCGGTAATGGCTGTATACGGCGTTATTTATGCTGTCCTTGAAAATGACATCAGGAGGTTGCTCGCATACCACATAATCAGTCAGGTAGGCTACATGGTAGCCGGCGTCGGGATTGGAACCACGCTGGCGATAAACGGCTCCTCTGCGCACGCCTTTTGCCATATTCTATATAAAGCTCTGCTCTTCATGGGCGCAGGTGCAGTAATATACATGACAGGAAAAAGAAAGCTCACAGAATTAGGTGGCGTATACAAAACCATGCCCATAACTCTAATTCTCTACATGGTCGGAGGATTTTCTATCTCGGCAGTTCCGCTCTTCAGCGGCTTTGTGAGCAAGTCCATGGTCGTTGCTGCCTCTGCCGAATCTCATCTTTCCCTTGCATGGCTAATGCTGGTGCTTGCTTCTTCAGGAACATTCCTTCACACAGGTCTAAAGCTGCCTTACTTTACATTTTTTGCAAAGGACTCTGGAATTAGGGCAAAGGAGCCGCCTCTCAACATGCTGCTCGGCATGGGCTTTCTTGCCTTCCTTTGTATATTCATAGGCGTCTATCCAGCAGTTCTCTATAACATTCTGCCCTATCCTGCCGAGTTTGTTCCTTATACAGGGCAGCACATTTCAGAAACTCTGCAAATCCTGCTGTTCACTGCTTTAGGGTTTTTCCTGCTTTTAAGGCACCTTGCCGGCACGCCTACAATTAGCCTTGACACGGACTGGTTCTACAGGAAAGGAGCTAAAGCTTTTGTGTGGTTCATTAACAATCCAATCGCAAACTTCAGCAAGCTGACAGAAAAAATATTCTTCGACAAAATCCCAAGCTCACTTGCGCGGTTCGTCAGGTATCCAGGAGAAGTTGAGAGAAGAAGCCCAGTAGGAACCGCAGTCCTGCTTGCTACGATATTCCTATTGATTTACTTTATTATATTTATCAGGAGGTAACTCCTTTGCTTAGGGAAATTTTAAAGTTTTTTGGGGGTCGGACTTTCAACTGCTTTCTAATAGATGCTGTAACAGCTTGCCAATTAAAATGTGTAATGTGCCCAAGAACCGCTTTCATCAACGAGCTTGGCAAGCGAGATAATATGTCCCTCGAGACCTACAAAAAGATAGCCCGATATTTTTCGCATACCGAATTTGTTTATTTTACCGGCTGGGAAGGTGAGCCCCTTTTACATAACGATATATTCACGATGATAGAGATAGCAAAAGCCTTTTGCTCAGTAGGAATTGTTACCAATGGCATGTCTCTGACTGAAGAAACCTCAAGAAGTTTGATAGAGGCAGGTTTAGATTTTATAACTGTTTCAATGGCTGGCGCTACTAAAGAGACTCACGAGAGGATAAGAGTTGGGTCAGACTTTGACAAGATTTGCGAGAATGTGGGAACCTTTAGTGCTCTAAAGAGGGATTTCAAAACTACAAAACCAGAGGTGAATCTTTCCTTCTTGATGACTAAGGGAAATATTGGAGAACTGCCTCTCTTCATAAAGCTTGCAAAGGATTTAAGAGCAGACAGGGTAACAGCGCCCAACTTGTCTTACATTGCCACACCTATCCACGACGAAATGAAGGCATTTTCGTGCGGTGCAATAGATGAGAGCTTCCTTAAGAAAATTAAAGAAGCAGAAGACAGAGCGAGAGAGCTCAAAATAGATTTTCGAGCCTACCCGCTGGTGATGGAAGAGGTCTCTGTATGCGAGGAAAATCCTCTCGCAAACATTTATATTTCCTCAGACGGCTACGTATCGCCCTGCGTTTATCTCAACTTTCCCATGCAAAATATCCCCAGAATTTTTTGCGGAAAAAACTACATCGTTAAAAGGACATGCTTTGGGAATATAGCAGAGGAAGATTTATTCGATATTTGGAATAAAGAGGAATACGAGGAGTTCAGACAGAAATACAGGAAGATGGCAGAACTGCAAAAAGAAGCTCCATTACCGGAGGTATGCAAAACCTGCTACAGAGCCTATGGAATTTAAATTTTTTCAATTTCGGCTACCTCTTCGTCTATGTCATCGAGTTCTTCGCCCAACTTGGAAAGAATCCCCATTACCTTTGTTACAGGCGTTTCTGTTAGTTGAGAAATCTTAGAGATGGAGAAGCCCTTTTTGTGATAATCTAAAACCATCTCTTCCACGACACCCTTGGCAATGTACTGGCGGGCGACGGCAGAGATTGGAAGGTACCCCTCTTTGGACTTCCTCTTGAGGTATTCTGCAACTTTCTCCGGGAGGGTAACGTTTATATTTGCACCCATTTTTCACCACCTTTTGACTAGATCTAAGACTTTTTCGATGTCCTTTTTTCTGATGTAGGTCTCCTTTAAGAGGTTTAGAAAGGATGTGCATCTTGCCTTCGATATCTTTTCTTTTTTGAGCAAAAAAGCCATGAATTGTGGAGTAGTGAAGCACTTTATCTTGTTCATCTTCGCAATCCATCTCAGTAATTTATCGTCAGTTACCAGAGCGCAACTGTTTCTATGTTTGAAGGATAGATTGATCAGATGCACGTCAGACTCTGATAGGAATATTTTTTTGTTTTTAGGAATATGAGGATTGCTGCTCTCCACTTTTAATATTTCTACGTCTAGCTTTATTCCAAGTTCATTTTCTACTTCCATTGCAACGCTATTTATTGTAGCGAGGTTCATCGTCTCTAACATGCTTGCATCTGCCTTTATTATATTTATTAGGAACGTAGCATTTACAATAATTTGCATAATTTATTCATATACTTGGAAATATTTAAAGCTATGGAATTTAAACCTTACTATAAGCGATGAACTCGTAGTCCAGAAAAGGTCTGCCCCCCCATTTTTCCTTGAACTTTCTAATTCCTTCGTTTATTCCCAAGCCCATGTTTATGTATTTTTTTCCCTTTTCTCTAGCTATTTTTATGAGCTCGTTGAAGAGTAAATCGCTGGCTCCGGGCACATAGTTTTCTCTGGAAATGAAGTTGAACATATAGAAGGCATAATCCCTGGAAAAATCTATGACATTAAATGCAGCTAAATTGCGATTCTTATCTCTGGCGTCGAGAACTGCTGCTGTTGGGGAGGAAGAAGTATAAGCACCAATATTTTCAAAGATGTATTTTGTGCGCTCGTATGTGCTTCGCATCTTGAGGAGTTCTTGAACCAGCTTGTGGTGCTCTTCTGTTATTTCTCCGCTCTTCCGCAAGGAAGATGGCATTCCTTGCCAGCTTCCTATCGGAATCTCTACGACCAAATCCTTGGAAGCCCTCGCAAGCGTATTTCTCAGCTTTTTATCGATTTTGAAAGAACTCAAATCCAGCAGAAAATACTTGTCCGATTCGACAGTCGCCTCCCCGGTGGGAGGTAGCTTTGGAGCAATCACCGCAACATTTTCTGGCTTAAACTTTTCCACAGCTTTTTTTAATGTTTTTTCAAGAATTCTCTCATCGAAATCTATGCCAAGAGGATGGCCTATGAAAACGAGTTGATTTTTTCCAAAATAGCAGAGGTAATTGGAAATCAGGAAGGGCTCGAGCTTGGAAATTGGAACTACATAATCAACCATGTGCTCTGGTATATAAGCATGCTCGAATACAAAGCTTTCCTCGTCTTTACTTAACATGTTGAGCATAAGGCGCAGGGTCATAAGTGCTGGCGAATCTGACTTGATTCTTCTAAGCGGTTCTTCAAAGAGTTCAAAGATCTTTCAACTTTCTTTTCTGTAACTTTTTTAAACTCCTTTTCGACGAGACCAAGCGGGTCAAGAAGCCTGTAAAAGAGGCGGTCCAAAAGTCCCACGGAGTACTCTGAATTGTATGTTAATCCTGTTTTTTTATGCACTGGTTTCAGCATATACGACTCTTCAATTCTTATTGGAAAAAAATACAAAAGTTTTGATTCGGATATTCTCCGAAATGCCAATTTTTTGTTCTTGACCCATTCTGTGATCTGATACTCGTCAGAATCTTCCCCTATTGTTTCCCTAAGCTTTATTAAACTTAAGCGATATCTTTTTGATTTAAAGTGTCTGCGATAGGTCATGCCATTTCCTTTTCCTTCAGAAGTAATTTCAACTCTTTCTATGCCTTCTATCCAATCTGGTATTTTACGCGGATCTGATATGTAATCGAAAACTTCTTCTGGCAGTGCTTTTATCATTATCTCCTTTTCTATTTTCATGCTATCTTGCTCAAATAATATGCCAGGCAAGCCCAGTTGCCGGCAGGACTCCTGTCTTAAATACAAGAACTATCCTTCCCACGTCTTCACCTTCTCTCACACCGCTAAGACAGGGCAGGGGGCATAGATTATTACTGAAGAGGCCACGCTTCCAAGCAGTCTTTTTGTTACAGATGCACCTCTCGTCCCCATGACTATAAGGTCTATATCTTCTTTTTTAGCGACCTTGAGAATAGTATCTGCAGCGTTTCCCTCTTCGACTAAACCCTTAACCTTTAAATTTTCCTTCTTCGCAGCCCTAACTACCTCTTTAACTGCCGGTTCTCCTACGTCTCTCCTTACGGCCTCTGCCACCCTGTCGGCCAATAGATGAGGCATATCCACAACGAAAAGAGCTACAACCTCAGCATTTCTTTGCTTTGCTGTGTCCAGAGCAACTTCCACTGCAAGTTTAGCAGCTTTGCTGCCGTCTGTCGGTACTAAAATCTTTTTGACATTCCATACCATCATATCACCCCTTCATAGCATGGGAAATTATAGTAGCAGCATATAAATTCTGCGGTTTACAGGCTTGTTTCAAGGGTGCTGGGTTTTATCTATCGGGATTCGCTGAGCATTTTTAAAAGGTCTTCTGTGGAGAGCACTTTAACTAACGACTGCCTCTTCAGCGCCTTA
>Ga0180009_10002139_pt1 | contig 23406 bp, 16 predicted proteins | sample OS_PC_MetaG_FD_123537 | JGI IMG/M metagenome (GOLD analysis project Ga0180009, IMG submission 123537) | Groundwater microbial communities from the Aspo Hard Rock Laboratory (HRL) deep subsurface site, Sweden - OS_PC_MetaG | ecosystem: Environmental > Aquatic > Deep subsurface > Groundwater...
AGATAAGTTGTTTTATATTAGTTTATTATATATTATATATCTGTTATTGCAAGTATTATCTTAACATTTTTTAAGCTCTCCGACTTTTCGGAGCAGACTCATAGGATATTTTATCGATATACCGGACAAATAATCTGGAAAATGTCACGGCCTGCTGCTGGCAGATTATTGTCTTATCCATTCAAGCGGTTGCAGTTCATATTCGGTATTGTGATTGTCCTGAATTTACAGGATTCGAAGAAGTCAACCATTTTCCCGGAATGCTAACATGTCTTTAAAACAACAATACAGCGATCTTTCTGAGCTTGATCAATTATGCATCAATACGATTCGCTTTCTTTCAGCGGATGCCATCCAAAAAGCGAATTCCGGGCATCCCGGACTACCGATGGGAATGGCTGCAATCATCTTCCGTTTGTTTACGAACCATCTGAAATTTAACCCGGATAATCCAAAATGGCATAACCGGGATCGATTTGTACTGTCTGCGGGACACGGGAGCGCGTTGCTCTATACAATGCTTCATTTGACCGGATATGACCTCTCTTTGGACGATCTGAAGAATTTTCGTAAACTGGGAAGTAAAACGCCCGGGCATCCTGAGTATGGCCATACACCCGGGGTTGAAGCAACAACAGGCCCCCTGGGTCAGGGGATCGGCAACGCTGTTGGTATGGCGATAGCAGGCAGGTATCTGGCGGCATATTTTAATCGGCCTGAATATACGATTTTGGACCATCTTGTTTATGTGTTGGCGGGTGATGGCTGTCTGCAGGAGGGCGTTTCGTCCGAAGCATGTTCCCTGGCCGGGCATTTGGGGCTGGGCAATCTGATCGTGATCTATGACGACAATAAAATCACCATTGATGGCAAAACGGATCTCAGCTTTACCGAGGATGTCGCAAAACGTTTTGAAGCCTACGGATGGCATGTGCAGGAGATAGCCGGTGACGGTCATGATTTGGCGGCATTCGACCAGGCAATAGCAAATGCACAAGCGGAGGGGAACAGACCTTCATTGATCAAGATTCAGACCATTATCGGCTATGGAAGCCCCAACAAACAGGGTACATCAGGAGTTCACGGTTCCCCCCTGGGCGAAGAGGAACTCAAACTGACCCGGAAAGCCCTGGGTTGGGAATTTGACAGCTTCCACGTTCCAGATGAAGTAAGGGCGGTGTTTGATCAAAGTGGACTGAGAGGGAAAAAGGCCGCAGATGACTGGAAAAGACTGTTTCAGGCTTACGAAAATACTTTCCCGGAATTGTCAAAAGTTTTCCAGGATGCCATACAGGGGAAATTGCCAGAAAACTGGTCGGCTGCGATCCCCGAATTTGAGCCAGGAACTGCCATTGCAACCAGGGTCGCATCAGGGAAATTTCTTGAAACCGTTATGCCGCATTTTCCCCTGATGTTGGGGGGATCAGCCGATTTGACGCCGTCAAACAATACCAAGTTCTCCGAAGCAACGGTTTTTCAAAAAGACCGACCGGAAGGCCGGTATATCCATTTCGGTGTCCGGGAGCATGCGATGGGTGCTATTTTAAACGGTATTTCCCTGAGTGGTCTCTTAAGAGCCTATGGCGCCACCTTTCTCTGTTTTGCCGACTATATGCTGCCCGCGATCAGGGTGGCTGCGCTATCCCGATATCCATCAATCTTCGTTTTTACGCATGACAGTATTGGTCTGGGGGAAGACGGCCCAACCCATCAACCAGTAGAGCATGTCTCCTACCTCAGGGCGATGCCCGGGTTGATATTCTTCCGACCGGCCGATGCGAATGAGACTGCTGAAGTCTGGAAATTTGTTCTGAACCATCGGGATTCACCCGTGGCGATGGCGTTGACGCGGCAGGGTCTTCCTGTATTGGACCAATCAACATATGGGTCTGCCGGACAGGTGGCACAAGGGGGGTATATCCTGATTCCGGATGCTGAAGCCCAGGTACTCTTGATTGCCACTGGATCGGAAGTTTCTCTGGCAGTTCAAGCACATGAACAACTGGCTCTTGAAGGGATCCGATCTCAGGTTGTCAGTATGCCATCCTGTGAACTCTTTGATCAACAGCCGGAGTCCTATAGAAAAAAGGTTCTGCCAGACCATATCAAAGCGCGCGTAGCGATTGAAGCAGGTATAAAAAGGGGCTGGGAAGGATACCTGGGTGAACGGGGTCAGTTTGTTGGAATGTCCGGTTTTGGGGCCTCTGCACCTGCAAAGGATCTTTTCCGACATTTTGAAATCACCGTCGATGCCGTCATGGAAGCAGCACGGAACGTACTGTAGAATATCTGGGCGGGTTTTTCGGTCTATAAGGATTCACATTTTGAATATTTCCAAATGAATATATTCGTTTGTGCACTTGCTGGATATTACGTGACCAATCTGATCCAAAAGAGGGTCACGATCTCTCGGTGGTCTCGATTTCTATTCTTTTTTGGGATCTTTCTGCCGGCGGGGGACTATCTTCTGCGATTTATCGTCGGTGAAATCTGGTTTCAGACTGAAGGTCTGATTTTTCATAGTCTGGCCTACCAGACGTTGTTCTGGGGAGTTGCCGCACTACTCAACTGGGTATATCAGCGGGATCTTAAAAAAGCCATAAAACTGCTGCTGCCATTGGCAGGATTGCTTTTTTACGCGCTGTTTTCTATTTTCGGGATGGAGAGTCTCTCTTTTCTTGCCCCGTTTTCATCTGCCCGTTTCAGCCTAGGCTGGGTAAATTCTGGATTTTTGATTCCTGTTATTGTCTTATCTGTTCTGTGGATCACCTTGATGTGGTCAGAACTTCCGCAGACGATGGTCAGTATACTGGCGCTGTTTTTTCTGGTTGCATTTGTCGCCTATTCCGGAATCAGTCACTATCGAATCAATCAAGAGCTTCAAAAAATCTTCCCGCGCGCCCATATTGTGAATATTGTCCCGGCAAATCACCAGCAGACTCTGTGGCAGGTTGTAACCTATGAACAGGGTAATTATTCCCACTGCAAGTTCCATTTTATTCAGGGCCCGAGAGGGGAAATAGTGGAACAACCTGCTTTAAGTGATATTGAGACTTCCCAATTGGCACTGCTGGATTCGGTTGTGCGGGAAGTATATTTAAAAGCCTTCAAAAATCCTGTCATTCAAACAGATATTCAGAATGAGTCCATGTTGATTTCGATCTCTGAATTGTTGCCATTGATAGAGCCGATCTGGATAAAGCGCTTACAACTTAGAAAAAACAAATCGGGGCAAATGGTCATACATGAAATAGAATATGGAACAATATTGTAAGCGAAGTTTCGGTTCAGATTCAGGGAAATGTGATCAAACCCCATAAGCCAGCTGGACATTGGCAGAGCCCCTTTTTATTCAATGATTTACTGTTCCAGAGATTGCAGCTTTTCATAAAGAGCATGTAGACTATAGCAAGATACCGGAATCATGCTCTGAATCCAGTCTGTTTGCCAAATTAACGGCGCCAATAAGGATGCTTGCCTCAACAGGTATAAATATGGCCAAAATATACATTCGTTTACCAAGTTACCTGTCCCTTTTTCTCGTTTTCCTCCTGCTAGTATCCGCCTGTGTTTCCAAGTCAGAAGTTCCTGCTGGAATTGGCAAAGATCACACCGTTAACATATCCGCTCCTGAAGCCACATTTGATGCAAAGCTCCTGCTGGCAGAAATTGATCAGAATGTAAAGAAAAGTGAGTTTAATCTGGCTCTGGAAAAAATTAATGTGTTGATTCATCAGGATGATCAGGTCCCGGACTACCATTTAATAAAAGCGAGAATCCTCAAGGATCTGGGGCAGGAACAACAGGCACTGGACTACCTGACACAGCAGATTGACCAGAATCCCGATAATATAGGGCTGATTGTGGCACGCGGACAATATCTGCTGGATAGTGGATATGTTGAATCGGCGCGAACCGATTTTTTGCATGCTTATGAAAAGAACTATCGCTCATTTGAGATTTTAAAATTACTCTCTGTGATTGAAAGAGAAAATGGGAACCTAAAAGAATCATTGAATCTCACAACCGAGGCCTTGAAACTGAATCCGAACGATCATGAACTCTGGTTTGTCAAAGCCCAGTTGGAACTTCGCCAGAGCCTGATTCAGGAAGCAAAAAAATCCAGCATGCAGGCGCTCCAGCTTTCTGACACGACGCTGAAATATCATCAACTCTATATTGAAATTCTAGGATTTTTAAAGGAACAGGAGGAAGCGGATCGCCACATCCGGGCACTTTACGTTCAATTTCGAGATGATGCCTGGGTCAGTATGCGGTATGCCACGTTGCTCTATGCCAACAATGAGCCGGCCGAAGCAAAAGCTGTTCTGGAACAGGCTGTTGAGGTGCACCCCCGGAACTACCTATTGATCTTCCAACTGGCTACGATCCTGGCAACCGAAAAGAACTGGCAGGAGTCTATCCGGCTGTTTGAGGTTGGCTTGAAAGAGAAACCGGATTCCACCTGGGCAAAAGTTCAGGTGGCAAAGGTATGTTTTCAGGCAGGACAGGGAATCAAGGCGATCGAATATCTAAAACAGGCCAGGGAGGAAAACTCGCGGGATCCCTTTGTCTATGAAACGCTGGCAAAATTTTATAATCGACAGAATGATACTTTTGAGGCGGAACAGATTATCCTGGAAGGCTTGGAAATCAACCGTAAAAACCAGAACCTGATTCTTGAATATGGGGGGTTGCTGGAAAAAAGGGCAAACTACAAAGAGGCGGTGAAAGCCTATGAAGAAGCACAGGGCAATGATCCGGATGACTATATCATCCTAGGTAAGCTGGGAAATTTGCATCGTCTGTTGGAAGACTACGATATCTCTAAACAGTATTTTCAGCGTGCGATTGGTCTGAAACCGGATGCTTCATGGGTGCGGGCCTATTATGTTGAGCTGTTGTCGGATATGGAGAGCTGGGAAGAGGCCCTGGCTGAGATTGATCGTATCATCGAATTGACTCCTGAAGACTATTGGGCTTATGCAAAAAAATCCCAGATTGAACATCAACTGGAGAATGATGAGGCCGCTTTCCAGTCTATTCAAAAAGCAATTGCACTCCGTCCTGACGCCCCCTTATTAAAGGAGATCGAGGCACAGGCGCTGGAAAGCCTCGGCAAATACGGACCGGCAGAAACAGCTTTTCAAATCGCTCTCAAACAGACTCCTGACAGTGCTTATCTATTGACCCGCCTTGGCTACGTCCAACTTCATCTGGATCGACAGGCAGCGCTGGTGTCTGTTAAAAAAGCACTCGATTACGAAGATTTCGACATCAGTACTATTGAACTGTATTTGTATTTGAAAGGAGAATCTCAGACATACTGGGGATTTGAGAAAGGTAGTCCGGAATCGAAAGTCTATGATGTTATCATGCACAAACGGTTCGCTTTGGCCGAATCCCTTTTGCAGAAACCCGATTTGAAGGACAGCATCCATCTTCCTTTTCTCAAGGCACTGTTGCGGCTGCTCAGAAAAGAGACGAAAACCGTCATGGATGGCTACGATACGACTTCACCGGGACTGTCTGCCTGGCACTATTTCTATCTTGGCATGAATGCGTTGCAGCGGATGGAGTTGCAGACAGCGAAACAGCGATTTGAAGCAGGCCTGGCTTCTAACCCCCGGAATATATGGCTGATGGTCAAACTGGCTTATGTTCATCAGCAGTTAAAAGAGCATGAACCTGCGATTGAATTGTTGGAAAAGTACCTCAAGAAATTTGCCGATGGCCGGAACATATGGGTGAAGCTGCGCCTGGCCTTGAATTTCGATCTTTCGATGCAGTATGCAAAAGCAGAAACCGTATATAAAGAGTTACTTGCGATTAATCCTCAAGATAATGTGGCATTGAATAACCTGGCCTGGATGTATCTGACTGCCAAAAACAAGGAAATGCATAAAGTAGAGGAAGCGCTGCAGCTTGCCTTGAAAGCAGTTGAGCTAAGTCCATCACCGGCCAATCTGGATACCCTGGCCGAGGCGTACTACCAGAAAAAAGAATATCAAAAAGCCCTGAAAACGGTTGAACGAGCTTTGGACAGGGACCGTCAAGGCCTGGACGATTTCAAAAGAACACAAAAAAAGATCCTGAAGGCAATTCAGTCCACCGAGGAGTGACATCAATCCCAAGGTAATGAACGGTCATAATGATGACCGGGTCCCGATTTCAAATACCTTCCATCATTTTTAAAGACAAAGATGCTGACAGTTGATTTACACACGCATTCGATTGCTTCGGTGCATGGATTCAATACCATTGAGGAATTGCTGCGCCAGGCAGACAGGAATGGAATTTCGGGGATGGCCATTACTGACCATAGTCCTGGTATTGATAATACCATCTGGCTCTCACAAAACAGAACCGGCGACGTTCCTTGGGAAGAAAATATTAAAGGACCTGATATTCCGTATTTCATGAATCTACTGTCGCGTTACAAACCGCCTGCGGACATTCAAGTTCACCTGTTTAAAGGGATTGAATGCAATATTCTGAGTCATGATGACCGGCCCACGGATGTTCCTGTTTTTATCGCTGACCGGTTTGATATCGTGATTGCATCGGTTCATCCGATTCCTCCGATTTTTACTGTTGAAAACAGTCTGCAGGTAACAGACAGGATGATTCGGGCGATGGATCATCCCATCGATATCATAGGTCATCCATTGCACAAAGGTTATGGCCCCATGATGGAACTGTTGGTTGATGCTGCGGTTGAAAAAGGAATAGCCCTGGAGGTTAATAATTCATCGCTTCAGCTTGGGAAGTCGGATCCGGAGCAGGTTCGACTGCTGCTTGAAATGGCCGCGCTCAAAGAATGCCGGATTGTGTTGTCGTCGGATGCCCATATGGCAAATGAGCTGGGAGCTGATGCGGATATTCGGTCTATTTTGAATAGCATGGATTTTCCGGTGGAATTAATTGTCAATCACTCCAAAGAGTCAACCCTGGATTACGTCAATCGGCGAAAGAAAATTCGGGCGGAGATAAAAGATCGACTCACACACAGAAGTTGAAACAAGGACCGGTGTTTGGAAGGGCATATTCGCCGTTAAAAAAAATATAGACTGATATTCAGGCAACTGATTTTTTAAATCGGTGATTTAACAAAAAATGCATTAGAGGAATCATGAAGAACTTTAAGATCGCCGTGCTGGCAGGTGATGGGATTGGTCCGGAAATAATGAACCAGGCTCTCAAAGTACTAGAACTTGTAGAAAAAAGAAATGATGTCAGTTTCGAGCTGATGCAGGGAAATTTTGGAGCCTGTGCCTATTTTAGCGATGGGAAAGCTTTTCCGGATAAAACCATTGCCATGTGCGATGAGGCGGATACTATCCTTAAAGGAACGATTGGTTTGGGGCACGCGGAATCACAGAAGATTCCGGTGGAGGAACGTCCTGAAAGAGGGGCTTTGCTGCCCTTGCGAAAACGATACAATACTTATGCGAATTTTCGTCCGGTTTCCCTGCCACCCGGATTATCCCATTTTTCTCCCCTGAAACCCGAGATAATCGGTGAGGGTATTGAAATCATGATTATTCGAGAGCTTGTCGGAGGACTTTACTTTGGAGAAAAGAGAAGAGGTGTAACTGAGGATGGAAAACGCTGGGTGAAGGAAACGCTCGAATACGATGAAGACCAGATCAGACGAATCCTGCACGTTGCTTTTAAAACAGCGATGAAACGTAAAAAGGTTCTGCATAATATCCATAAAAGCAATGTATTGATTTCCAGCGTCTTGTGGAATGAAATTCTGGATGAGATTGCACCAGAGTACCCCGAAGTGACTGTTAAGCCGTTACTGGTGGATGCTGCTGCCACAGCTCTGTGTTTGAATCCAGGACAGTTTGATGTGATGGTGATGGAGAATATGTTTGGAGATATTTTAAGTGATCAGGGCGGTGGAATTCTCGGTTCCCTGGGATTAATGCCTTCTGCCTGTATTGGTGACAAGAAATCCTATTTTGAACCGTCACATGGATCAGCACCGGATATTGCCGGTCAAAATATTGCCAATCCTTATGCGATGATCGGTTCAGTGGCGATGATGCTGGATATGGTCATGGGATTGGAACAGGAGTCCCGGAACATCTGGAAAGCCATGCAAAGTGTTTTTACCGAAGGCTATTCAACGCCGGATCTTTCCAATTCTGGAAGCAATATCAAGATGATCGGGACGGATGTGTTTGGGGACAAGATCGTGGCTCATCTGAAGCGTGTCTGATTTCTGGTTGCCCAATCTTCTGATGCGGGAATTCTGCTGCAGGTTTTGAAAACCGGACCAGACTGACCAGGTCGAAGCAGACGTTCAAGAGTCCGGTGTCAGGAGATGTTAATTTTGGTAAAAACCTCCATCGCATCTTTACCAAAAACCTCCATGACATCCAGGTCTTTGACGATCTCAATATCCTTCTCCTCCTGGAGATCCAGAAGGGTGTGATGGGTCAGTTCCTCTCCGGCAGCGTTTCGGACCACCACCACCTGGGGTTTTTCCGGATCCGCTTCCGAAATACTCATCACAAAAGCAGCTGAAGAATCATTCAACTCCACCAGCGATCCCTTGGGGTAGAGTCCCATTACCTGCATAAAATCGTCCCAGACATCCATATCAAATTCGACACCTGCCAATGCATCCAGATAACGCATGGCAGCGGGTGGGTTCCAGGATTTTTTGTATTTTCGCTTGCCTACCAGTGCCTGGTAAACGTCAATAATTGCAATCAGGCGGGTCTCGTAAATGACCTCATCATAACTGACACCTTTGGGGTAGCATGAGTTGATGCTGGTATCCTGCTTGATGTGGTGATAGTGCGCCATGTTGATAATATCGTCCGTCATCCCCATACCTGCGAGCAGTTCCACTGCGAAGACGGGATGTGACTGCATCAGTTGCATCTCCTGACTGTCTCTTTCAAACCGCACGGTGCTGTCCAGAATATCTTTCGGAACCTTGGATTTGCCGAAATCATGCAGAAATGCGCCCAGTAGCGCCTGAGCCTCATTTTCGAAGATACTTTTCCGGCCTTTTGATTTGAGAATCTTTAAATAGCTGGTTTGAAAGATGACCCCCACATCGATGCAGTGGTCATAGGTTTGGTCGCTCTCCTTAAGGCTCAGAATTGCCGACATCGCTTCTGCAGACGAATTTGTCGTAATGACGTCTACATATTCAGTGACACCGCTGTAGCTCACCTTACCCTTGCGAGCGTTATCCATGATATTCTCGACTGCCTGAGACGCTTGATTGTGGGTACCAACGTTTTCTTTCAGTTGGTTAACAAATTTATTGGCCTGGGCTTTTGAACGCTCAAATGCTTCCTGTTTTTTCGTCAGGGGCTTTTTTACGGCAGGCTCCTGGGTTTCGACCGGTTTTATGACCTCAAACTTCATAAAGCCGCGACGCATTAGTGCCTGAACCAGTTTTTCATTGACGGCGGTCAGCTTTTTTAATTCGGGAGGGAGTTTGTATATCCGATGAAGCGTATCCCCCGGTGCGATCTGTTCGACCCCGATATCCAGTTCCTTATTCTGCCTGGATATGCGGGCTCTGGAGTTTTTGAAATTGTGCTTGATAAAGGTGCTGGTCTCTTCAGTGATGGACTGGTATTTTTCATTGAAACCAACATAGGATATAATCGTCATCCCCTTTTTCAGTTGGTTGATACTGAGTATGGCCCGAACCGGTTTTGAGTCTTCTGTCATGGATATCCGCCCTCGTCTTGTCAGTATTTATTGCGGGTGTTTCCTCTGGTTTGATCGATTAGGGTCTGCGGTTGTTTTCCGCAATCGATGTTGGATTAGATAAACAAGTACTTAAAAAATCAACTCCGTCTCTTAGTCTACGCGATGGGAATAAAAGTGTAAAACCGAAATTCGGGTCTTCAGCATTGAAAATCAGCGATGTCTGCAATCTCTTTCTGCCGGCAGTCGCTATTTTGACAATGAGCAATCATTCCTGTTTGTTAGGTGAATCGCTGCCCTGTAATCTTACCCTTTATTTCATATCTTCAGTTGTCTGTCCATGCAAATGCAGATTGAGCATTTTCATGGTGGCTTCCACGGCAGCGACGACCTGATCTGAATGCACACCTCTTGTTTTGAAGCGCTCTTTGCCATCATGCCAGGTAATCACACAGTCTACCAGAGCGCTGGTTTTCCCTCCTTTGGGAATGCGCGTTTCATAATCGATCAGTTGGGGGAAACTGATTTTTTGTCTGCTGATGACCTTTTTCATAGCTCTGATAAAGGCGTCATAACCCCCATTCCCACCACTTGATGCTGTAAACCGGTCGTTATATAACTGGACGTGAATACTGGCAGTGGATTCCAGGTTGAGTCCACTTGTGATCGTGCAGGTCAGCAAACGAATATATCCATAATTGTCATTTTCCAGCACATCGGCAATGATGATGGGCAGGTCTTCACTGGTGATCCGTTTTTTTGAATCACCCAGTTCGATCACTCTTGCGAGAACGGCCTTACGATTTTTTGGGGTTAAATAGAGTCCAAGCTCTTCCAACTTCTTATCAAGTGATGCCTTCCCACTTAGTTTTCCCAGAGCATAGCTTCTTTTGCGGGCAAATCGCTCAGGTCTCATGGTGCCATGATAAAGCGCGCCTTTTTTGTCGCCATCGGCATGAATCCCGGCAGTTTGGGTAAATACGTCTTCGCCCACGATCGGGGCATTATCAGAAACCCGTTTACCTGAAAAGGAAGCGACCATGTCGCTCAACTTGACCAGTTGGGATTCGTTGATCGTGAGGGACATTTTCATTTTATCTTTCAGATTTACGGCAACCTCTGCCAGTGATGCGTTGCCGGCCCGCTCACCCATGCAGTTGATCGTGCAGTGAATTGTCCGCACACCGGCTCTGACAGCCATGAGTGCATTGGCTGTTGCCAGCCCGTAGTCATTATGGGGATGGAAATCAAAATCCACAGCAGGATATCGTTTGATCATCTCCGAAAGGCTTTCAAAAACCTCGTCGGGTGACAAAACCCCCAGCGTATCTGGCAGCATAAAGTGCTGAATATTCGAATCCAGCAAGCTGTCCATCAGCTTGAAAACATAGTCAGGGCTTTTGTAGAATCCATTTGACCAGTCTTCAAGATAGATGTTGACCCGCAACCCTTTTTTTTGAGCATACAAGATTGTTTTTTTTATCTCTTTGATATGCTGGTTGAGGCTTTTTTTAAGTTGTTGTCGGCAGTGTATTTCGCTCCCTTTTGCCAGTAAATTAATGACCTTGCCGCCGGCGCCAACAATCCAGTCGACGCTTTTCGTGTGATCAATAAAACCCAGTATTTCAACTTTATCCAAGTATTTTTCCTTTTTAGCCCATTGTGTGATATTGATCACGCCTTCCCTGTCCCTTGCCGAAACATTGGCAGAGGTTATCTCGATACGGGAGACCCCCAGTGACTGCAAAAGGGCTTTTGCGATATTGGTTTTCTCCGCAGGGGAAAATGAGACGCCCTGGGTTTGTTCTCCATCCCTCAGCGTTGTGTCAAGAATTTCGACAGTCTTTTTGTTGATTTTCATGGTTCCATTCAATCAAATTTGTGAACCGCCCAGGGGCCTCTCTATTTTGACCAGTACGCGATTTCTTTAGTAATGATTACCCATCTTTTATTCAGATAATGATGATTTACATCCTGGTCTTCAATTATCCCTCCTATTCAATTTCTTGTCCATTATCAAGTTTGGCTGATTCATTTCATGATGGAGATGAACTTTCTGATTCTTCAGTGATTTTGCCGTTTTCATTTATTGACGCAGTCAGGTAAGGTGATTGATATAGGATTGCAGGCTGAATTCTCGCTATATTTATTAATCTGGTTGATACGGGGTGCATACTCAATTGCGGGCACCCGATAAGTGTTTCCAGGATGATACGGCTCAAAGGATCTCATCCAGGTACATAGAACGAGGACACATGTCCATTTTAACGGGCTGACGGACAGATGACAGGGAGCACCCAGCGACAAGGGGTCCGAAAGATTATTCATATTGATATGGATGCTTTTTATGCATCTGTTGAGATAAAGGATAATCCACAACTGGCTGGATTACCGGTTTTGGTCGGCGGGAGTCCGCAAAGCCGGGGTGTTGTCTCGGCAGCAAGCTATAAGGCAAGGGAATATGGGATACGTTCAGCCATGCCCTGTTCACGGGCTCAGCGATTGTGTCCAGAGGCGGTATTTTTACCACCACGGTTTGATCGTTACAAAGAGATATCAATGCATATTCATGGCATTTTCCGAAAATATACCCACCTGATTGAACCATTATCCCTCGACGAAGCATGGTTGGACGTGACATCGAATCTTGCCAGCATCCCTTCTGCGACCTGGATTGCCATGCATATCAAAAAGGAGATAAAAGATCAGCTGGGTTTGACTGCCTCAGCCGGTGTTTCTTACAATAAGTTTCTTGCGAAAATTGCATCTGATGAGAAAAAGCCTGATGGGTTGTTTGTTATCACCCCTGAGAATGCATCCGCTTTTCTGGAAACCATTCCTGTAAGAAAAATACCGGGTGTTGGGAAAGTAACAAATCAGAAACTGCAAAATTTAGGCATTGAAAAGGGTTATCAATTGCTGGAAAAATCCGAATCATATTTGGTTCAACGGTTTGGTAAGCTGGGGGGGTATCTGTTTCGAATCATCAGGGGAATTGATGAAAGACAGGTCCAGGCCTCCCTGGAAAGAAAATCGGTGGGTATTGAAACGACCTTTTCCAAGGATCAGCTATTGGGTGACAAGCTAAACCGGGAGTTGGACCATTTACTGGAAGGCTTATTTAAAAGGCTGAAAAAAACAGGGAAAAAAGGCAGGACCCTGCATTTAAAAGTCAAATTTGAGGATTTCAAACAGATAACAAGAAGCATCACAACCAATTCAATCGATGCTGACGAAGCGGCCATCGTTCGAGTAGCGCATCAGAAACTGCAGGAAATCTGTCTGTTTGAGTTTCCACAGAGGAAAATCCGGCTTCTGGGTCTCTCTCTATCGAATTTTGTCAAACAATCGCTATCCGGAGATGACAACGTCCAGCTGGACATGTTCCATTTTCTGAATACCGGTTCAATAGATGCCTCATAGAACAGCGAGCTGTAAGAAGATTTTTTGAAGTCCGGTTGAAACTGCCGGGTGATATCCAAAACGAGTCACTGTATTAATAATAACAAATAACTGATAATGAACGGGATCCTGCGATTTTCTGAAATTGAACAGTTGACGGGTGGACATTGGCTGTCACCACCATCAGCACTTGACATGGAAGTTTCAAGAGGTACTTTTGATACCCGCTCACCAGGGGCTGCTGAGATCTTCTTTGCCTGGAAGGGGGAGAACAGTGACGGTCACTCCTATCTTCAAAAACTGGAAGGATCCGGCGTAAAACTGGCTGTTGTTGAAAAGGAGGTTCCGCCGCTGCATGGGGTTGCTATCTTGAAGGTCCCGGATTCGCTGGCTGCCCTTCATCAATTGGCGAGGCACCTGGCAGCGCGTTTTCAAGGGAAGATTGTCAGTATTACCGGATCATCAGGTAAAACAACGACAAAAACCTGGTTGACCCATTTATTGAAAGATCGGTTTAATCTGCTCAGCAATCCTGGTAGTTTCAATAATCATATCGGTTGCCCGATCACCATTCTGTCCCTGCAACCCAGTCATGATCTATTGATTCTGGAAATGGGGTCTTCCGGGTTGGGGGAATTGGAGAGTCTCAGTGCTATTGCGCCCGCGGACATTACGGTGCTGTTGAATGTCGGCCATGCCCATCTGGGAAAGTTTGGAACCCTTGAAAATACCTATCGAGCCAAGACGGAAATATTTTCACACCAGAGAGATAAGGCTGTATCCATTGTTCCATTCGGGGATCAGCGAATCAACCGATATTTGCCAGAAGGGACCATTCAAACCTTTGGTAAAAATTCGCCGGAGTTTTCCTACAGCATTGTATCTGTAGATCCGGGGAAGATGACACAGATTATCCATTTCAGAACGCCCTTTGGGGATAAAACGGCTCTCGTTGGTCAGATCGGGAGCCATGTGGGTGAATTGCTGTCTGCTGTTCTGGGGGTCTGTTACAATCTTGGATTGACATGGCAGGATATTGGCGAAAAATTGGAAACCCTGCCCCAGGAAAAAGGCCGTTCGACGTTTCTGGAGGGAGCCAATGGGGGATTGTTGCTGGATGACACATACAACGCCAACCCGGAATCGACGATAAATATGCTGGAAACCATCTGTACCCTGCAAATGGAACAGTATATTGGCGTGGTCGGAAACCTGGCAGAACTGGATGCAGACCTCATTGAGAGTGCGGATTATATCCTCTCAAATCTGCCGGAGCGGTTGACCGCCCTTATTCTGAGCGGTGAATCGGGGAAAATCCTGACGTCTCTGATACAAAAGAGAAAACCAGGCTTGAAGACGGTATTCGCTGCATCCGTCGATGAAATTATTCAACAGCTGAAACCGTTGCTGAATCGGGGAACGGTCGTTGGTATTAAGGGGTCGCGAAGCGCCCATATGGAAAGGGTGGTCCATGGTCTGACAGGAACCCCCTTTTCCTGTACCCTAAAAACCTGCGGCAGGCTCAACCGGTGTGATGTCTGCGATCTGTTCAATCCCCGGCCCTCTGGATTTGAATCATAGCTGTTCCTGAGGTCCGGCTGGAGCTTGTCCATTCTCATTGCTTGGGTCACTGCTGACAGGGGGGATACGTCTATTCCCGAGAATCCGGTGACACTGGGTCGGTTCGGTTCCACTTTTAAAATACTCAAACCGGGTGTTCCCTCCACTGTTGCAATCCAGTAAGCCTGAGTCGGTGACAATTCGGACCATGTTGATCCCGTCCGGTTGCTTAAAAGGCAGAATCGGCATGGTGGCAGTGGCGTTTTCCATAAAATCAACCCAGATCGGCAGGGCTGCTCGTGATCCTGTTTCACTATCGCCCAGAGTATGTTTGTTTTTATCAAATCCAACATAAACTCCGGTAATTAGCTGGGGAATATACCCCAGATACCAGGCATCCGCATAGTCGTCCGTTGTTCCCGTTTTACCGGCAGAAGGACGATTGATAGCTCTGGCCCGCCAGCCCGTTCCCCGGTTGACGACATCCTGCAGGATGTCGGTCATCAGAAATGAGGTCTCTTCACTGAGTACCGGCTTTGCGATAGTCTCTGTGTGCTCCTCCAGAATATTTCCATCTCGATCTTCAATTTTGGTAATATAAACTGGCTCTATCAATTTGCCACCATTGGCAAAAATGCTGAATGTTCGTGTCATCTCCTCGAGTGTCAGAGAGGCGGACCCCAGGACAATGCCAAGCTCGCCTTCTGGTAGATACCCGGTAATTCCCAGTTTACGGGCATGTGCGATCACGGCTTCTGTCCCTAGCTCCTTCGTGAGCCAGGTCGAAGGGACGTTTTTGCTTTCCACCAGTGCATTGCGTAATGAAATACTGCCCTCGTACTTCTTCGAGTAGTTCTGAGGCTTCCATTTGTCCTCCCCCTCACCGACAAAAGGGGTGTCATCCAGCATGCTGGCGGTTGTATAAGAGCTTTCCAGTGCCAGCGAATAGACAATCGCCTTAAAGATCGATCCAGTTTGTCGTTTACCCTGAATGGCCCGGTTAAACTCACTTTCCCGGTAGTCGAAACCGCCTGACATTGCCAGAACATACCCGTCGTTCGGATCCATTACGAATACGGCACCATTGGCGATGGGTTGTTGAGTCAATGTCAGTATAAATTCCTGATTTTCATTATCATAATCGAGAATCTCCAATTCAATGACATCCCCGATTTTGAGAATTTCATTCAAATCCTTAAGCACATTTTCCCAGCTTTGTTTGTGTTTGAAATCGACAGGACGGGCCCATTTCATGGCTTCCAAAAGCAGGTTTCCCTGAAACTCCCCCATGTCGACCTCTGCCTGTTTCTGGTCGACTTTGGTGACGACGCCCAGCACGCTGCCTCCGATAACAAACTCATTTTGTTCCGTTGTTGCAGTAATCTTTTCTTTGAAGAGTTTTCTGGCCATTGTTTTGATCTCTTCATCCAGAATTTTATACTCGGTCCGGTTCCAGCCTTTTTCATCTGAATACAGATTGAGACCTAACTCCTCATCAACCTCCTTTAAAACGTTCTTTTGCGGACCCCGATATCCCTGTCGACGATCATGTTCGATCAATCCTTTTTGCAGTGCATTCTGGGCATAGATCTGTTTGGGCAAATCCATGGCGGTATAGACCTTAAGCCCACCTCTGTACAGGAGGGACTGTCCATATTGATTATATAGGTAGCGTCTGACATGTTCGGCATAGTAGGAGGTCTCATTGTAATCGATCTCTTTGTTTAGCCTGAGTTCGATAGGCGTGAGTTGTGCGCGTATCCTCTCTTCTGTGGTGATGTAACCGAAATCATTCATTTTTTTAAGGACAAGATTTCGTTTTTTGGTTGCAGCTTCAATATCCGCTGTTGGAGCCAGTCTGGAGGGTGCCTGGGGGATACCGGCTAACAGAGCCGCTTCTGTTAACGTCAACTCTTCAACATTTTTTCCAAAATAACCCTGGGCAGCAGCTTCGATGCCATATGCACCATGACCATAATTGGTCTCATTTAGATAGAGTTCCAGGATCTGGTTTTTGGTGAACCGATTTTCGATTTTCAAGGCAAGAAGCATTTCCTTGATTTTTCGGATGATTTTTTTATCCCGGGTCAGGAGAAAGTTTTTAACCGTCTGTTGGGTAATGGTACTCCCGCCCTCGGCAAAACTTCCTGTTGTAATATCAACCCAGAGCGCCTTCATTATTCGCAGTGGATCCACACCGAAGTGATCATAGAAGCGGTTATCTTCGATTGCGATAAGTGCTTTAACCACGACATCAGGGACCTGTTCGAAACGAATCAGCACCCTGCGTTTGGTATAAAACTCCCGGATGAGATTGTTGTCACGGTCATAGATCTGAGTCGGTAAATCGTAAGTCGGATTGATCATCTGTTCCAGGGAGGGGAGATTCAGGGACAGATAAAAGAGAAATCCGACAATAGCAATACCACAGATAAGGGCTGAATAGAGACCTCTCAAAAAAAATGTTTTCAACAGCGTCTCTAATCGGTCAGTGGAAGGCTTTTTGGATCTGAATGGACGTCTGAAATTACTCATAATTATTGGTCAGAAATTGACCCCATTGGGGATATTTGTTGTCAATGGGTGTTTCAACTGACAGTCCGGCGGTGTCATGGCCATTTGCATACAAGCAGGACTGCCACTTACCCTGATTATCTGTAATTGTTACGTTTTGATTGGCTGATCACGTCTCCCTGGGTCCAACTGAAAAAAAGAATTCAAGTCGCCAATACGCTGGTTGGACTGATTCCCAGCCAACCCGTAAATCTAACCGAAGTTGTCTATAGTGTATAGAGATGGTTTTTGTGAATCACCACAACTCCCTTGGGTTTATGCTTTGCCTTGATCAGCTTTTTGATTTCGTTGTTAGTATGGTTTACCAATCCGGTGCCGATGCGAATCCCCTCACTGTTTTGGATGAGTACGACATCTTTATCACTGAATTTTCCATCCACCCCTGTTACTCCCACGGCCAGCAGGCTTTTGTCATTTTTCAGGGCCTGCTCTGCCCCTGAATCGATCGTAATGACCCCTTTGACATTAGCCCCGGTTGTCATCCAGCTGGCGCGCAGGCTCAGTTTTTTCTTGGTGTTGACTGGGATGAAATAGGTGCCGGATGTCTCGAATCGACCCGCTTTAAGCAGACAGTCCTGCTCCTTCCCGGAACAGACAATCGTCGGTATCCCATGTTGGGTAGCCAGTTCTGCCGCTTTTAATTTGCTGAGCATGCCACCGGTTCCCCCTTCCGAGAGTGAGTTTTCACAAAGGGTCAACAACTCGGGTGTAATCCGCTCGACCTTTCGGATAAGTTCGGCTTTCGGGTTTCTTTTGGGATCGGCCGTGTAAAATCCAACGATATCGGAAACCAGAACCAGGAGATCAACATTCAGCATGGCGGCTGTTAGAGCGGCCAGCTGGTCGTTGTCACCAAAGCTGGATTCCCGGTGACTGGTCACATCGTTTTCATTGATAATCGGGATGATGCCATTGTCCAGGAGTCCTTCGAGGGAGGACTTCATATTCTCAAACGAATTTTTCCAGCGAAAATTACCACTTGTCAACAAAGCCTGAGCGGTTATCACAGAATGCTCCCTGAAAAAATCGGAATAAACCTGAAATAATCGACCTTGACCAATGCTGGCCAGCATCTGTCTTTTGATCAGCGGGTCTTTTTCATTTTCGAACTGGCAGAATTCCCTGCCAGCAGCCGTCGCTCCTGAACTCACCAGAACAACCTGGTAAGTTTCTCTGAGTGTCATAATCTGATCGACGAGGTCGGAGATGCGGTTGTAATTCAAGCGCCCGTTTTCACGTCCGAGGACATGGGTTCCTACCTTGATCAGTATCTTCTGTTTCATGCAGATATTCTCTAAAGCAACTTTTTTATTCAGATTGGTTCGGGACCGGTATGATATCGAAATCTTCAGGTCTGGGAAGATCTGAAATGGAATTGAAGCCGAATACCTCCAGAAAAAGCTTGGAACTTCCGTATAGGATGGGTCGCCCCATGATCTCCTTACGTCCCAGGATCCGGATCAGTTTTTTATTAAGCAGTGTACGGATCGCATAAGTCGCATCAACGGTCCTGATATCTTCAATTTCTGCTCGTGTGACCGGTTGTTGATATGCAATGATTGACAAGGTTTCCATAACGCTCTGTGAAAGTTGGATGGGTTTGACAAGCCTTCCTCGTTGGATCCATTTCTGAAAATGGGACTCAGTTCTGAGCTGATATCCGCCTGCAACCTGTTGAATGAAAAACGCCCGTTTATGTTCCTGGTAAAAACGGTTGAGTTCTTCAAGGAGACGGCGAATTGTCTTGCTCTTTTTAATTCCGGTAATTTTGGAAATTTGCTGGATGGTTAGTGATTGTTGGGAACTGAACAGCACGGCTTCAATAATCTGGGATTCTGAAACCTGATTGTCCAGTCCTGAAACGTCTGGATTTGGCTGTTGCGTGATCTGATAATTGCTTTTCATGATGAATTTCAACCGTCACAATCGGTGGTCTTGTCCAGAAAGCATGAAATATCGATCCATATTGCATGTTCATCCTGCGTGGCTTTATGTTTTCACCTTATTCGTCTAGCCATATCAAACCATATTGATGCCGTCTATAAACAGTAAAAAAAAATACGGCAAAAAACCAGCAGAAGGATGAGATCGAATGCTGAAAATAAGACCCTATGAGCCTGCGGACGATTGCGGTTGGACAAAAAAGGGGATTTTAAGTATGTAAAGAGAGAAAAACAGGTTTTGCTCCTCGGGTTTGTCAGGGCGTCCATCATCAGTATAACAATCAGATATATAATGGAAAAAGACAATATTCAGTTCGGTAGAGATGTTTATACAGGTCAGAACGTTGTGACAACGGGAACCGTTATCATCGGGGATCAAACATCCATATGGCATAACGTTGTTTTACGGGGAGATGTTGAACCTATCCATATCGGAATTCAGTGCAACATCCAGGACAATACCGTCGTTCACGGTCAGTTGCATAAGTGGGCGCCAAAAATCGGCAACAGGGTTTCTGTCGGTCATTGCTGTCTTCTTCATGGATGCGAATTGGCTGATGAGTGCTTTATCGGCATGGGGTCAATTCTGATGAATGGCAGTTATATCGGACATAGAGTGCTGGTTGCGGCAGGGTCTCTGATTCCCGAGGGAGCGCGGTTCGAAGAGCCAAACACACTTATTATGGGAAGACCCGGGAAGGTTTTACGTGCGTTGCGGGAAAACGAACTCAATATGATTCTGAATACCCCGGACAGATATGTAAAATATGCCAGCAATTGGTTGTCTTCATAAAAAAAACAATGGCCAGAAACAATACCTACGATGCATTTAAAAAAAATAAGTCATCATCGCTGAAAAAAGTCCGACATATTTCAGAGTATATCATACTGATATTGATGCAAAAATTCGCTGGCCTCTGGTCTTTTCAAAGGAATCAGCGGTTCGGTAAATGGTTCGGGAATCTGGCATATCTATTGGCTCGCAAGGATCGAGGCGTCGCGGATTATCAAATGGGCTTCTGTTTTCCCGAGTTGTCTCAAAATGAAAGAGATCAGCTCGTTCGGAAAACATTTCAGAGTACGGGGAAGACACTGTTTGAGACGTTGATTGTTCAAAGAATCCGGAAAACACCGGGTAAATACATCCGGCTGGAAAATGAAGAAGTGGTGCACAATGCGCTGCAGGCCGGTCACGGTCTCGTTTTGCTTTTTGGACATGTTGGGAACTGGGAGTTGCTGCCGACTATCTATGAAATGCTCAATATTGAGGGAATTGCTGTTGAGAGTCCGGTGGGAGACAATAAACTTGATGATCTGCTTCTCTCAGTACGAAAATCGGACAACATCCTTATGGTCCCCAGGGGAGACCGGTCCTCGGCAAGATCGATTCTGAACTGTTTTAGAAATAACAAGGTTTTCCTGTTTGCCATGGATCAGGATACGAGAGTGAAGAGTGTATTTGTAGACTTTTTTAACCATAAAGCATCAACTGCAAAAGGCGCAGCTACATTTGCCCAGAAATTCAGCGCCCCGGTTGTTTCAGCCTTCGGCGCCCGTCTGCCGGATGGTTCTCACCTGTATACGTTTGAACTCCTGTCCCAACCCCCCTATCGATGTGATGAGAGGGAAGAATGGGAACTGACCCAGCACTATACGGCACAGCTGGAAAAACATATTCGGGCCTATCCGGATCAGTGGGTCTGGTTCCACCGCAGATGGAAAATACAGCCAGATGACCCGGATAGCTGATAAGTCCATGGGATATCGAACGACATGGGCTCCCGTTTACACTGTTTTTTGCTGTCCTGACCAGATAACTGAAGCAGGTGAGGCATTGGTAATTACCGGAGTTGATGCCAATGGGACGGTCTCGGTTGCTGTGGCCAGTTGCCTGTATGTCTTAAAACGATCGGTGCTACACCTTCGGACACGATAAATGAGAATATTGACCTCGGGATTGATCGTTATCCTGCTGGTACTTGCTGTTTATTTTAACTGGTTTGCAGAAGGACCGCAGCAAGACACCCAGGATGCCGATTTGAGAGAAGAAAAGCCCATCATTCTGCAGAATCCTGAGTTGTTCGATTATAGAAACAACAGGCTGTCCTCACAAATCAAAGCAAAAATGGCCAAAGTATATGAAAGTACAGATTTGACGCTTCTCACCCAGATTGATGGAACTGTCTATTCTGAAAATCAGATGGAGCCCCCTACCCGGATTTTTGCTCAATCAGGCAGTATCAATGGAAAAATAAAACTGATAACTGTCTGGGGAGATGTGAGAATTGTCTTTGCCAATGGGCAGCGACTCTATACTGAGAAGCTGAATCTGGATCAGAATAAACAACTATTATATAATCGCGTGGCGGTACTTGTTGTTTCAGATCATGATAAAATAAATGCTGATGATATGCTCTACGACTTGAAAACCAGAATTCTCACGCTTTCAGGACCCAAGGCATGGATTGAAACAGGCTTCTAAAGGGGTGCACAAAAATGGATGGTATCACTCGTTTATTGGTTTTCATGTGGAACATGCCTTCAGCATCCTCCTCCGGGCTCAGTTAGCGGTGAATTCGTGAATGGTAACGATTTTCCGCATCTGATCTGTCAGGAAACGGGTTACACCAAAAAATGGACAGGGACATTAAAGATGGTCAAACCATTCATTTCTGTAGATATGGAGCCTTTAAGGAACGCGTTTTTGCTGGTTTGCCGGCTCATCTTTCACCAAAAAACGACACTCCCTGTTCGTCTGTTCGCCACAAGCCTCATGATCGGTCTGTTGGCCACAGGGTTGGTTCATGCCAGAGATTTTGTTACTATTACTGCCAGCAAAACAGCAGTCATTGACAGGAGCAAGGGAACAGCAGTGTGGCAGAAAAATGTTCACGTAATTCGACGCTCGACCGGATCCACATTGATGACAGATCAGTTGTCCATTGAAAGGGATACAACCAGTGATCAACTTGTCTGGGCGGAAGCGAACGGAAGTGTCCATGCTGTTTACTATCAGGGTCAGGTCAGTGAAGAAAAGCTGGATCAGGTCAGTGAAGAAAAAGGTAATCCCCCGGATCGTCTGAATCTGCCCCAAGAACCCCATAGTGTTGTCACTTGCGATTTGGCAACTTTCAGTAGAAAAACAGCCCTGGCTGAACTACAGGGAAGGGTTCATATCCTGTCAAAAGATTTCGAACTGCAGGCAGAAAAAATCCGCTATGACTATCGTGCCGAAAGAGGCAAAATTACAGCCAGACCGGGAGAGCAGGTCCAGTTTGTGTTTTATAAAAAGCCGACCACCAATGGGATGCAGCCTACGGCAAGAGCCCCTGTACGCCAGAAAGTATCCGGTGTAGCCACTGAAATTCTGGCCAATCGCCCTTCCCGTAAAATGGTCCTGCAGGGAAAGGTGTATATCATTGACTACTCTGATCAATCCCAGTTCAGAGCAGATCGCGCTGAACTGTTTTTTAATGAACAGGAGGAGATCGAGATTATTATCGCCAATGGGAATTTTTCCATGAACCAGCCAGGGAGAGTCTCCAGATCCGATCGAGCGGTGTTTGAATACGCAAAGGAAGAAGTGACGTTGATCGGCAATGCCTATGTCAAGGAAGACAATAAGGTTGAGGTGACTTCGGCCAGGATCAAAATGTATATTAAGGTCAATCAGGGTATCATCAGAGGTGTGGACGATATTCCAGTGAAAATGGAAATTGAAATAGACTGATCCACAGGTTCATTTTCCACTCAACCAAAAACCTGCGGAAAAACACCAACCCATTCACTGATACAGGATGTCGGGTAGAGAAGGTCCCGAAAGGGGGCGCCTTCTGATTGCGGAAACTGCGCGATATCGCTTCCTCTCATATAGCTGCTGATCCATTCTCCAAACGGTCAGGCGGGTTTTTATCACAACCATGATGTTAAATATTCGCCTTAGATCCCCTTTTTTTTAAATAGGTGTCTTTTTTAGCTTAAATTCGCAGCAGAAGAGTCGGATCTTCTATCCTAAATTCCTGTTATCAAAATATAAAATTATTTTTTTATAATTCGCTTGACACAATATTAAAAAAAAGGAATTCTAGTATATTATCTGGTACAAACCAAACAGATAAAGTTCATTGACATCAGAATCGGGATATAGACAGCGTAGATAGAGAAGTAAAGAAGTAAACGGGATATGTTTTCGGACATATTTCGTCTCGTCAATTGAGTCGCAACTCAAAGGGCGAACTTG
>Ga0180009_10002140_pt1 | contig 23406 bp, 23 predicted proteins | sample OS_PC_MetaG_FD_123537 | JGI IMG/M metagenome (GOLD analysis project Ga0180009, IMG submission 123537) | Groundwater microbial communities from the Aspo Hard Rock Laboratory (HRL) deep subsurface site, Sweden - OS_PC_MetaG | ecosystem: Environmental > Aquatic > Deep subsurface > Groundwater...
CACATAACTCCGCAAGAATCATTGTTAGAAGGTATCAAGGTTAATGCTATCAATGCTGCATTTAAGGACCCCCGATTCAGACCCCTCAGCACTGATGAGTGGAAAAATGTCAAAATAGAGATAAGTATCTTAACTGATCCGAAAGCTCTTTCCTATGCAGATGCTAATGATCTTTTGAAGAAGTTGCGTCCTGACATTGACGGAGTCATCATCAAAAAGGGATATCACCAGTCCACATTCCTTCCCCAGGTATGGGAACAGTTGCCAGGGAAAGAGGAATTTCTGGCACACCTATGTCTCAAGGCAGGCCTGGACGGGGACGCATGGAAGAAAGGAGATCTTGAAGTCCACACCTATCAGGTCCAGGCCTTTGAGGAATAAAATCGCTCCGCGATTTTATGTAGTGAACGATTTTTTTGCTGAGGCATATACGTGTGAACATTAAGCGGTTCATTATCTGGGCGATTATCGGCACAGGCATATCCTCTGTTACCACGCAACTGCTCACCATCAGAGAGTTTCTGTCTCAGTTTCATGGCAATGAAATTACCATTTCTCTGGTGATTTTTTGCTGGTTGCTGCTGACAGGCATAGGCAGCCTCACAGCAAAAACCGTCAAGCGCTCATCTTTAAGGACATTTACCCTCCTAACCTTGATAATCGCTGTCTGGCCCCTTTTACAGATAATCGGTATCCGGGTATTCAGGGAGACCGTTTTTATCCACGGCATGTCGCCGGGTTTTTACCCAATTTTCTTCTATATCATGATTACCGTGGCGCCCTATTGTCTGCTTACAGGCTTTATCCTTCCTTATGCCCAGAAGGTCCTGAATGACCGTAATTATCCCTTCCCAAGCGGCGATCTTTATCTAACTGACAGCGCAGGAGACATTACAGGGGGTGTACTGTTCAGTTTTGTCCTTGTCTATTGGCTAAAGCCTTTTCCCATCATCGCGGTCACATCCGCCCTCTTGATATGCGTGGCCCTACTTCTACTGTTTTCGTCTCGTATGTATGTGCTTTTTGTATCGGGTCTTGTCCTTTCTTCTGTTTTTTACTTCTATTCTATAAATACCTTCTTTGAAAAGCTTACCCTGGCCAGCCAGTATGGAGATATTTTACAATACTTCGAATCCCCTTACGGAAGGATTGTCATTTCCAGAGAAGGGGACCAGCATACTTTCTGGGAATCCGGGACTCCGCTCTATTCCCACTCAAACGTTATCAGGAGCGAGGAAAAGGTTCATTACCCTTTGTCCCAGCTGGACCAGGTTGAAGATATACTTCTGGTGTCGGGTGGATTCGGTGAAACCTTAGATGAGGTATCCAAGTATGGTCCGGCACATGTTGACTATGTGGAGCTGGATCCCTTTCTAACAGATGCGGGGCTGAAAGAAGGGGCCATCAAAAAGGTGCCTTTCCTTACGATAATGAATACCGATGGTAGACGATATATAAAAACTTCCCAAAAAAAGTATGACGCTATTATTATTGATCTCCCTGATCCGGACACCTTCCAGATAAACCGATTTTTTACAAGCGAATTCTTTTCTCTGGCAAAGAAAATCATGAAAAAGGAAGGCATCCTTTCCATGAGCGTAGAATATGCGCCAAACTACATCAGTGACATCCGGAAAAAGAAGCTCTCCACCCTTTACAACACGGCGCGACTGCATTTTCAAAACGTGATAATCCTCCCGGGTGAGGAGGCCTATTTCCTCTGCCGGGATGGGGACTTATGGAAAGACATCCCCTCCAGGTTAAGGCTGAAATCTATCAAGACCAGCTATGTTGAAGGTTTTTACTATGGTAATGTGACAGATGAAAGAATAAGGCAGCTTGAAAAGAGCATTGACAGGGACGAATACATCAACACGGACCTTAGGCCGAGGCTCATGAATATTGTCTTTCATGAATGGTTTATGAAGCATGGCACTTCCCCCCGGTATTTCTTTCTGGCTCTGTTCGTGTTTACCGCGATCTACCTCATATTCATGAAAAAAGAAGAATACATCCTGTTTTCTACCGGATTGGCCACCATGGGTGTTGAAATGCTCGTTGTATTTGCGTTTCAGGTTATTTATGGCTATATTTATCTGAAAATTGGCGCAATCATCACGGCATCATTGTTAGGATTGCTCCCCGGGGCCATAATCGGTAATTCTCTGAGGGAAAAGGGAAAGGCCCGTAACAAACTCCTTTTATCAGAGATGCTCATTTTGTCTCTGTTATTTCTCTTTCTTATATGGGTTGCGTTTTTTAAAAGTGAGCCACATCCCATATACTTTTTGGCATATTGCTTTTTCTTTTCTCTGCTCTGTGGTTTTCAGTTCCCAGTAGCAACAGCCATGATCGGCGAAAAGAGCAGTCCTGCTGCTGGTTGCTTTGCCGCTGATCTGTGCGGTGCCTCTGTGGGAACCCTTGCCACGGGTACGATCCTGATTCCCTTGTGGGGCATCCGGGCCGCAGTTATTTTTTTGATTCTTGTGAAGGTTTCAAGCAGCATGATTATCCTTTTTACTGTCAAAAAAGATAAATAAGATAATATGGATAAGGCGATTACTCGCAAAGAATTCTTGAAATCCGTGGGCTTGGGTGCTTCGGCCCTTGTTTGCGCAAGTGCGGGATACGGATTTCTTGGAAAAGAGGATAAGAGGCCCAAAAGCGTAAAGGGGCATATCTTCAAAAATGATGCCCCTAAAAAACCATGGAAATGGTCTGTTGAGGGGTTTCACTACACAACAGACGGGACCACAGTGCAGTGTCAAATCTGTCCGAACCGTTGTATACTCGAACCGGGGGATCGGAGTATATGCAGATCAAAGGTGAATATCGGCGGAAAGCTATACTCCCTAACCTATGGTAACCCCTGCTCAATTAACGTTGATCCCATTGAAAAGAAACCGCTTAACCATTTCTATCCCCGTTCTTTGATCCTCTCCATCGCCACTACCGGCTGCAATTTCAGGTGCCTCAACTGCCAGAACTGGGAGATCTCCCAGATGAAGCCCGAAGAAGTGCGCCACTATGAGCTTTTTCCTGAAAGTGTTGTGAGCGAAGCAAAAAAAAGAAAAACACCCTCTATCGCCTACACCTACTCTGAACCCATTACATATTATGAGTACATGTATGACACGGCAAAACTGGCCAGGGAGGTGGGGCTAAAGAATGTGCTGGTCTCAAACGGCTACATTAACCGGAAACCACTCATCAGGCTCTGCAAATACCTGGATGGTGCCAATGTCAATTTGAAATCTTTTGATGACCGTATTTATCGATCCCTTAACGGTGGAAGACTCCAGCCTGTACTAAATACCTTCAAGACCCTGCACACAGAGGGCGTATGGTTTGAGATGACCACCCTTGTGGTCCCTACGTATGTTGACGATACTGAGATGATTAAACGCATGTGTGGATGGATTTTAAAGGAGCTGGGCCCGAATTATCCCCTGCATTTTCTTCGATTTTTCCCGCATTATAAGCTGACGCGCCTCCCGGCCACACCCATCGGAACACTGGAGGAGTTTAGAAAGATGGCTCTTCAGGAAGGAATTCGATATGTATACCTCGGTAATGTGCCAGGCCATGAAGGCACTCATACATATTGCCACAACTGCCACAAGATTTTAATAGAGCGGAAAGGGTATCTAATACCGCAACATAACATGGAAAACGGTCGCTGTAAATTCTGCGGCACGTCTATTCCGGGCAGGTGGGGTTAAAGCAGCGGTAAGTATAAAATTTTCCGAATACGTTGCATCAGGTTCTGCAACATATGGCGTCTGCGTTTACTTTTTCCTCTTAGGCAGTTGCTTTTTCCCGGGATTAGAAATAACTCTTGTCTTTGATTTTTTATCAACCTGAGGTCCATGTTGGCCTTCGGCGACCCATTTATCAATGGTTTCCTTGGCAAATCGCCAGCGACTACCGATCCGAATTCCAGGGATTATACCTTTTGTCGCGTTCTTGAGGATAGTAATCTCATGCAATCTTAGATACTTTGCCAATTCCTTGGTTGTCATTATCTGTGCCAAAATAAATTCCTCCGTATTTTAGTTGTGATTGTAAAGAGCAGGAATGCTCTATCAGAAGTCAGATAGGCACATTTTGAGAGGCATTCCATGAAGTTGTCTCCTGAATTGAAGGGTGACGTATTGAAAAAAACCTTAATCGAATATAAATTATTTTATATTAAAAGAATATAATTGATATATAACTTAAACTGTATGACTTAAGTTAAAATAATGTGTTCTTATAAGTCAAGGAAAAACGGTTTTAAGGTGCAAGAATAATTCAAAAAAACAAATCCAAGCAAGTGAGCGATGAAATAGAGTGCCCTGTTATGGCAGGTAGGGAGCCTAACCGGAAGTCCAATCTCAGTCGGTGCTTTGTTATGTCGTAATTCGATGGATATATACATCATTAATCGCAATATTTATATAGTATGATGGTTAATGCCACCATTAATAAGTTGTTGACAATGACAACATTGTACATTATAATGATGCCTGTAGACATCATAATTAAGGTATTATTGAATTATTGATGTTGGGAGCCATCGTTATGAGTATCTATGGTAAGAGTGACTTGGCGATTCTGCGGGGAATTGCGGATCGCTTAAAATGCAGGCGGCTCGACAAAAATCTGTCGCAACAGAACCTTGCTGAAAAGGCAGGTCTGAATCGCACCACTATTCGCGATGTCGAACAAGGCAAACCGTTCAGCGTAATGACCCTGATTCAGATTTTACGTGCTTTAAACGCTCTGGAAGAGTTGGAAAGCTTCTTACCGGAACCTGGTATCAGCCCCTTGCAGTTAGCAAAACTAAAGGGCAAAGAAAGACGTAGGGCCTCTCCGAAGAAAAAGCAATCGAATGGAGGAGAATCAGAGTGGTAGATAGAGTACAGGTTGCTGAAGTTCGGATTTGGAATATGTTAGTGGGGGCGGTTTCCTGGGATGAAGAAAATCGGTTCTCTATCTTTGAATTTGATCCGGGTTTTCTGGAATATGGTTTGGACCTTTCTCCCATCATGATGCCAATTGATGAAGCACGCAGGGGAGCAGCCCGTTTTGAATTTCGTAGATTGCCTTTTGAAACATATAAAGGGCTTCCGGGCTTGTTGGCTGATGCTCTGCCGGATAAATTTGGTAATGCTATTATCAATCAATGGCTCGCCGGACAAGGCCGAACACCTGAAAGTTTCAGCTCGGTGGAACGGCTCTGCTACACCGGAAAACGAGGAATGGGCGCTTTGGAGTTTCGACCTGTGATCAATGTAAAAATAGAAACTTCGGTGCCTGTTGAAGTGCAGGCCTTAACGGAACTGGCACAGGCAGTTGTAGATAAGCGGTCTCAGCTTCAGAGCGATTTTCTCAGTGATCCCTCAGATGCCATGCTGAATATAATCCGCGTGGGAACCTCAGCAGGCGGCAACCGCCCCAAAGCGGTGATTGCCCTCAATGATAAAACCGGAAAAGTACGCTCCGGCCAGGTGGCAGCGCCCAAAGGATATGACTACTGGATTCTGAAATTTGACGGTGTCCGCGATACGTCGCTTGGGGATCCTGCCGGTTATGGGCGCATTGAGTATGCCTATTCTCTCATGGCCAAAGCCGCGGGTATCAATATGACCGAGTGCCGCCTTTTGGAAGAGGGCGACCGAGCTCATTTTATGACCCGGCGGTTTGACAGGTCCGGCAGAAATGAGAAGCTTCATGTTCAGTCGCTTTGCGCCATGGCGCATTTTGATTTCAATACACCCGGAGCCCATTCTTATGAAGAAGCATTTCGAATCATGCGGGAGCTGCGATTGCCTTATAAAGATGCGGAACAACAATATCGGCGCATGGTGTTCAATGTGGTAGCCCGCAATCAGGATGATCATACCAAGAATATCGCTTTTATCATGGACAAGCGAGGACAGTGGGGTCTGGCTCCGGCCTTTGATGTGATCTATGCCTATAATCCCGACGGACCCTGGACCCATCAACATCAAATGTCTATTTATGGTAAACGTGATGGGTTTACAATAGCAGATTTGCTTGCCGTTGGTAAAGAGATGAATATCAAGTCCGGCGTCCCGATTATCGAAGCGGTGATAGAATCAGTTTCACAATGGCCGCGTTTTGCCAGTGAGGCCGGGGTCGAGAACAGGCAGATTGAAGCCATCGGGAAGGTGCATCGGTTGAGTCTATAATAAATTTCTTGGATTTTCCGTCCTTCTGGCAAGATCAAGCCCCCGGTCACCGTCTCGGCATCCGCGCCTTTCCCTGGCCCAGAACTGGTCTTGCCTGTCAATTCCAAAAAATCCTTTCTTAAGCAATACACCTGAGTCGTCCCTTCAAATCGATTAAATCGCGCCAGGGCGGGAAGGTTGAATTTGCCGTTTTTTTCTTGACAAAACCCCAGCCTTATTTTATGTTGCAAAACAAGGTTTCGCAATGCAAAATTCCACCCAAACAAGATACCATATTCATTCTCTGGGTCGCGGATTGAAAATCCTTGAATTGCTGGCCCAAAGCAGGGAGCCCCTTACCCTGAGCCGCATCGCCGCAGCCATGGCACTGACGCTGCCCACCGCCTATCGCTTCCTGTTCACACTGGAATCCCTCGGCTACGTGGACAAAGACCCGGATATGAAGACTTATCGCGTATCCCCAAAGGTGCTGGCTCTCGGTTACGGCGCGTTTCAATCCTCGGACCTTTGGCAAACCGCACACCCCTATCTGTTGCGCGCCAGCAGGGACCATGGCGAAACCTTTAATTTGGCTATCCTGGACGGGATGAATATCCTTTACATCGACCGAATCAAAACCCAGAAAATTCTGACCATCAATCTTGAAATCGGTTCAAAACTGCCCGCGTACTGCACGTCCATGGGCCGAGTCCTCCTGGCATTTTTGCCCCAGGAACAGGCCTTGAAAATTATTGAGCAAACCGCTAAGAAAGCCATGACGCCCCGCACGGTTTTTTCCACCGAAGCCCTCAAAGGGGTACTGGAAAAGGTCAGGGTGGACGGCTATGCGGTCAATGACGGAGAACTGGCCCTGGAACTCATCTCGGTGGCGGCGCCTGTCCGGAACAGAGATGGAAGAGTGGTGGCCGCCCTCAACATGGCGGTAAATGCGGCTCAATATCAAAAAGACACCATTCACCTAAAACTGGCGCCGGTGGTCAAAGCAGTGGCTCTTAGAATTTCCCAGGCCCTGGGTTTCTATGAGGAGGCCGACCATGGATAACAGTTTTGTATTTCACAGGGGCCTGGACCGTGACCTGTCCACGGCCGTCCGCGCCGAGGGCTTATGGATAACCGATGCTCAGGGCAAAAAATATTTGGACGCCGGCGGCGGGCCCATTTGCGTCAATGTGGGCCATGGCCGACGGGAAGTGGTGAAAGCTATGGCAGCGCAGGCCCCCCCATTTACCATAAAGAAAAAGGAACTGGATCTGGTGGTTGAAACCATGGAATCAGTCCTTGAAAAAATGGTGGGTTCGGCCCATACTTAAGGCCTGTTTTTTGGGTTGATGGCGAACGCCATCCATATGGACTTCCGCTCCGTTAAGGGATCGGATATTATTAACATCTAAGAGGCAAGGAGGGTAAGACATGAAAAAGTTAACTTTTGGATTTTGTGCATTGTTTCTTGGTTTGTGCCTGATTCTGGTGGCAAACCCCTGTGTGGCTTCGGACACCGTCAAAGTAGGCGTGGTAGGCCCCCGTACGGGAACGGCTGCAGCGACGGGCAAGGCATTTGACGAAGGGATCAAGCTGGCCACGGATTATGTCAATGGCAAGGGCGGGGTCCTGGGCAAAAAACTGGAAATCGTCTTTGAAGACACGGCCGGGGCCCCCGACAAGGCGGCTTCCGGTTTTGAGAGACTGGTGATCCGGGACAAGGTTGCAATGGTGCTGGGTGAAAGTCACTCATCGGCAGCCCTGGCGGAAATCGAAGTGGCCAACCGGCTCAAGGTGCCCTTTATCGTGGCCGAAGCCTGGGCGGATGCCATTACCGCCAAAAACTATAAATTTGTCTTTCGCGCCGGCCCATCCAATTCGGGGGTGGTAAACCATACCATTGCCAAGTGGGTCTCCTATGAGAAATTCAAAAAGGCATATATTGTTGCTGAAAATACCGACTGGGGTCTTGGAATTGGGAAACTGTGCAAGGCTGCCCTTGACAAGGCAGGCGTTGCCAACGAGACCCTGGTGACCGAGCGGAAAAGCCAGGATCATTACACGGAGCTGGCCAAGATCAAGGCCTTTGATCCGGATGTAATCCTTGCCTTTGTCTATGGCACCGGTCTCCACTACTTTGTGGCCCAGGCAGGCGAAGTGAAGGTATCCCCCAAGGCCACGATCCTTGACGGCGCAGGTCCCCCGAGCCTATGGCCCGATTTCTGGAAAAATGTGGGCGATTACGGAAACCTTGAGTGCTTTGTCTCCTCCATGCACGAAAAGGTGGAGTTGACAAAACTGGCCACCTATTTTCGTGAGGCCTATGTCAAGGAGTTCGATAAGAAGCCCACCGACTACAAGTCCAGATCCATATTTGATGCAATCCTCATCGCTGCGGACGCCATCAACAGGGCAGGCTCCACTGATCCGGACAAACTGGTCCAGGCCATTGAAAACACCAATCTCCTGGTAACCCGAGGGACTGCCAAATTCGACACCACCAAGGGAGGGCTATCCTATCATCACTGGATGCCGCCCATGCTGGTCATCCAGTGGCAGGACAAAAAGCAGGTGGTGCTCTATCCTCCTGAAGGAGCGACCGGGAAACTCATGAAATAGGTCGATCCCTATCAGGTCGAGAAAGAAACTTTAACCGGATTTCACCATGTAATGAACAGAAGGGCGCGGCCCTTTTGTTCATTACATGCATTACGGCATCTTAAGAGGTATCTGCATGTTTTCAATTGCCTTGATGAACGGGATCGTCATCGGCGTGATATACGCCCTGTCGGCCCTCGGTGTGTCGCTGGTGGTGGGGATCATGAAGGTGGTCAACTTCGCCCACGGGGAGCTCTATATCCTTGCAGGGTATTTCAGCTTTATCTTTGCAGATGCCCTCGGTTGGAACATCTATATTTCCATGGCTGTCGCTGTGGGCCTGGTCTTCCTGTTCGGCATTCTGATCGAGTATACGCTCATCCGTCCCACCTATGGAAACGATATGTACTCTCTGATCCTGACCTTCATCCTTTCCATTGTGCTCCAGAACGCCTATCTCCTGATATTCGGGCCTTATCCCAACAAACCGCCCAACTGGGTGAAGGGGGCCACCAACGTGCTCGGCCAATTTTACTATGGCAACCAGCGGCTGGCCGCCCTTGTGGCGGGTGTCATTGTTATCGTGGCCGTATTTGTCATGCTGAAAAAGACCTGGTTTGGGAAAATTATCAGGGCCGCCAGTCAGGACCGGGAGATGGCCGAATTGAACGGCATAAACACCACTGCGCTCAATATGCTGAGTTTCGGTCTGGGGTGTGCACTCGCAGGTGCGGCCGGCGTCATCCTTGCGCCGGTGTTCCCTGTCTCACCCACCTCCGGGCTGCCGGTGGCCCTTACGGCCTTTGTGGTGGTGGTTTTGGGAGGGATGGGCTCCATGTGGGGTTGTATTGTGGGGGGACTCACCCTGGGGTTGGTGGAAAATTTCGGGGCCGCGTTTATCTCTACCGGATACAAACATATCTTTGGCTTTATTATCCTGATCCTGGTATTGGCCGTAAGACCAGTGGGCCTCTTTGGACGGAGCGAGACCTAACATATCCGATTACCGGAGGGTTCAGTTGAAAGACAAACAATTTTACGCCATTCTCCTCGTTTTTACAGGGCTGTTCTCCCTTTCGCCGTTTGTCCTGGATGATTACAAGCTCCACATAGTGATTGTGAGCCTCTTTTATACCATGATGGCCTCCAGTTGGAACCTTGTTGCCGGGTATACCGGTCAGGTTTCATTTGCACATGCCGCCTTTGCCGGTATCGGCGCATATACCAGCGGTATCCTCGCCGCCAAGGCGGGATTCAACCCATGGGTTGGCGTCGGCATCGGTGTTGTGGCGGCAGCTGTTTTGGGGCTGGGTGTGGGGGTGCTATGTCTCAGAATGGGCGGGATCTATCTCTCGCTGACCACCCTCGGTTTTTCTGAAATTCTCCATATCATCATCACCAACGAATACGAATTTACACGGGGCACCATGGGTCTCCAGGTTCCGGGGCTCATCGCCAATTACTCCAAATCCGCCTATCTGTACATTTTTCTTGCTGGCACCTGCATCACCTTAGTGGTGATATACAAACTTATCCACTCCAATGCAGGCCTCAATTTCAGGGCCGTTCAAAACGATGAACGGGCAGCGGCCTCATTAGGCGTCAATGTGGTAAGGGTTCGGGTCCTGGCGTTTACCATCTCCAGCGCCCTGGCAGGCCTCGCCGGGGCATTGTACGGCCACTACCTTCTCCTGGTGACCCCGGAGATCCCCTCCCTGAACCAACAGTTCCTGGTGCTCTCCATGACGGTCATAGGCGGCATGGGATCTTTTGTGGGACCCATCGTGGGGGCCTTTGTCCTGGAAATTCTGTCCGAATACATCCGGGCATACGGCGAGTATCACGTTCTGGTATTCGGGCTTGTAGCGCTCTTTATGGCCAGGTTCTTTCCAAAAGGGCTTACGGGTCTCTTACGACGACGCAAGGCCAGGGTCAAGGCGGCTGCGGCATGAGAGACCGGGCACACCAAGGGTCGTTTAGGCAGTTAACAATGAAATGTTGTGACAGGAACACAAAAATTTTTTTGCAGCGTCGGGAAAGCCAGTGGTGAAAAAGATGAACGTCGAACATCGAATGAAAACCAAACATCAACTTTAGGAACTTTAACTCACTTTAGTCACTTCTCCGGGTGAGGAGGTCTTATTTTGGCGTTGCTTGAAGGTTACGGCATATCAAAGCGGTTCGGGGGTGTCCAGGCACTGAGGGATGTGGATTTTACCCTCGAGCAGGGAGAGATCGTAGGGCTGATCGGCCCCAACGGCGCAGGGAAAACCACGCTCTTCAATGTGATTGCGGGCGCATTCAGACCCACATCCGGACGCGTGATATTTGATGGAAAGGATATTACCGGTCACACGGCCAATCGCACCTGCAGACAGGGGATAGCCAGGACCTTTCAGGTCACGCGGCCTTTTCTGGAGATGACCTGTCTGGAAAACGTAGGCGTATCCGTGATCAACAGCCCAAGGCAGACGCCACACGGAGGATGGCAGGAACAGGCCCGGGAGGTCCTCGATTATGTGGGCCTCCTGTCCAACGAGACCACACTGGCAAACGGGCTGAATCTCATTGACAAAAAAAAGTTGGAGATGGCCCGGGCCCTGGCGACGAAACCGAAAGTCCTGCTCTTAGACGAAGTGCTGGCAGGCCTCAATTCCCAGGAAATCCTTCAGGCCGTTGAACTGATCCAAAAGCTGAGGGATAATTTCGGATTGACCATTTTCTGGATAGAACATGTGATGGGCGCCATCATGTCGGCAGCCGACAGGGTTGTCGTCCTGGACCAGGGCGCCAATCTTATGGAAGGGCCCCCTGCCCAAGTGGTAAGCGATCCAAGCGTCATCAAGGCCTATCTGGGCGAGTAACCGTTAATGGGTTCAAGGTCCGGGGTCGGTAGGTCCGGGAGTCACCAGGACATTGAAACGAGACCTTTGAACCTAAAACCCGATGAACCTCTGTCAGGAAAGAAACCATGCTGAAGATCTCTAATCTGAACGTCTTCCGGGGCGAGACACAGATCCTGTGGGATGTTTCCATTGAAGTGAAGGAAGGCGAAAAGGTGGCCATACTCGGAAGCAACGGGGCGGGGAAATCCACACTTCTCCTTTCTATCATGGGCGTATTGCCCCCTTCGGGCGGGGAGATACGCTTTGCCGGAACACCCATCTCGGGTCAGAAGGCACATCAGATCATACGGGCCGGTCTGGCCCTGGTTCCGGAAGGGAGGCGGGTCTATGGGGATATGACCGTCTGGGAGAACCTGGAGATCGGGGCCTATCCAAAACGGGGCCGGAAAGATCTGGATCAAACCAGGGGTCACGTTATCGAACTCTTCCCCATATTAGCGGAGAGGAAGCATCAGAGGGCAGGCACCCTGAGCGGAGGGGAACAGCAGATGCTTGCCATCGGACGGGCACTCATGAGCCGTCCACGAATGTTGTTTATTGATGAATTGTCCTTAGGGCTGGCCCCGCTCATTACCAAAGAGATATTCAAGGTCTTAGACGGCCTGGCCCGGGAGACCACCCTACTTTTGGTGGAGCAGAATGTTGAACAGGCATTGAAACATTCTCAACGGGCATACATCTTAGAGAGCGGCAGAATAACACGGAGCGGCACTTCCGAAGATCTGGTGGAGGACGAGGACATCAAGCGCGCCTATCTGGGCATGTAAAAGTCTCCTGTGGCAACCCGGAGATCGGTCTCCCATATCTCATTACGTCAGGTGAAGGATCTCCCTGGCCTCGTCAGGGGTCGCCACCTCCCTTCCCAATTCACCACTCAAACGTACAATGCGCTCCACCAGTGCCTCGTTGGTGGCTAACTGACGCTTTTTGTAGTAGATATTGTCTTCCAGACCTACTCTCACATGACCCCCCATCATTACGGCATGCAGATTCATGGGGAGCTGCGCAGGTCCCACCCCGGCAACGGACCAGGTGGCATCACGGGGAATGGTGTTCTTGAGGTATACCAGATTGTCGATGCTTGCCGGGATCGCGCCTTTGAGACCCATGACAAAATCAAAATGGAGTGGAGGGATTGCGAGGCCCTCCTGGGCCAGCAGAATGCCGTTGTTTATCATGCTCAGATCAAAGACCTCGAGTTCAGGTTTTATCCCCAGTTCAAGCATATCCTTTGCCAGGGCGTTGATCAAATCGGGGCTGTTTTCATAGATCGAGGTGGGGAAATTAACCGATCCTGTTGTCAGACTGGCCATTTCAGGTCTCAGCCGGAGCCTTTTACACCTCTGCTCATAGGCCATGCCCGCACGGCCCCCCGTCGATATCTGGATGATGAGGCCGGTCTTTTCCTTGAGCCCATGGTAAATCTCTTCAAAAAGATGGTATTTGGTGGATGCGGTCCCGTCTTCCGGGTCCCTGGCGTGGACGTGAATAATCGATGCACCAGCGGACTCGCAGCGGATCCCCGTTTCAATGATCTCACCGGCTGTGATCGGCACATGGGGGGTCATCTCTCTTGTGGGGAGCGAGCCTGTGGGCGCCACCGTAACGATAAGCTTTTTCATGTAGCCATTCATCCTGTCTGTTTGGAGATTGATATCCACTATGCGGTTAACGTGAAAACCGATGTGGACGGCTCAGACCCGATCGAGACCGAGGGCCTTGAGGAGCTCCGGCTCGGGTGAACCGTCGGGCCGCCAACGGCGAAGGCTGTAGTATTGGGGGAGCATCTTGTCCAACTCGCACACATGTCCCTTTGCAGGTCCGTCCGGGAGCGGTTCCTGTGTGATCCGCTTCGGCAAGGAATCGTCTTTGGAGCCAAAGCCCGCCCTAATGAGAAAGAGCCGCTCCAGATTTACGATCCTCTCCCCTGCCCTGACAAGGGAGTCCATATCGTAATTCGTTCCCGTTGCGGCATTGAGCAACCGCGCCACACCTTCCGGTCGAATATCTTCCGTGGGCGTTACCAGGTTCCGGACGGAAAAAAAGACGCAGAGCCCTGCGGAATCGATCACGGCAAAGACATCCTGCCAGTCTTTTACGATTTGGGCCTTGTCCTCCCATGTAAGGGGGTCGATGAGTTTCGGGACCCCCAAAATCTCGATATAGGCGGGATCACCCCGCATATGACTGGCCCCGATACTGGAGGTGGCATAGGCAAGACCCATCCCCTTTTCCCCCCTGGGGTCATAACCGGCAAATTCCTGTCCCTTTGAGACGATGGCCAGGTCAGGGCATCCGTATGCCCGGGCCAGCCTGAGACTTCCCATGGCAAGCTGGTCTCCGAAACCCTCCCTGGCCGCTGTCTTGCGGCACATCTCCACAAGGCCTTCAGCATCGCCAAAGGGGAGCGGACGTCCTATCACGGACTCCTTCAGGATACCCTTTTCGTACATCTCCATGGCGCAGGCCACCGTGGAGCCCATGCTGATGGTGTCCATGCCCATCTCATTGCAGATATAGTTGGCCTTGGTAAGGGCCGCCAGGTCCTGGATGCCGCAGTTGCTTCCAAGGGAGTAGACGGTCTCATATTCGGGGCCTTCACCTTCTCCCTGATAGGGCCCCTCCGGAACACGTGTCACCCGGCCACACGCGATGGGACAACTGAAACAGGCTCTCGGCTTTACAAGGAATCGCTCGGTCAGGGCCTCCCCGCCGATCTTTTCCCAATTTTTAAAGGTGCCCTGTTGAAAGTTGCGGGTGGGAAAGATTCCTGCATTCTGGGTTACGATCACGGTAATGGCGGTGCCGTAGGTACGAAGGGGCGGGGGCTGGTCCTTGAAGGAATCCTTGAAACGGGCCAGCATCTCCTTTACGGTCTGCCTGAAAGCGGCCTCATCATGGAGCGGCACCTTGCGGTGACCCTCTGCCACCACGGCCTTCAATCCCTTTGACCCCATAACGGCACCCACACCCGATCTGCCCGCGGCCCGGTCCTTGTCGTTCATGATAGCGGCAAAGAGCACGCCGTTTTCACCTGCCGGCCCGATGCACGCCACCTTTGCCGTTTCATCTGTCTCGCCCTTCAAAAGGTCGGTGGTCTGATGAGTGTTCTTTCCCCAGATGTGTTCTGCGCTCTTCAGTTGAGCGCCGTCTTCAGTGACATGGAGGTAGACCGGTTTCGGTGAACGTCCCTCGAAAATAATCCCGTCAATGCCGGTTCTCTTCAGCATGGCGGGGAAATGCCCTCCTGAATTGGAGCAGGTGACGGCCCCTGTCAGGGGGGATTTGGTCACGACCATATAGCGGGCCCCGGTGGGCGCTGAAGTACCGGTGAGCGGTCCCGTCATCATGATCAATTTATTCGCAGGTCCCATGGGATCACACTTTGGATCAACCTCCTCAAACAGGTATCGTATGCCCAGGCCTCTGCCGCCTATAAAATCCTGCGCCCATGCCCGGTTCAAAGCCTCATACCCAATCGCGCCGTTGTCCAGATCAACCCGCAGAATTCTGCCCATATAACCCATTCTTTTTTCCCCCTCATCCATTTCTTCTAAACATAGCAAATATTCATTTTCCTTGCAATTTAAATATGATATACACGATTTATTACGCATAGCGAAAGGATAAGAGAAGGCGAAAAAGGATGATCATCAACGTTAAGGGGTATGCATCATTGAAACAGTTTACTGCTCATCTGTCAACCGGGGGGACGCTGACAGTCACCGATAACGCCACGGTGGCATCCGTTCTGGAAAAACTTCAGGTGCCTTCGGATTCCAAAGTGATCACCATGATAAACGGCCGTCACTGCACCTTGAATCATATCCTTCGGCCTGGGGATAAGCTGGTGTTTTTTCCGCCCCTTGAGGGGGGCTGAGAAAATACGACGGTTTCTCAGGAAGGGCTGCCGTGTTCTGACTGACCGAAGTCGCGCGGTTTCTGAAATCCGGGGTCTTTTGTCTGAAATAACCATGAGCTGAGCGGGCGCACTTCACCACGTTATGGTGCGTGGGCATTGTGCCTTAATGGGAACATGCAACAAGGATTGGCAAAACACGTAATATGTTTTGCCCTTATTCGGGCAAAAGGTATCTGAGGCATGGCATTTATAAAGCAAATTTGTAGAGGAAGGTGTCAGCGAGGGCAAAAGACCTGAATTGGTTGCTTGAAAATGATGTGTCAATTTCAGTCGTGGGGTCGCGAACCGAAAATGTGGGTGGGAATGGGGTCTCTTGACTCAAAACGAGTTCGGATCTTAGTCGCTCAATACGTTTCCTAAGTCTTCGATTCTTGGGTATCTCATTTCTTGTCCTCTTTATTATCGTGCTAACAGTACTGTAGCTGCTTATGCCAAACTCCGTTCCAATCTCTTTCAATTTAGAACCCTTTAGTTGCCTCAACAAATAGATCGCTACATTGCGCGCTTCATTAGGCCTCCCACTCCTCGATGCCAGAAGCTCTTCCTCCTTTACACCATATGACCTACAATAGGCGGAAATCCTGGCGTTCCACATATTCACAATATCCTTGAGAAGATCAATAAAGGCAAGAAAGCCCTTTTTTCTCTTTGAAGATGGTCTCACCCCTTCTGCCTCGGTTCATAACATGGTAGCATGCGGTGGTGTACTGAATTCTCAGAGGTCTGGACATGTTTTTTCCAATCACATTCAAAAAGTTGAGTCAAGAGCAGACCCCATTGCCCCACAAGCCCCCCGGGTCACTGTCTCGGCATCCGCACCTTTCCTGACCCCAGTCTTCAATTCTAGCCAGCGAGTTGCCCCCACAATCCCGCCTATATTTGTGCCATATGGCATTGAGGAGGTTGAATTTGGCTTGACACACAAGGTCAATTTTTCCTATACTTTTTCCCCGAAAAGCAAGTTTTTGTCACCCTAAAAAGACGGGGGATTGCTGTCATGAAATTTTCATTTTACTTACCTACTAGAATTGAATATGGCATGGGAATTGTTTCAGGGCTTGCAAATGAGGCTAGGATTTTAGGTATAAAACGGGCTTTGATAGTTACCGACAAAGGAATCATGACAGTGGGTTTAGACAAAGCAATAACGGAACAACTAAAAAGGGACAAAATAGAATACGAAATTTATAGTGAAGTGGGTACCAACCCTCCTATCGAAAATGTAATTAGAGGTATAGATATATATAAAGAATTCAGGGCTGATGGTATGATTGCGTTGGGTGGAGGTAGTTCTATGGATGTAGCTAAATCCATTGGAGTTGTAATCACAAATGGTGGAAGCATTGAAGAATATGAAGTAGGCATAAAAGAAATAGAAAAAGAAATTCCACCTCTTATAACAATACCAACCACAGCTGGAACAGGCAGTGAAGTGACAGAGGATGCGGTTATTACCGATGCCGAGCGCAAGTTAAAAATGCTGATATCGTCTTTCAAAATATGTCCGGCTCTCGCTTTGGTTGATCCGATGTTAACAAAATCAATGTCCCCAGGGCTAACTGCTGCAACCGGTTTAGATGCATTGAGCCATAGTATAGAGGCTTATGTATCTGTGCGTTCTGAGCCTTTCACAAACGCTTTAGCTATCCATAGCATTGCCTTAATTGGTAAATATATTAGAAAGGCTGTTAGCAATGGCGATAACCTTGAAGCACGAGACAAAATGATGGCTGGAAGTCTTTTGGCTGGGGTGGCACAAAAAGCTGGGTGTGGCGCAATTCATACCATTGCTCACGCCTTGAGTGCGCACACAAATATTCATCATGGTATTGCTTGTGCCCTGCTTCTCCCAACAGTGTCAGGGTTTAATCTGAGTAGTTGCCCCGATAGGTACTCAGATATTGCTCATGCCCTCGGGAAACCAATAACCGGGAGCACCGAACAAGACGCTTTTCAAGCTGTATCAGCTTTAAAAGAACTACTTATTGATTTAAAAGTTCCCTCACTTTCTAAAACAGGGATAGAAGAAAGCATGATACCAACGATAGCAGAATCAGCGGCCAATGATCGTGCAGGAATGAGAGCAAATCCTTGCAAGATTGAGAGAGTAGGAATCGAAAAAATTCTGATGAATTCGTATTCCCTGCTAGATTCCTGAACTTTTGAGGTGTAATAGAATTTCACGAAATGATTCAAGAGCATGATAAAAGTAAAAAATACCTGGTTAAAAAGGTTAAAAATCAATAGCCTATGTCCGGGGTTCTGAAGTTGGAGATCATCATAAACAACACCATCGAACAAATTGAGGTCAGCGGCAGTCACGAGGAGGCCGGCCAGGCTATCGGCCTTCACTTTGCTGAAGCTATTCACCGTTTCCTTGATAACTATGACCTTCTGCAGGAGCAACTGTTACCCTTCTACAACACCTCTGATGGAAAAAACTTTTATCAGTCATTCCTCAAGCTCCACCGCACACACTTCCCGGGGTATATGTCCGAACTTGAGGGAATGGCAAAGGGTGCCGGGCGTCCCTTTGAAGAGGTTTTTCTCGTCAACCTGAGGGGTGAATTCCAGGGGCTGCTGCAACTGGGGCATAAGACTGGCGACACTGACGATAGAGGCAACCTGGGCTGCACAGACTGCCTGGTTATGACCACTGACGCCGCACTGATAGGCCATAATGAAGATGGATCGCCCGCAGCATTGGGCAATATGTTTGTTGTGCATGTGGCAGTCGACGATGGTCCTGCCTTCAGGGCCCTCTGCTACCCCGGCTTTCTACCCGGGAATGCATTTGGCTTCAATGAAACAGGGATCATGCACACGATAAATCATGTAGGCCTGCGTCAGGTGCGAGTGGGCTTGGGCCGGCACTTTATCGCCCGTTCCATCCTTGATGCCCGCTCATTGGACGACGCCATCCAGCGCACAACAGAGCCCGGCCAGGCCGCAGGGTTTAACTACAACATCGGATCGGTTTCCGAGCGACGCATAGTCAGTGTCGAGGTTTCGCCCGAGCGGCATCACATTCACGAGGTGGAGGGCTATTATTTGCATACCAATCACTATCTCAACTTGATCGGCGTGGACCAGGAGATTACAGCTTCCAGTAGGAAACGGCTGGCGCGTGCCAGGGAGCTATGCCAGAAGACCTCTCCTCCTAATGAGCCACACGTCCTGGCCCTGCTAGGCGATCAGGAGTACCGTGACCACCCTATCTATTGTGATGCGACACCACCGGAAATCAGTGCCACCCTGTGCTCTGCCCTTTTTGATCTTGACAGACGCCAGTTGCGCATCTATTGGGGCCATCCGGTAAAAGAGCCGGAGCAGTACCTGCATTTTGATCTGTAATCAACCCGTATAGCCCGGCAGATTATTAGGATGGGGTTTCTAATGGCGGAAAATAGGGGAATGTTGGAGAATAGAGATTTGCAGCGAAGCTCCGCTAAGAGATTGCGCCTGAATTATATTTTTGACTCTCTCTTTTCTATTGACAATTTGAACATAGGCGATAAACTACATAAGTTAGACGGGTTAGGGGTTAGGGAATGCTGACAGCAGCCTGGATGGAAACCAAGGAGCCAATTCGGGCAGCAGTCAGCGGCATGTTTTTTTATTCAGAACAATTATCCCAAAAAGGAGGGAAAACTATGGATAAGAAAGGATTAAGCAGAGGGAAGTTTTTGTTGGTAGCGGGAATCGTTTGTGCGGCCTTGTTTCTTGGAGGTCCCTGGGCGATGGCAGAGGAAAAAATTGAAGGCCCTCTATATATCGAGTCGTGGGGAGGGTCGTATGCTGAGGCTGTAAAAAACTTTATCATTAAACCATTTCAGGATAAGTATGGAATCGAGGTAAAGCATTCTTTTTTTGGAAACAATTCTGAACAATTCGCTAAATGGAAGGCGGGTAAAGCGGATATAGATGTATCATTTATGAGCGACGGTTTTGTTTATCAGGCAATAAGGGACGGTTTTTTACAACCTATTAGGGTAGAGAATGTTCCAAATTATAAATATCTCTATGATAAATTTAAAAATCCCCCTTATGATCCGGGACCGGATGTTTATTGCATAAGCTATTTCTGGGGAGATCAAGGCATTGCCTGGAATACCAAAAAGGTTGATAAGCCCGTTTCGTGGGCTGCATTATGGGATAAGCAATACAAGGGGCACGTCGCTTTTTATTCGAGCATTGAAGCAGCTATCCCGATCATAGCCAATTTCCTTGGCCAGGATCCCAATAATATGACGGATTTGGATGCTATTGAGGCAAAATTGAAAGAACTGAGGCCAAACCTGCTTAAATTTTGGTCAAGTGGTGCAGAATTGACCTCGCTTTTTGCAACCGGAGAGATCTGGATAGCAGACTTCTGGAGAGGGCGGGTGAATAATTTGAAAAAGGAGGGACATCCTATTGGATATACCCAGCCCAAAGAGGGATCTAACGGTTGGGTTGACACAATGGTCATAGTGAAAAATGCCAAGCATAGAAGGGCAGCCGAAGCATTTATTGATATGGCCCTATCAAAGGAAGTGCATACAAAATTCCTGCTCGAGGGAATTACCTATGCCCCCTGTTCCAGTCTGGTTGAATTGACAAAGGAGCAAACTGAATTGTTGGGTGCGAGCCCAGAGCTACTTGAGAAGACTTACTTTATGAATCCAAAATATATCTTTGAAAACCGTGACAAATGGAATGAGTTAATGAACAGAGTGATGGCAGGAGGCTGATCAAATAAATCATAAAGAGTAACTATATATCTGGAAAAGCTTAAAGTAACAACTCAATAACTTGTAGAATATCGCGATCCCCTCTCTCCCTAACCCTTTTCCCCATGGGGAAGAGGGCAGGGTGAGGGTGTGAAGGCCCCAAGATATTGCGCAAATACAAAAAAATAAAATCATGAGCGTGATCGATGTAGATGTTAAAAATGTGACAAAATATTTTGGAAATATTCTCGCTGTAGATAATGTCTCGCTTGCCATCGAAAAGGGAGAGTTTTTCTCTCTGTTAGGGCCGAGTGGATGCGGCAAAACCACGATATTACGAATGATTTCAGGTTTTGAAAAACCCTCGAAGGGCGAAATCTATATCGGCGGCGAGTCAATGGCCGATAGACCACCTTTCAAAAGACCCACCAATCTTGTTTTCCAGAATCTTTCTCTTTTCCCTCACATGAGTGTATTCAAGAACATTGGCTTTGGTTTGGAGATGAAAGGGTTCTCCAAGGATAGAATCAAAAAAGAGGCCAATGACATGCTTGACCTCATTGAACTGAGCGGTTTCGGCGATCGGAAAATCAACCAGTTAAGCGGCGGGCAGCAACAAAGGGTGGCTATTGCCAGGGCATTAATTAACCATCCCACTGTCCTCCTGCTGGACGAACCCCTTGGAGCGCTGGATCTAAAACTCCGAAACCAGATGCAAGTAGAGCTAAAGCGGATTCAGCGGGAGGTTGGCACAACTTTTATCTATGTGACCCACGACCAGGGGGAAGCCCTCACCATGTCAAATAGAATCGCGGTCATAAACAATGGCATAGTCGAACAGATAGGAGAGAGTGTTGATATCTATGAGAACCCTGAAACGATCTTTGTGGCCAATTTTATCGGGGAGACCAACCTGATTGAGGGTATGGTCAGCTCCTTTGAAGAATCCAGAGGCGTGGTTACTTGTAAAGATTTACCCATATATGCCAACCTGAGGGAGAATCTCAACATGGGTGATAAAGTTTTCATCTCCATCAGGCCCGAAAAAATCATGCTCTCGGAAAATTTGTCCGGGATTGAAAATATCTACAGCGGGATTGTAGAGGAGGCAGTTTACCATGGCGAATTGACGATATATACTGTTTTTACCGAAAATAGGCTACATCTAACAATCAAAGTGCAAAATGATGAAATAAAAAAATCTTACCCGCAGGGTGCCCGGATTCAGGTCGGATGGGGCATTGATAAAGGCGTTTTGATCGCTGATGATGATTGACAGGGCAGAAAATCTCGCAGTTAAATCTGACTCGAAGTTGAAAGGATTGGCCCGGTTCAGGGAGCGGATAAAGCTTTTTCTCGAATTGACTCCGGGTCTATTCTGGCTCTTTTTCTTTTTTATCATTCCGACTCTCCTGATTCTGAGATACAGTTTTAATCAGTACTCGGGTGGGATGATGATCAAGGCCTTTACACTGGACCACTATATTCGGGCCATAACAGGCCATATTTATCTTAAAGTATTATTAAAGAGTCTCTGGTATGGAGTGATGGTAACCTCTTCATGTTTAATCATTGGTTACCCCTGCGCCTACTTTCTTGCCAGGACAAAGTTCCGAAGAAAGGAGATTCTCTTTCTTGGTCTTATTATTCCCTTTTGGACCTCAATCGTTATCCGGACTTATGCGTGGAAGGTCTTGCTTGGCACGAATGGGATGGTAAACTACTTCCTTACTCAGATAGGCATTATCGAAGATCCCATCAGATTTCTTTATTCTGAAAAGGCCGTATTTATTGGTTTGACCCATGTCTTTCTGCCCTTCATGATTCTTCCTTTATATGCAACTATTGAAAAGATTAATCCCTTTTTAGAAGAAGCGGCTCAAGATCTGGGCGCCAACCGTTTGAAGTCTTTTTTGTTTGTTACCCTCCCCCTCTCATTTCCAGGAATAAGCACCGGATGCATTCTCGTTTACATCCTTACCATCGGCTCGTACATCACCCCGGACCTTTTGGGCGGACCTACCGAAATGATGATTTCAAACCTTATCCAGAGAGAATATTATGCCGCCTTTAACTGGCCATTTGGATCGGCTTTGGGTATTCTTTTACTGATAATAATTCTTGTTCTCCTTCTGTTTTATAATAAGATATTCAAATTAGAAAAAATTGCAGGTGGATAAATGTCCGTAAGGGAAATTATTCTGAAAATCTGGGTTGCCCTGGTCTATATCTTTCTTTTCGCACCAATTGTTATGGTCATTATCATGTCTTTTAGTTCCTCCAAATATTCGACTTTTCCTTTAGGAGAATTCACCTTAAAGTGGTATAAGTCGGCTGTTGAAGATCAAAACCTATTTACCGCCGTTAAAAACAGTATATTCATTTCTCTGACAGCTACTGCCGGTGCAACCTGTATAGGGACACTCGCCGCTATGGGGTTCGTTAGAAACAGGTTTCGGGCAAAAGAAATCCTAAATACCCTTTTCCTATCCCCTATGATTATCCCTGAGATCATTATAGGCATAGCCCTCCTCAGTTTTGCTACCATTTTTTTAAAGATGCAGGGAGGGTTTCTTTTAATCGTTATAGGGCATACCCTGATCGGTCTTCCTTTTGTCCTGACAGTCGTATCATCAAGACTACACGGGTTTGATCGTTCCCTGGAAGAGGCCGCCATGGATCTGGGCGCCAATGAAATGATAACATTCAGAAGGATCACATTGCCCCTGATTATGCCCGGAATCGTTGCAGGTGCTTTGTTGGCATTTACGATATCTTTTGATAATTTTCTAATCACTTACCTGTTGGCAGGGCCTAAGCTGATGACTATTCCTGTCGAAATCTATTCGATGGTGCGGTTCGAAATTAACCCGAAAATTCATGCCTTTTCCTCTTTTATCATCATGATTTCAGTGACATTAATCATCATCCACCAGAAAATTGTCAAGCCAAAGGAATAACCCTATTGCCGAAATACATGGACTGGGACTGCTGGACTGTGGACTGCCTTGGACTGGTGGACTGTGATGGACTGGGGTCGCTGAAGTAAGCCACGAGAAATGCCTGCACGGTCAGCCAGCTCCTGTGCCGTC